>Ga0209752_1000545_pt1 | contig 18166 bp, 30 predicted proteins | sample METZYME_3_250m_FD_187548 | JGI IMG/M metagenome (GOLD analysis project Ga0209752, IMG submission 187548) | Marine microbial communities from oxygen minimum zone in mesopelagic equatorial Pacific - METZYME_3_250m (SPAdes) (version 2) | ecosystem: Environmental > Aquatic > Marine > Oceanic...
TTTCAGCAAACTCAGCATCTATGGTAATTTTCATAAGTTCATCATTATCACTAGGTAAAGAACCGCCTTTAAATTTTATGTATCCTGCTTTAACTGCTTGTCTAACAACCTTAGCAAAATAATCTGTTCTTGCTTGTATAACTTGATCCTTAATTTTGTTTAACTCTTTAAGTTCTTTAGGACTATCACTTTGTAATACACTATCAAATGCTTTATTAATTAAAGTAGGATCATTACTAGTTACCGATGGTTTTTGCTTTAAAGAAACTCCATAAAAGGATAATCCTTTAGGGTTTTTCCATTGAATAATTATATCGGATGAGTTATAAGATTGAAATCCGTATGCCTTAACTTGAAAATCTTTAACCTCAGCAGGCCAACTATCTCCTGTTAAAAAAACTTTTGTAGGTATAGCTGTAGCAGAAATAGGTTTACCAGATTCTTTAGACCTTACTGGTACCCATTCCCTAATAGAATTGGCAGCAGAAATACCCACAGCGGCAGCTTTTAAAAAATCTCTTTCAGAAGAATTAAATGCTTTTAAAAATTTATCTTTTGTACCAGATGAATAAACAACCTTACTACCAGCTGCTAATTTTTTACCTTCTTTTATGAAATTTATTAACCCTTGATGATTTTTAGAATACGCTTTTAAATCACTAGGTTTCATTAACATCGCTACGGATGCCATTATTTCTGTTGGTTCTACACCTATGTTAATTGTCATATCTCTCTCCTATGACTATTTATATTGGTATTATTTAGATTGGAAGCACAGGTGTTTGACTATACCACCGTTCTCTTGCCAGACTTTATTCTTATTTTGGAACTTCGCTAACTTGTCAGCATCCTCTTCAAAAAAGAATTCTGATAATACAGAACCAGTTGGTTTCTCTATGACGTGCCAAACTATTTTCTTACCTTTCTTAACTAACTTCTTTTCGTAAGAAAGTTTATAGGTATACTTTGCTGGTCTCTTATCACCTCTACTGAACCTTACTTTTTGTTTTTTCATATACTTTCCAAATAATAATAATTACATCCTTCACCGTGCATTCCATAAACAGGATCATATTTTTTATGTTTAACATTAAAATAATCTTTAATGTGATTAGTAAATACAGACTCACTATATCCAAATACAGGCATAGTATCTCCATTTACAAAAAAAATAAGGTGAGGTTTATTATCCTCCTTATTGAAAACTCTAATAAACATTTTTCCTGAAGGTTTTAATATTCTATGATACTCTTTTATAATGGATAGAATATCTGGTGGATAGTTCACGTGTAAAGCACCAGCGTCAATAAGAAAATCAAAACTATTGTCTTCAATCTCATCTAATTTTCTTATATCTCCAACAAGAAATTTTCCTTTTGGTAAACGCTTTTGAGTTCTTTCTATAACCGTTTGTGAAAAATCTACACCTGTTACCTCAAACCCCTCGGCTATAAGCCATTCAGAATTTCTACCATCTGCACATCCACAATCCAAAACCTTTAAATTTTTTTCAAAATTATAATACTTTATAAAATCAACAACGTGGTCATCTTGTTGCTTTCGCTCCATACTAGGATTTTTATAATCCCAAGGTCCACCAGTTGGGTGGTGTTTAAAAAATTCATCCCATTCTTCAACTAAATTTTTCATATCATCTTACTACTATCTATTAATTGTGGTTCTTGTTTTTTCTTCACTACTTTTTTTACTACCTTCTTTTCTTTTTTCTTTTTCTTTGCACCAAAGATTCTTTCGTGTCCATCTTTGTATGCTTTATTTACTGGTCTCCAAGCACCATCCCATACTTTTCCTTTAACGCCTACTTTCATTCCCATATTACTTCCAATATGTGTTAAAACTTAATACAGTCCTTTCTTTACTTTTATTAATACTATCTCCTGAACCGTGCATTAAAAAACTCGGCCACATTGCCATCATTCCTTTTGTAGGTGTTATTTGATAAGTTTCTTTTGTAAAAGAAAAAGGGTTTTGAAAAACTAACTTGCTACTATTTTCATCTACTTTTAAAAATATAACACCAGAGCAAATTGAATTAGGATGACTATGATAGTTTAGTGTACTATCTTCACCTTGTATATTGCACCAAGAGTCTTGCATTCTTTGATTGGGTGTATAAACTTCGTTCATAATTTTATCTTCTATATCTTTATGATAGTCTAAAATATAAGCATTGCCTCCCATATTAACATATGTTGTTTTAGCATTACCTTTAAAGTAATCATACTGCCCTAAATCTTCTTTATTAATGCTATTAATTAATTTATCTATTTCTGTATCATTTAGAAAATTATATTTCTCATATATATCTATTGTAAAAATAGTTTTCTTTCTCATCATACTTTAAAATCTGAAAACTTATCGTAAGCAGTTTTCTCTTCTGTTGTTTCCTTTTGATTAGAGTCAACTATGTTTTGTGCTGTTTGACCTACATCATACAATCTCATTTTAGCTCTATCAACCCCTATAATAAATGACCTATTAATTCCTGGGTCATTATATCTATTCTTCAATTGTTTAATCTTTAACTGACCTAATGCTTCTAAATCATCATTGGATATTATTGCAAACATAAAGTCTGCTGTTGCTGGCAATCCAAAACTTTCTGCCGTATCTTCTAGTCCTATGTCTGTACTCATAAATCCAGTTCTTGTTGTTTGTGTAGCAGAAAACAAAGGTACATTAAATTCTACTGCAAGTCCTCTTAACTCTTCAGCGATTGCCTTGATATAAAAATAAGAACCTATGTTGCCACCTTTAAATCTACTTGACGCACATATATTTAAATAATCTATGAACACTACATCTGCTTTAAAACTTTTCTTTAATGCAAGTTCATTAAACAATGCTCTAAAGTGTCCACTATGAGCAGCGGCAGTTGGATATTCTTTAATAATTAATTTACCACCAGTCTTCTTTCTTATCTTATCTATCTTATTATCATATAACTCTTTTGGCATTGTATGTAAATCGTCCATAGTTACATCTAATAAGTTTGCGTCAATTCTTTCAGCAATTCTTTCTTCTGCCATTTCTAAAGTGATATACAATACATTTAAACCTTGTGCCAAATAAGCACTTGCACAATGACACATAAACAAAGACTTACCTACACCTGTACCTGCCAATGCAATATTCAAAGTCTTACTTGGAACACCACCCTTGGTTGCTCTATTCATATAATCTAAATCAAATTGATATTTTGTTTCTTTAGTATGATACCATTTAAATCTTCTATCAGCGTCATCTATATAATCGTGACCAATATGTTGGTCAAATGATACTGCTAATGCGTCTGCTAGTATGCCTGGTATCGCTTCTGGTGTTCTCTTACTATCTTTCTTATCTAATATTCTGATACCATCTAGTACAGCATTATGTACTGCTCTATCTTTACAAAACTTTTCAGTTACATCTAACAACCATTTTGGATCAGAATCTAATTTAGTTATAGAATTAATATTATCTTTTAATGTATTAATTTCATCTTCATTAATATCTTTTCTTTGTCCTAATTCAATTGAAATGGATTCTTTTGTTGGAAGATTATTATATTTCTGAACAAACTTATATATTTCTGTAAATAAAATCTTATCAGTTCTTAATGGAAAATAATCTTCTTTTAAAAACGGCAATACTTTTCTAGCATAATCTTCTTGAAAGAAAAGATTATTTAATATAGTTGTTTCTAGTCTATCTGAATTATGAAATGACTGCTGTACCATCTTTTAATTGTTGCTCCAATATTTCTATTAATAAATCACCAATGTAATTAAGAAACTCTACGTTCTCATTTAAGTCAAGATTATTTGGATTCTGTTTGATTGTATAATCAAATTTCATTGGCAATGTGCCATCTTTGTTTTCGTCTTTTGCAAATCCAACTTTGCCATAATGATATACTACACCTGCATACTTACCTTCAGTAAGTTTAATACAAGAAAAATCATCACCTTCTCTTTGAGCAAAGGTGTATCTTTTACTCTTCTGATCCGTATGTAAATTTTCGTCTTGCGTGTTCATCTATCTTATCTAATATTTCTTTTGTAAAATACTTATCTGGATTATCATTAACTTGTTTACCAAATACTTTAGAACCATCTGGCATTTCATATCTTGTTGATACTTTCTTAAAGATACCTGCCTCTTCACCTAGTTCTAATAGTCCATAATGTTTGTCCAACCCTTTTTTATAAGTTAACTTAACATCAACTTGAGCATTTTCTTTTGTGATTCTTGATTTGTATATTTTACAATGAATTATATTTCCAATAACCTCGGTACCCAATTTCTCTTTTCGTTTACCAAGATAGATGATTGTTGAAGCAGCGTATTTCAATCCTGAACCGCCACCCATTTCTTTTTGTGGGAACATTGAACCAATAACATCATACGTGTGATTGGTCATTAACAAAGGAACATTTGCTTGTCCTAGTTTAAGTGTTAAAACTCTAAATGTAGATTTGACAATTTGTGACCTTGTCATATCTCTTGTTTCTTTACCTTCTGCTGTGTCTGTCATTTCTTTTGTAGTAGATAGCATTCCTAAACTATCTAACACAAACATTAAAGGTTGTCTATCTTTTTCGTCTTGTTCTAAATATTTGTCTACTATTTTAATTGCCTGCGCTCTAAATTCTTGTACTGTTGATACTGGTACTACTACAACTCTTTTACTATCAACGCCTCTACTCTCAATCATATCTTTTGATACTGCATTTTCTGATTCAAACAGAACAACGCCTGCGTCTTTGTCTTTATCTAAAAATCGTTTGAGAATACCTAATGCGAAAAATGTTTTACCAGTTGCTGCCTCACCTGCAATTGCTGTAATTCTATTGCCTGGCAAACCACCGTAAATTGAACCTGAAAGAAGAGCATTAAAAGAATAAGAACCTGTATCTATAAATGAAGTTACATCACCTGCTGTGATACCTTCACTTGCTAAACTAGCAAATTCATTTCCTGTTTCTTTAATAATCTCTTTTAGAAAGTCTTTCATACTCTTTATATTCCTCTTCTGAATAATTTAATACATAAAATTTTATATTGTTAATATAACATAATTCCTTCACCGAGTCAAGTTCCTTTGGCAGAAAGTTATGACTAATGTAATCATCTGGTCTTCTATAAATCGTTATTCTCACGATACTTTTTCCATCCTAAAGGTATATACCATAGTATAATAACTATCGGTATGGAAATAACAACCCAAAAGTGCTGTGGGTGTTTATAATATACCATCATACCAATAATACTTCCTATATCTATAACGCTATGTATAGAAATCCACCAACCATAAGTTAGTTTCTCTATAATTTTCTTTCGTAAATTTCTTAAATAGGAACAGTAATGCCTTGACATAGCAAAACCATCATTGATGATGAATATAACCAAACATAAATAAAAGTAATCCATATTATTATTTATATAAACGCCTCTAACGTCCCTACTCTTGCGTGTTTAAATAAGTCTATCTTCTCTCCAAAGCACCAAATATTTTCAATATAAGTCATTGCCATAAAGACATTCAACTCTTCTTTTGTTTTAAATTTTTTAGTACCTTGTGGTCTTTGCATAATCCTCATACCAATTTGACCTAAAAACTTATCTTTAAATCTATCAACTAGTTCATCACTTGACCTATATCTAGTACCCTTAATCTTTGGATCCATAATATTAACAAACATATATTTTGATTTACTCATTGTCTTTTCTGCAACTGGAAGATAAAAACTATCTCTCCATTTATCATACTCATTAAACTTATGCCAAGATTGTAGTTCTTCTTTCTCACCGCCTTTATTATATTGTTCAGTACTAAAATAAGGTGGACTTGTAAACGCACAATCTATATCTGGTAGTTCGTTATAAGGTAAATCTTCTGCACCACAATTCCATATCTTAACAGTTTTGTTTTTAAAGAATTTACTATACTCTTCTATTTGTTTTTGATAATTCTTATACGTATTTGGATTAGGATCACAACCATAATAATGTGTTGCCTTACTAGCAAAGAAACCAGCTAGTCTATCTCCCCAACCACAACTCGTATCTAATACTGTTTCTGCATTGGTCATATCGTATATTGTTTTTGCAACAACTGGTTTAAATTGTGTTGCAACATATGTACCTAATCTTATTGCTTCTCTATAACTATTTGGTGATAAATCTTTGGTACTATTCACACCTCTCCATAATGCACCTAAACATTTCCATATATCTTTTGCATTACCATTTTTAAAAACTTCAATTGGTGCTCTAAAACTATAACTTGAACAATTTAATCTTAACTCTTGATGAAAATAATTACTACACTTATTATATATTGATGGAGCGTCAATTAGTCCTAGACCATATTTTGAATAAGGATACTTATAGTCATCATACTTTTCAAATATATCTTTATGACTTTGTTCATTAGGTGTACAAAGTTTGCTAGTATCAAACTTACTTAATTTTATTATATTATCTTTCATAACATCATATGAAATTTTATTTAAAGGAAACTCTGGTCTATGTTCAGCAATATATTCTGATAATAGTTCTCTAAATTTTTCTTTACCTATTTCATCTGTCCAATTTTTAAATTGGATAGAATCCATTATAGGCAATCTATTTTCGTCTGCGAATTGTTTAAGGTCTAGGTTTTTCATTGTTCCACATTAATAATAAACATAAAGGTATTGCATAAATTAATAATACAAATAACATTGATAATAAAATTGTCATACTTCATTCCCCCAAACATCCCAACCATCGGTTTTCTGTCTAGCAAATAATTCTATTCTAGGTAAATCACCACATAGATTAACTATATCATTTCTAATTCTATCTGGTTTTCTACTATGCTCTCTACGTTCACTCACTACTAATCTATCTACGTTACCACTTATTCTTTTTGGGTGTCCTCTAGTTGCTAAAATACATATCTCTGGATTTGCTCTAGTCCATAACCCAGGTCCTTTAAAATAATAATTTTTAATTCTCTTCTTGTTCATCTTCACCCAATGAAAGGCAACTGTCTTGTACGTAAATCCCCACTTCTCTACTATAGGAATCTGTTTATGTAATAATGGATCTGTACACCACATAAACAATGCACAATCTTTTTTTGCAATATCTCCAATTGGTAAATCTTCAATCTCTTTCATTGTCATTGTTTTATAATGATGAATAGGATTTGTTTGTGCCTTAGCATTATTCCAGTTCTGAAAATGCCAAGGTGGATCTGCATAAATTATATTATACGTCTTATCAATATCCATATGCCTTACCTAAAAATCTCACTACTAATAAGAATATAATAAACTGGTAGAGTTTTATATTAGTATTCTGTGCTAGAAAACCTCCAAACAATACAGCAAAAAACATTATAAAATTGTTCATCCTAAAAATGCCTCCAGACTTGCTTTCTTTTCGTGTTCCCAACCTATTGAGTTTAATATAAATCTCATAGGGTCTAGGAAAGTTTTCTCAAACTGTACTTCATAATCAATATACTCTTGTAGATTAAACTCTTTTGGTAGTTTAGTTATATAACTAATCACATCAAACTTAAATGGATTTGCTTGTAGTAATTTAATAAACTTAATCTTATCTCCTTCTTGTATATAAGGATACTTATTCTGCAATCCAAATTCTTTTATTTGATGATTATAAATCAAAGAACCTTTAACGTGTATTGGTGTACCTTTGATAAACACATCTTTACTACTAGCATATTTTCTCATATTATTACAAGACCTTGGAAATGATATCTGCTCAGCAGACATACTCATAAATTCTTTTTTGAAACCTGCAATGAAAGTATGTAAATCAGATTGTTCTTTTGACATAATTATTTTAATTGCTTCTTTAATCTTACCTCGGCATACTTGTGGAGTTGAAGATTTAATTGCCTCTACACCCATAATCTTTAGTTTAGGTTCAGACAATCTTACATCTTCCTCATCTAATACATTTAACATATATCTTTTTTTCGCAACCCATATACCTTTGTTCGCAATAACTTCACGTGCCATAACCATTGCGTTCTTAAATGCGTTGGTGTAGTCTGCAATGTCTTCAAATTGTTTTGCAATAAAAGGTTCTAATTTGTTATCACATACCTTAGCAAGAAAATCACATACTTGTTGGTCTGTTTTATCTTTACAAGTCTTCTCTACAAGTTTATCAAACGATACATAAATTGAATCTGTATCAGACGCTAGTACATAATCTACTTCGTTGTGTGTTTGTAATATTTGATTTAGATATTCATTTACTTTTTGTTCTATATTTCTTATAATATATTGACCTGCTGTAGTTACAGCACTTGCTTGTGCTATATCATAGTATCTAAAGTATTGATTACCTATTGCACCATAACAACTATTCAAAGCAATCTTTCTTGCCCATTGTACGTTATGACACCTAGCAATTTCTTTTTTTAAATCGTTTGTTGGATTCTTTTGATATTCTTTTTGTGCTTTTAACTCACGTTTCTTATATATCACACGGTCTTTATAAATCTTTTCAATCATTTCAGGTAAGAACCCTTGACTATCTCTTTTAAACATTGCACCGTTAGGTGTTATACAAGCACCTTCAGTTTTTAAATAATCTAGGGGTGTCTTCTTACTCAACATTTTATTCACAGAAACACCAGATGGTTTAACACCTAATATTTTTTCGGGAGAAATATTATATTGTACAATAATATGTGGATAAAGAGAGTTGATATCAAAAGACACCACCCATTTTTGCATACCTAATCTAGGTTCTTTCACATACGCACCTTCATACTTGGTGTCCTTTACGTGGTCCTCTCTAGGAGGTACACAAATCTTTTTTGTCATCAAGTGGTTTGCGATTAATGTATCCCAAACTCTCACCTGTGAGAAAATATCGTTATAGTTTACTTTAGTTTCATACGCAAAGGTTAAAGATAAATCAATTAACCCTAACTTGTCTTCTAAACCATCAACTATTTCTACGTCTTGAATATTATACTCTACGAATTTTTGAAAATCTTTTGTATAGAAATCTTTAAATGTTGGATATGGATTTTCTACTTTAGTTTCACCTAATTCAGTTTCACCTATAAAAGATAATCTATAACTCTCTTGTCTTACTGGTATAAACCATTTATATAAATCAAGATAATCTAACATTGCAATACCAAACAATGAATAATATGTATTAGGTCTACCTCTTATAATTATTTCTTCTTTATGTATTAAGTTCCAAGGCGACATTCTACTTGCAACTTTAGCACCTGCAACTAATTGAATTCTATTCATCAAGTATGGTAGGTCAAAGAATTTAGTATTCCAACCTGTAATAACATCTGGATAGTTCTTCAACCAGAATTTCATAAACTCCATTATTAAATGTCTTTCATCTGTACATTTAATATAAGTTACGTCTGTACGTAAAGTTTTAAACTCACCAACACCCCACGTTATAAGTTGTTTGTTTGATTGATTCTTAACTGTAATACATAATAGTTCTTCAACTGGATTATTTACTTCTGGAAATCCATTTTCACAGGTACATTCTATATCTAATGTAAATATTTTAATTAATTCTTTTGACCACTTAACTTGTTTTGTATACTCTTCATTAATGTATTGATAATGAAATCTATCAAGTCCATAGACAGGTGCATTTTTAGTAGCTACATCACGTTTAAATCTACGAGCAGCGTCAATAGATGAAAAAGTAATAGGTCTTAAATTATGTCCTTGTAATGATTTAAATTCTTCTTGTCGTTGTGATACTGAATATAATGTAGGTGAAAAATTAATCTTCTCTTTAAACTCTTTGCTATCTCTTACACCTCTAACAAGTAGTTTGCCTTTATATTCTATTACGTTTTTATAAAAGTTCATCTGGTCTCAAATGTAGGATTAAACCATCAAGTTCTTTAGTAAGTTTTATTTGACAACTTAATCTACTAACACCTGGTTTATATCCTTTTTCATATTCTAATTGTTCTTCTTCTATTGAAAGATTATTTGGTTTTGGTACTTTGTCTATCCATTGCTCATCAACATATACGTGGCACGTACAACACATACAATTACCACCACAATCGGCAGGAATTTCTGGTATTGGTACGTGTGATTCAAATTTCGCTGCCTCCATTGCACTCAAACCTTCTTTGGTCTGAACACGAATCTTTGATCCGTCCCTTACAAAATATACATCTATCACTTATCTAATGTAGGCAAACCTGTTTCAGTTATTAACTGTTTTTTACCAGGTGTTACAATAGACGAAGTGCTATTAATATAATTTTGTTTAATATGTTCTTTTGGTTTTGTTATAGATACGACTTTATCTGATTTAACTTCAACAATATCTCCATCTGAATATGGAGCATAAGGTGTCATCATCAACTGTATAGGTTGTCCTTTTGCTGATTGTGTTGGTATGATAACATACCCTTTATGTATTGTAATAACTTTTGAACCTTCTGTAATTTTTCCGATAACATCTTCTCCAGTTATCAATCTACAGATTAAAATTTCACTTGCCATTATATCCATTATATTTCTCCTTAATTATAATATATCATAGAATTTAAAATTAGTCAATGCTGTTTGTTGGTACATATGGTGTATATCCATCTTCTGCCGCTGTAGGATCATCTTCCCCTACAATAGCTTTGACTTCTGGAACATAATGCATTAGCATATTTTCCACACCTTGATGTAATGTTTGTTTAGACATTGCACATCCTGAACAACTACCAGCTAGTTCTAATTTTGCAACACCTAATTCCATATCAAAATCTAAATAATTTATAAACCCACCGTGTTGGGCCACAGAAGGAGCTACTTTATCTTCCAAAATAAATTTAATGTCTTTAGCAATTTCTTCCTTGGTTCTATATGAAGTAAATTTACCAAGTTCTGGTGTACTATCTGACATTATGTAGCGCCTCTCTTTCTTTTCTAGTTTTTTATTAAGTTAACCGCTGAATTACCTTTTTGTGTTTCAGTAATTTCAAACGTTAATTGGTCGCCTTCATTAAGTTCCAAGTTTGCTGCTTGAGCTGCTGAAGAATGTACAAATACATCCTTTTCATTATCATCTCTAGCAATAAAACCATAACCTTTTGTTGGGTTAAACCATTTTACTTTTCCGTTTATACTCATCTTATTTTTTATCTTCTCCTTTCTTATTGTCATCTAAACTATATTTTGTTGTAATTATATATTTTCTATTAGGGTTAACCATAACATTAAATCTATTCATAGTTTCCCTATCAAATAATATTTTAGATTTTTCATCCCTATCATCTAGGGTAAATTCTACTTCTTTGTAATATCCACCTGCAAATTCTACATCAAGTTTTATTACTAATCTTTCTTCTTTATAATCTCTTAATCCGCCTACTTCAATTGTTTGCTTACGCACTATATCGTTTGTAAGTGTCTTGCCTTCTAATGACCAAGTAACTTTACCACCACCTTTTTTTATTTTATCAGCGTGTATAACAGACGTACCAGAGTTACCTGTATCAAATTTACCTACTATACGTCCAAATGGATGTATATGGACAACTTCTTTATATCCACACTCGGTAGGTACTTTCTTCCAGTTATCTCTATCTTCAAAATATTGTACTATTTCTTTACTTAAATTTCTATGTGTTGCCTCTTCTATACCTTCTGTACCTGGTGAAGAGTTAACTTCAATAACAAATGGTGGTTCTTTTACTCTATCTTCCGAAGGAATAAAGTCTACTGCAACCCATTGACCATCTACTGCCTTAGCAGCTTTTAAACTTTCTTCTGTTTCTATTTTTGTTAATGTTAATTCTTCTACTTCTGCACCTCTTGATACATTACTTCTAAAATCTCCTGGTACAACTTTTCTTTTCATAGCAGCAAATACTTTACCTTGTAATACTAAAACTCTAGCATCCCATTTAGTTTTTATATATTGCTGTAATAATATATCAGAATCCTCATCTTGTTTATTAAGTAATTGCACAATTGAATCTAATGCTTTTTCTGATTCAATAAACAAGACACCAACACCTTTTGATCCTCTTAATGTCTTTAAGATAACAGGAAACTTTTCTTCCAAACTTTCAAATGATTGCATTGAATTTTCTGGATCAGTTACCAATACTGATTTAGGTTGTCTAATACCATAGTCTGCTAATCTTAATGAAGTTCTATATTTGTCAGCACACATACTAATACATTGTCTACTGTTAATAACACACACTTGGTGTTTTTCTAATCTTGATACCAAGTCCATCCAACTATCTCTACGTACTACTGAACCTCTTATAATAGCAACTGTATCTTTTGCTGATACTCTAAATCCTTTTTTGTCATCTTGATTATGGAAATACATTTCTCCATCATCTTCAACAGTTACATACCCACCAGTATTTCTATAGATGTATGACTTATGACCAAGCTTATCTGCTTGTTTCATTAAGTTCTTTGCTGTATGGAAATTTAAATCATCTTCAGGTTCATCTGATATAATGATTAATCTATATGATCCAGAAGTTTTTGCTTCTGTTATGTAATCTTTGAATTTTGGTATCTGCATTTATTCATCACTCATTGGACTCGTAGTTGGTGTTTTTTTAAATTCTTTTTTCTTGTCGTCCACTTTCTTCCCAATGTTGTACTTAGCAGATAACGTCCACTCTTTCTTTTCTTTAAATGGTAATACTTTTATCTGACTCAATGGTGCTTTATCTTCTGTTATATCCTTTTTAACTATATCAATTAAGTTCCAATCTTGTAATAATAAAGATATGGTATTTCTTCTTTGAATATCGTTTTGAGTTAATGTAGATTTTTTACCATCTAATGCAAATAATTCCTTGAAATGGACTATATAATATTTGCCTTGCTTGTGTAATATATGACAAGATTGATATAATGTTTTATCTTTACGACTCGCCACACCTATTCTTGTTAACGTTTCCCTGACTTTTAAAAAATCATCAGGTTGTTTAATGGTCACCTCAAGCATATCGCCTTGTGACCAACTAATAATATCCTCACTCATTTAAACTTTCTCCCACCTTGTATAAGGTTTAATTTAAGTCTTTCAATTTGGTCATCTGTAAGTATGTTGAGTACTTCCTTTGCTTTTGTATTGCTATATCCATAATACTTTTTTACAATGTCTAGGTTCTTCAACTTGGTTTTTGATAACCACCTACCTCCAAATCGCCTTTTCTTTCGTATACTATTTATTAAATAGTGAAATTGCATACGTTTAGATAGAAAGTGTAGTCCGTTCATTTCATTACTATGCATTATGGTATCATAGAACATAGATAGACAACGGTTAATTACAAATGGTGGATACTTCTTTGCCCAAGTTGGGTCTGGTGTGTCTAATAAATTCTCTTTTGATTCATTAATTGCTTTAAGATAATCTTTTAGTTCATACATTATTTAAACCAATGCATATACGCTAGATATGGTACTAATATTGGATAGACCACGTGTTCAACAATTTCATATAAAACAAGTATGGTTAATGCTATTGCCCACCACTTACTTGTTTTTGCTTTATTAGAAACATAACCAAACACTTTACTATGCCATCTACCTATCTTCTGTACTATTGCGTTCATTTTTCTCCTTATTTAAATTTACAATTCGCCATTACTTCTGTTAAACAAGCAACCATATTAATCTCTTGGTCTGCTACAAAAGCTGCCTTGTATTGATACCCAGCAATAACTAAAACTGCCTGTGGTATAGATTGTGGTTGTAAATGTTTGTATAGTATTTCATATACGTTTGAAAACAATGATGATGGTTCTTTATCTAGGTTTTGAATAACCCATTTTCTCATATCATTAAATCTTTTTTCTTTTAGAATCTCTACAAGTTTTTTAGTATCTGCTTCAGTTAAACTGAATAGTATACCACTATCAATCTTACCTCTTACTGAATATCGTTGAAGTTCATTAATAGTTCTTCTAAAATCTGGAAAGTATTTCTGTATTAATTCTGCAATTACTTTTTTATCAAACTCTATCGTTTCTTCTGTTAAGATATTACATAACCTATTCATAAGTTGTGTCGCTGTCTTAACTTTTTGACCATTAGCAATCGCAAAATCAATAACAGTACATCTACTATGCAATGCAGGTAATATCTTATTCTTATAATTACAAGTAAAGATAAATCTACAATTCTTATAAAATGTTTCTATGAAATTTCTTAATGCAGGTTGAACGGACTCTGGATTCATATAGTCCGCCTCATCAAGTATAACAACTTTATGACTTGCTGTTTCAGTTAAAGATACAGTTGACGCAAAGTTTTTAATCTTATGTCTTAACGTATCTATTTGTCTACCTTCGTCTGATCCATTAATGATAATGTAATCAACACCTAACTCTTCACATAAAGCACGTGCTACAGTAGTCTTACCTGTACCTGCTGTACCTGATAGTAATAGGTTTGGGAGTTCTTTTTGATTTATAAACTGTTTAAAAGTTTCTTTTAGTTCATTGGTTAGAATACAATCTTCAATTCGCTTCGGTCTGTATTTTTCCACCCATAAATTTTCTGCCATAATATATTCACTTTCATATAATCAACCCTATCAATACTCCTATTATAATACCTTCCAACCAAAATGCCCACCTATGTGAACCTCTTGCTGTATGTTTACAAATAAAAGTACACGTCCAGTCTTTTACTGACATAATTAAAACTCACTATCTGGTTCTAATGCTATCCAATATTGTACTGGTTTATTTCTATTAACAAAATGACTTATTCTTTGTTTAGAAATTGCAATATCATAATCATCTGGTATGATTTTTAAATTTTCTGCTTTGAAATATGCTACAAAAGTTTTATCAGTTGTACCTACTACAGCAGAATAATCGTTAGATGATTTATTCTTTTTATCAGTTGCAATCATTGTAATGTTTTTACCATCACCTTTTACTGCAATGTCTGGTAAGTTCAATGTAACTATACCTTTCAATAAGTCATTAAAACATTTACCCTTTAATGTAAAAGTTACATACTTATCAGGCATATTAATTGATTTAGTTGGTGCTACAATTACTGATTTATCTGCAAAGAAATACTTAACAGATTGTCTTGAATTGGCGTCTGATATAACCAATTTGTTAGTACCATTAAATTTGATATCTGATTTAGAAAATAATTCAACTGCTCTTAAAAATTCTGGTAAATCGTATATCGCAAATTCTTGCTCAAATTTATTATCTATGTCTGCTTCAGCAAGAATATTCTTTAAAGTAGAAATAGTTTGTAGTTGCTTTCCTGGTTTAACTAAAATGTTTTTATTAATTTCAGAAAAATTTTTTAAAATTGCAACTGTACTGTTTGATAGATTCATATCAACTCCTTCATAATTTAACCATACTGTAATATATCACCAACCTCACATAAAGTCAATGTTGGTTTACTGAACAGGACAATTTGGATTTTCTGTTAAGTCTACAATAGTAGCATTTGCTGTAACCAATTGGTCTGCTAATTGAGTTGCTACTGCTTCTGCTGTAGATAATTCAGCTTGAAATACCGACAATTCATTATTGGTACTTTGTAATACATCACGAATTGAAGCTATTTCCAATTCATATGCTTGTATTGTACCTTCTAATCTTGCAATACTATCCAAGTATTCTGCTTCTACAGTAGAAATACCTACTTCAGCATTTGCTAATAAAGCTACTACTTTATCTTTTTTATTTTTTAAGTCTACAGTAATAATCAATAACGCAACTATAGCGATAACTGCTGCTATTGCTGTTCCTGATATCTTATTTTTTATATCTTTTATTTTCATTTCTTTTCCTTATCAATTAATTCGCAAGTAATCTCATCTGCTTGTAACCCAGCATTGCCATCAAATATCCATACGTAAGAATAGTGAACCTGGTCACCTTTTGCTACGCACTTTTTACCGAATGCTATACTTGGATTTTTTATGCTTGAACAAGCGCTTAAGAGAATCAAACTCATTAAAATCACTAATATTTTATTCATAATTTCCTCATTTAGTTTATTATATAACAATAGTATTTATAAGTCAATGTTGGTTCGGCCCAAAAAAAAATAGCGGCGGTTTTACCCGCCACTATCTATATTACGTTATTATTTAACGTCTATTGTTTTTAGTTTCTTTTCTTCTGGAACTATCTTCTCCATAGAAACTCTTAACAGTCCATCTTTCAGCTCAGCACCTGTGACTTTTACATCATTGGCGATTGTGAAAGACCTTTTAAAGTATCTTTTAGAGATACCTTTATGTAATACTTCACCATCTTCATCCTTGTCAGAAGATTTATCTTCCTTCTTGGTTTCAATAGATAGCATACCGTCTTCAACGTTGACATTAATGTCTTTCTTGTTGAATCCAGCTAATGCAACCTCTATGTTGTAAGTATTTTTACCCGACTTAACTATATTGTATGGTGGGTATGTAGGTTGTATATCGGACATAAAATCGTCATCAAACATTGAACCGAAATGGTCAAAGATTGAATCAAATCCAACCGATACTGGTCTTAACCTGTTAAAAATAGATAATGCTTTATTGGTCATAAAAACCTCCTTTTATTAAGCAAAGTTATCGTTTATGAGTCCCTTAATGGCAACTCACTACTACTTATATATGTAGTTTCCTACAATATACAAGTAGCGCCGATGGATTTATTTTTAATAGTATGAATCCACCAAAATATCTATCGTAGTGTCCGCTATTGGTATTGAAACCTTTGGACCTTCTATGGGTTTTAGAGTCTCCCCAAACTCCCACAAAACTCGTAATTCATTGAGGTTTTGTTATAGTAGACCTCAAACTACTACCAGCTTTCATATTTAAAATATGCAGGTGCTGGCACCCTTCCACGCCCCAGGACTTATGAACTGCCTGGTATAATATATTTATTCAAGCACAGGCGTGTAATTCTATAATCTTGCTTCTCTTAATTTCTGCCTCTTTTTGGCGTTCTTGATACCTTCTTTTTTCTTTTCTCTTTTAATTTCAGATGGTTTTCTGTAGTATTGTTTTAATCTATACTCTTTTAATAGACCTGCTTTAAGTACTTTCTTCTTAAGCACTCTCATTGCTTTCTCTACATTACCGTGTCTTACTTCTACTGTTATACTCATAACTTATCACTATATTGTGTACCACATCTTTGACAAATACCCCACGCTGGAATGTGTGGTGTATTATCTAAACATTTACTACACATAATATATTTTCCTTCCTTTAAAAAATTAACATTTCCCATATTATACTCTTCCTTTTCCTTTAACAAATCTTTAAGAGGTTCTGATAAATTTTCTGCTTTAATTCTTTCACCTACTGCAATATCTTTTGCTTCTTTTGCTATCCTCTCATCACGCTGTCTAAATGATTCTTTCATAGACTCATCTAATTCTTTCTGTTCTTTTTTTGCGTTGTCTAAAAAATCTTCCATAAAATTATCGTTTGCATAACTAACAACATAATTGGAAGTATAGTTCTAATCAATTCCATTGTATGATTATGTCTATCTAAAAATCTTTCTAATTGATTTCTCTTCTCTTCTCTCTTCTTATATTCACTATAAAAATCACTCATTTAACTTACCTCCTTTTTATAAAATCCGTTTTTATTTTTTCCATAAGCACTAACACAATTTCTTATTCCTAAATCGTGTAATACATATTGAATTTCTTTTAACTTTTTAATTTCTTCTTCGTTTAATGTTGCAATTTCATTTATTAATAATCTAGGATTAAGATAACCATCCGAACCTCTAATATAAGTACTATCATTATAAGGTTTAAAATTATCAATAGTATCTTTTGGTAATGGAATAGTAAATCTTTTAGATTTTGGATTGTTTGGTTCCTCTTTTGTTTTTAATTTATTACGATACATTGTCATATCATCTCCAAACATAATCCATAATTTATACATATGTTTGTGATATACAGGTTCTCCGTTATCATCATAAAATGGAGCAGTTATAAAACTATATTCATCAGGAAGTTTTTTTGCATAAAATTTTGCCCAATATTGTTTCCAATTTAATGAAATAGCATTGTTGGTTTGCCAAAGCGTTTGTAATTTTGAATCAACTGTAATTATTTTATTATCTAATTTATATGTCATATCAATTGAA
>Ga0209752_1000550_pt1 | contig 18142 bp, 19 predicted proteins | sample METZYME_3_250m_FD_187548 | JGI IMG/M metagenome (GOLD analysis project Ga0209752, IMG submission 187548) | Marine microbial communities from oxygen minimum zone in mesopelagic equatorial Pacific - METZYME_3_250m (SPAdes) (version 2) | ecosystem: Environmental > Aquatic > Marine > Oceanic...
TGCAATGGGATCAATTTCTGGAAGAATCATTATGGCTGTCTTAATTCCTCTACCATTGAAGAAACCTCTTTAGGAGGGGCTGAAGTTAAAGAAGAAACTATCAAAGAAACAGAAACATTTAATAACATTCCAACAAAACCTATTCCTTCAGGAGAAATACCAAATAACCAATTGTCAGATGTGTTTAGTTCGGGAGCTAAGAATTTAAAGTAAATGATATATCCTGCAGTAAAGATCAAGCCAATAAGCATACCTGCGATAGCACCTTCCTTATTGAGTCTTTTTGAGAATATTCCTAATAGTAAAACTGGAAATAAAGTAGACGCAGCTAGACCAAAGGCAAATGCAACAACCTGAGCTACAAAAGCAGGGGGGTAGATACCAAATAATCCAGCTATTCCTATAGCAAAAGCTGTGGCTAATCGGCTATACAGCAACTCTTGTTTTTCGCTAATTCTAGGCATAAAGGTTTTCTTGAGTAAATCATGAGAAATCGCTGAGGAGATAGTAATTAACAATCCAGCTGCAGTAGATAGGGCTGCAGCCACACCACCTGCGGCAACTAATGCTATTACCCAAAAAGGCAGCCCGGCTATTTCAGGATTAGCTAGGACAATAATATCTCTATCGATATAAACCTCATTTTCATTGCTAAAGTCTGGTTCATTTAAAACCAGCCTCTCTCCAGAGCTTCCTTCTCCGTCAATATAAACAGGTTTAACCCCATCAAGTGCATTTCCAGAAGAATACCGGATCAAACCATCCGAGTTTTTATCTTTCCAAGCTATAAGTCCGATAGTTTCCCAATTTTGAAACCACTGAGGTGAATTGGAATATTCTGTATCCTGAATAGAGTCTATGAGGTTCATTCTGGCAAAAGCAGATACTGCAGGTGCGGTGGTGTATAGAAGTGCAATAAAGATTAAGGCATAACCGGCTGATTTTCTGGCAGCTCTAAAGCTAGGAACTGTGAAGAATCTTACTATGACATGAGGAAGGCCTGCTGTTCCCACCATTAAGGCAGCTGTAATACAGAAAACATCTATTTTACTTTTAGTATTTTCAGTATAGGCAGTGAAGCCTAAGTCTGTCGTGACCTTATCTAGCTTATCTAGTAAGAACTCGGGACTTCCGGCTAATGTACTTCCAAAACCCAATTGCGGTATTGGGTTATTTGTCATTATTATTGAAATGTAAATGGCAGGTACAAGATAAGCAAAAATTAAAACTGTGTATTGGGCTACTTGAGTGTAAGTTATTCCTTTCATGCCTCCCCAAACGGCGTAAACAAAAACAATTCCCATTCCAATAAAAACACCCAGGTTTATATCCACTTCAAGGAAACGAGAAAAGACTATACCCACACCCCTCATCTGTCCGGCAATATAGGTAAAAGAAATAAAGATTAGACATAAAACAGCCACCACTCTCGCTGTATTTGAGTAGTACCTTTCACCAATAAAGTCAGGTACAGTAAATTGTCCAAATTTTCTTAAATAAGGTGCAAGAAGTAGAGCCAACAATACATACCCTCCAGTCCAGCCCATTAGATAAACAGAACCGTCTTTACCAAGAAAAGCTATTAATCCAGCCATAGATAAGAATGAAGCGGCAGACATCCAGTCAGCTGCTGTGGCCATGCCGTTTACTATGGGATTGACGCCTTTTCCGGCTACATAAAAATCTGAAGTGGATTTAGCTCTGGATTTAAAGGCTATTAAAATATAAACGGCAAAGCTCATGCCCACCATTACAAAAGTCCATTCTTGCACTGTCATTAGGAATCCTTCTTATCTCTTTCTGCAGAAACCTTTTTATCTAGTCTGCCCATTAAGAAAACATAGGTAAAAATGAGGAGTATGAAGACATAAATGCTTCCTTGCTGTGCAAACCAGAAGCCTAATTTAAAGCCACCAATTCTAAATTGATCTAACCAATCAGAAAGTAAAATGCCAAAGCCAAAGGAGACAATAAACCAGATAGTTAAAAGGCAAAATAATATTTTAAGATTAGCTTTCCAGTAGTAATCCATTAACTGAATTTTATCTTAGAAGTAAGTTAAGTCCCATAATCATTAATAGTACTGCAAAACCCAACCTTAATTTTTTTTGTTTTATTCTGTGTGCCGCTCTAACTCCTACTATGGCACTCCAAGCGCTAGCTAATCCTACTACGATGGCTGCCGGAAGATATACATAACCCACTGAAAAATCAGGGAGGTTTGAAATACTTGATCCCACAATCATATAGGAAATTGAGCCAGAAAAAGCTATAGGGATACCACAGGCCGCTGATGTACCAATGGCTTGTTTCATTTGTAATCCTCTATGATAAAAATAAGGAACAGAAAAAACACCCCCACCGATACCAAAAATTCCAGAAAACCACCCTATGCCGCTCCCTACAAGAACGGGCCCGATCACATTAGTTTTAGGATTTTGTGAAGGCGGAGGAAATTCAAAAGCCATCTGAATAGATATTAAAACCAGAAAGACTGCCACGAGAACTTGGAGTGTAGAGCTCGCAATATAACTTGCAGTCAATGCTCCTAAGGCTGCGCCTACACAAATACTCGGAACTATTACCCTTAGGACATTGTGGATAACAGCTTTTCGTTTATTGTGAGAATAAGTAGAGGCCAAAGAACTAAAAGCTATAACACCCAGGGAAGTGCCTAAAACTGTATGTGCTAAAACCCCTTCAGGGACTCCCACTATGTTTTTAAAAATAGCAAAAAAAACTGGGATGATAATAATCCCTCCTCCTATCCCAAAGAGTCCTGCTAAAATACCGGAAAAAATTCCCAGTAAGAAATATAAAAAAAGTTCTATTAACACGAAAGAGGCGTCATTATCGCTTATAGCCGAGATAATAAGAACCAGAAAATTACTACATTAAGAAAGTTTTTTAATACCAGATGTGTTTAATAGTTTTTTCTTATCAAGAAAATAAAGAAAGTTCAAAAGCCTTTCCAGGTTCCTTAATCTTAGCAGCCAATAGGGATGAGTATTACGAAAGACCCACCGAGAGTATGCATTGGTGGGAATCAGAAGGGGTTCTTGCTGGTAAAGACTTACAGGCAGGAGGAACTTGGTTAGCCATATCTGATGATGGAAGATTTGCTGCAATAACCAACTATAAGGAACCTACTAATGGGAATACAGATCTAAAATCCAGAGGAGAGCTGGTATCCAATTACATTACCTCAAAGGAGGTAACTTCCTCAGAGTATTTAGAAAACATTAAAGGAAAAAATTACGCAGGTTTTAATTTATTGTTAGGAGATAAGGAAGGCATTCATTACTTCTCAAATAGAACTGAAGAGGTAGATAAACTTGAACCGGGAATACATGCTGTAGGTAACTTGCTACTAAACTCACAAACAAAAAAATACATAAAAGTTAAGAATCAATTTAAGGAATTGTTACAAACCAATCCAGATGAAGACGGACTATTAGAATTTATGAAGGGTGACTCGGGCGACTTATCTGATCTTGATATGGCTGGATTTAAAGAAACTGAACATGAAGAAATTCCTTATAGGTTTATTAAGTCTGATTATTACGGGACTCGTAACACAACGATAATTACTATTAACGAAACAGGTGAATATAAGATTTCAGAACAGAATTTTTCTGAAAATGGAAAAAAGTTAGAAAAAACCTCTTTCCAATTTAAGCTATAAGGTTAATTTCCTTCGCATACAGGGTCTTTATTTGAAGAATATTTACACTTTTGTATTGATCCATTTGGTTTTGTTATTTCAAATTCCCCATACCTTTTACCGCTTGACCACATTCCAAAATAAGAGGTTCCGCTTTTTGTGGTAAAGGTTCCTAATCCTTGTGCGTTTCCATCAGCCCATTGACCGTCGTACTTTGAGCCATTCGCATAATACATAACGCCGTATCCTTGTTGCTCATCAAGATCAAACTCTCCTTCATAGCTAGATCCATCCTCATATATCTGTAAACCTTTTAACCTAGCACCAAAACTGAATTCACCCACATAAGAAGAGTCAGCACAAATTAATTTACCCATCCCATGGATTCTATCTGAAACCCAATTGCCTTCATAAACGCAATCATTTTCCTTAAAGACACCAACACCAGACCTCAAACCGAAACTCATGCCCCCCTTATAAGAGGTTTTATTATCCTCAGAAAGGCAATCTAGATCTTTACTAGAAAGACTAGAGGTCCAGTTTCCGGTGCATTTCAATCCACTACTAAAAATTAATACACCCTTACCAGATGTCTTGTTCTCAGCCCACATTCCCGAATAGACGGATCCATCCTTACTTTGAAAATTTCCTTTTCCATGTCTCTTCCCTCTTTTCCACTCACCAGAGTAAGTGCTACCATCAAGCTCTTTAGATTTACCCATCCCATGTGGAGCATCATTTTTGAATTCCCCTTCATAAATCATCCCACTTTCCAAGGTAAGCTTGCCTTTACCTTCATACCTAAAATTTACAAAATCTCCTTCGTACTTCTTGCCTTTTTTAAAAGTTAACACCCCAACACCATGCCATTTATCATTTTTCCATTCCCCTTCATATATTCTTCCATCCTCATAGAAGTGTGTTCCGTATCCATTTGCAACTCCATTAACCCAGCTTCCAGAATACTTTTCTCCATCTGGATAAACTAAAGTCCCTTGTCCATTACGGAACTGATGTTGGAATTTACCCCTGTAAGTTGCTCCATCATTAAAATCAAAGAAACCCTCACCATGAAAGGCGCCACTTAAGAAAGGGCCTTTATAGTATGACCCGTCAGGATAGGAGATCTTGCCAATACAATAGCTCCAAGGAACTCTTTTTGATTTTGGACAATCGGGCATTTTTGATTGGTCATCTATTTTTTTAAAAACCACACCCCCTGTTTCAGGTGGATGCCCATGTTTAGTTAAAATCTTGTCCCACTGATCTTCAATATAATCATTAAATTTATTTGAGCCTATAAACTTTGTTAACTTTCTTTGATAAGAATTATTTTTACCCAAAGTAACCATTTCAACCAAAAATTCCTCCATTCCTTCTACTTGATAAAAGTACTCAATTTCATCCCAATCACTCTCTGCTGCTATTTTATGTTGAGGTAAATTTTCATAGAGATAGTTTATCTCTTCTTCATTAAAGGTTTTTTTGAACTTCTGGTTACATTTTTTTTCTTGGGCTATAAGAATATTTCCTGTTCCCCCAACTTTATCCATCATTACAGCCTCTAATTCTTGATAAGCGTCCAATAGTTCCCAGCTTCTAATGAGAATATTTGCCCAAACAAAAGGAATATCTCTTAGATCTTCATGCATGTGTCTTCCTCTTTCAAGGCTCATAAAATCATATAAGGAAACTATTTTGAAATAAAAGAAATGACACATTTCTCTAGATTGTTGTTCTAGGGAAGGAGGGGAAGGTTTTTCTTCAGAAAAAATTAAGGAACTAAATATAAGAAAGACCAAACAAAGGGTTACTTTTAACTTCTTGAAAAACATAAATATTCACTTAATCTTATTGTATTCAGGAAGGATTTCAAAGAGAGCTTGCCTATAAACCTCTTTTTTAAAAGGAACTACTGTTCTTAGGGGGTACCAGTAGGTTGACCAAACCCATTTATCAAATTCTATGGGCCTGGAGGCTTGGAGGTTTATCTTAGTGTCGTCAGAAAGTAGTCTAGCTAAAAACCATTTTTGTTTTTGACCCTTGTAAACATTTCTTCTGAAATACTTAGGCCTTTTATCTCTTGGTACGTCGTACTTAAACCAATCCTTTGTCTCAAATATAATCTCAATATCTTGTTCTTCCAGACCCACTTCTTCCTTAGTCTCTCTAAGAACTGCTTGAAGAGGAGACTCTCCCTGGTCTATGCCACCTTGAGGAAACTGCCACCCATCATGGTCTATTCTTTGACACCACAAGACCTTGTTCTTGGGTCCTACAATCACAGCTACTACGCAAGGCCTATATTCTTCTTGTGAAGACAACTTTTCTTAACTCCAATATTTTTTTAGCTAAATTCTTCCATGGAAGGGCAGCTACAAAGTAAATTTCTATCGCCATAAACATTATCAACCCTGCTAACTGGGCACCAATACTTATTATTTCTTAAGCTATTAACAGGATAAGCTGCCTCTGATCGCGAATAGGGATGGTCCCATTCATCAGCAGAAACCTCCTCTGCTGAATGCGGAGCATTCTTTAACATATTGTCTTTTACATCTAACTCTCCAGCTTCAACTTGCTTAATTTCTTTTCTAATTTCTATCATTGCTTCACAAAACCTATCCAGTTCTGCCTTAGATTCACTCTCAGTAGGTTCTATCATTAAGGTACCGGCCACAGGCCAAGACATGGTCGGAGCGTGAAAGCCGTAATCAATTAGTCTTTTAGCAATATCTTCAACTTCAATATCTGCACTTTCTTTAAAACTTCTCACATCAATGATGCATTCATGAGCAACCAAGTCATTTTCTCCTTTATAAAGAACTTTAAAATCTTTTTTAAGGCGATGGGCTATATAGTTGGCGTTTAGGATGGCAGCTTGTGAAGCTTCTTTTAATCCAGAAGCACCCATCATTTTGATGTACATCCAGCTAATTGGAAGGATGCTGGCACTTCCCCATTCAGTTGCACTCACAGGACCTACAGGGGAATCTCCAAGATGATTTCCAGGTAGAAAATCTTTTAAATGTTCAGCTACACCTATGGGCCCAACTCCGGGGCCACCACCACCATGAGGTATGCAGAAAGTTTTATGCAAATTTAAATGAGAAACATCACCGCCAAATTCGCCCGGGTAACATAAACCGATCATGGCATTTAGGTTTGCGCCATCTATATAAACCTGACCCCCGTGTTTGTGTACGACTTCACAAACCTTTCTTACATTTGTTTCAAATACACCATGGGTAGAGGGGTAGGTGATCATGATAGAAGAAAGATTATTTGAGTTTTCTTTGGCTTTTTCTTGTAAATCAGTTAAATCAATATTGCCTTCTTTATCACAGTTAATAGGAATGATCTTCATACCAACCATCTGAGCGGATGCTGGATTTGTTCCATGTGCAGACATGGGTATTAGGCAGATATTCCTATCATTATCTCCTCTGCTTCTATGAAAAGCATCTATTGCCAGAAGGCCAGCATATTCTCCTTGCGAACCTGCGTTTGGCTGCAAAGACACCTTTGAGTAACCCGTAATATTTACTAGTTGTTCTTCTAATTCATCAATTAATTGTTTATAGCCTTTGGTTTGGTTTTCGGGAGCAAATGGATGAATAGAAGAAAATTCTGGCCAACTGACAGGCAGCATTTCTGAAGTAGAATTTAGTTTCATGGTACAAGAACCCAGAGGAATCATGGCTCTATCAAGTGCGATGTCCTTCTCGTAGAGTCTTTTTATGTAGCGTAACATTTCTGTTTCCGTACGGTATGTATTGAAAACAGGATGTTGGAGATACTTGCTAGTTCGCAAAAGGTTTTTAGGGATCGAGCTGGTTTCTTCTTTAGGTTCTTTTACAGACCTAATTAAAAAAACGGAAAGAATATTCTTCAATACTTGTTCATCTACACTTTCATCTAAAGAAATACCTATATAGTTCTTATTTATTTTCCTTAGATTAATTCCCTTTTGTGAAGCAGCTTCTAATAAAGAGTCAGTATTCTCACCCGAATAGATCGCTATTGTGTCGAAGAAGTGTTTAGTTTTTACCTTAAATCCTTTTTCTTCGAGTGATTTGGCTAACTGAATAGTATGTTTGTTAACCTCATTAGCTATATTCTTTATACCCTCAGGTCCATGATAAACACCATAAAATCCTGCCATAATTGCTAAAAGAGCTTGAGCCGTACAAATATTACTAGTGGCCTTTTCTCTTCTTATATGTTGTTCTCTTGTTTGTAGAGCCAATCTGTAAGCCACCTTTCCTTTTTGGTCTATAGAAGCACCTACCAATCTGCCTGGTAAAAGTCTTTTAAATTCTTCTTTCACAGACATAAAAGCTGCATGAGGGCCCCCATAGCCCATTGGTACACCAAATCTTTGAGAGGAGCCTATAGCAATATCTGCTTTGAGTTCGCCTGGGGATTTTAGTAAACATAAAGCCAAAAGGTCTGTGGCTAAAATTACCATGGCATCTTTTTTTTTCGAAAAACCGATTTCTTCAGAAAAAGAATTGATTTCTCCTTCTGCATTGGGGTACTGGAAAATAGCCCCAAAATAATCTTCTTTTTTACAAGAAGGGGAAGGGCCAATAATTATGTTTATATCTAAAGGTTTAGCTCTTGTTTGCATGACTTTAATGGTTTGAGGAAAACACATTTCATCAACAAAGAAGTTATTAGATTTTGATTTAGAAACTCTCTTGGCCAAAGTCATAGCTTCTGCAGCTGCAGTGGCTTCGTCTAATAATGAAGCGTTTGAAATATCTAAACCAGTTAGATCACTTACCATCGTCTGGAAGTTTATTAGAGCTTCTAACCTGCCCTGAGAGATTTCCGGTTGATACGGGGTGTAAGAGGTGTACCAACCAGGATTTTCAAATACATTCCTTAAAATAACAGTTGGCGTGAGAGTGTTGTAGTAACCCTGTCCAATAAAAGAATGATGCAAGCTATTTTGTGAGGCTATATGTTTTAGTTCTTTTAAAGCTTTCTCTTCAGAAATTCCTTCATTCAAACTTAAAGGATCGGTATTGAGGATGTCTTTGGGTACAACTTTTTTTATAAAATCGTCATAGTTTGAGAAACCAATCTCTTGAAGCATTTGGTCTCTTTCATTATTTCCTAGACCAATGTGCCTTGTAGAAAATGACTTTAAGGTTGAAGGCTTATCCTGAGGGGGATTTTTTTTAGATTCAGACATTCAATTAGTCTTCACATTGCTCGCTGTACTCTTCTGGCGTAAGCAAGTTTTCAAATTCAGAGCTGTCTGTTACTTCTATTTTAAAGAACCAACCCTCTTCAAAAGCTGAAGAGTTTACAATTTCAGGGGAATCTTCCAGAGACGAATTCAAATCTACTATTTTGCCACTCATAGGAGAGTACACTTCTGAAGCTGCTTTGACGGATTCAACTACAGCTGCTTCATCTCCTTGATTGACCTCTGAATCCAATTCCGGTAACTCGACAAAAACAATATCTCCAAGTTGATCTTGGGCATAATCACTAATTCCAACAGTAACTATTCCACCTTCCTCAAACTTTGCCCATTCGTGGCTAGATAAAAATTTATAATTTTCTGGTATATCTTTCATTAAGCTTTGTCCTTAAAAAACTATTTTTCCTTCTTTAACAAACCTCGGCTGACCGATTGCAGCAGTGAATATTTTACCCCTTACTTCTGCAAGGCACTTTTCTCTATCAGAAGGCGCTATTCTAGCTAAAGCTATAGATTTTTTCAGTGTTGGAGAGTAAGTACCGCTTGTAACAATCCCTTTTTGGGTCTTTTGCTCATCAAAAAATATTTCTTGATTAGACCTAACTATGCATCTGTCTTCAAATAGAAGTCCCTTTAACAAATGATGGTCTCCAGTTTTCTTTTTAAGTTCAAATGCTTCCTTCCCGATAAAGTTTCTTTCTTTATCCTTCAAAGAGACTGTCCAAGCCATATTGCATTCAAGGGGTGAAATCTTTTCATCCATTTCAAAACCATAAAGATTCATTCCAGCCTCCAACCTGAGAGTATCTCTTGCAGCCAGCCCTACAGGACTTGCTCCAGACTGTATGGCTTTTTGCCACAAGGAATTAGCTTTCTCATTATCTATCATCACTTCAACCCCTTTTTCACCGGTGTACCCTGTGGTTGTAACTAATGTTCCGTTTTCCATTAAACCTTCAAAAGGTCTTTTCTTCATTAATTCATTAGATGTTTCAGTGGAAAGGCATCTCGATAAAACTTTCAAAGCGTTTGGCCCCTGAATAGCTATCATTGATAAATCTGTGCGCTCTGAAAAAGAAACATCCATATCACCTACTTGAGAAGCTATCCAACTTATATCAGACTCTCTAGTCGCACAGTTGACCACCAACCTGTAGCCTGATTCAAGTTTGTAAGCTATTAAATCATCTAGAATTCCTCCTGATTCATTCAATAAAGCTGAATACAGACCATCAAAGTCTTTATTTAATGAATTTATATCATTAGCCAAAAGTTTTCTTAGGAACTCTTTTGCGTCTTTGCCTTTAAAATCAAGAATAGTCATGTGTGAAACATCAAAAATACCGCATGAATTCCTAACCTGTTCATGTTCATTGAGTTGAGAACCATAATTTATAGGCATATTCCACCCATGGAAATCGACCATCTTTGCAGAAGAGTCCAAGTGTTGGTCGTGTAGAGCTGTTTTTTTCAAGACTAATATATAGAAGTTAGTATTTTACTTCTTTTTTCTTTATCTGTTATCCACTCTTACTGTGGATAACTCTGTGCAGTATTTTAAGAAATCCTTTAATGAAGCCATAATTGTGCGCTGATCAAAAATTAACCAGTTGATTTCAAAGCTGTATTGAAATGTTCGGGAGTGATATTATTTATTTCTGGTAAAAATACTTACCAAATCCAACAAATGAATCAAAATTTAACTGTTCAAGAGGCTGAAGATCACTACCAAGAACTAAAAGCTAGAGGTAGCCAACTTGATTTAACTAGGGGCAAGCCATCAAGTGAACAACTAGATCTTTCTCTAGACTTAGAGAACCTCCCTATAGACAATTTTATTGAGGATGGAATTGATACAAGGAATTATGGAGAACTACTGGGCTTAGAAAAAATGAGGCAATTAGGCTCAGAGATTCTTGGATGTAAAAAGGAAATGGTTATTGCGGGTGGCAATAGTAGCCTCACTTTAATGGCCCAATACATTTCTAATTTATTTTTTCAAGGAAGTGGGGAAGGTCCCTGGTCTATGCATGAAAGAAATTCTGTCCTGTGTCCAGTGCCTGGATATGACAGACATTTCGCTTTATGTGATGAATTTTCAATAAATATGATACCAATTCCTTTGACCGGTAATGGGCCAGACATCGAGAAAGCAAAATCTATTGTTTCAAATGATCCTTCTGTTAAGGGAATATGGTGTGTTCCAAAACATTCAAACCCTACGGGAGAGACTTATAGCAAAGAATCTATTGAAGGGTTATTAGAAATAGCCAGTCAAAGAAAAGGGTTTAGAATCTTTTGGGATAATGCTTATGCAGTGCATGATTTTAACGAATCTGCTCTACTACCTAACATTTTTTCTTTAGCTAAAGAAAAAGAGATGTTGGAATCAATTATAGCTTTTGCTTCTACTTCAAAAATCACATTTGCTGGGTCAGGAGTAAGCTTCATGGCCATGAGTGAAGCTAATTTAGACAACTTCATTAAACATTATGCCTCAATGGTGATTGGACCTGACAAAGTGAACCAAGCAAGGCACATAAAATTTTTTAAGAATATTGAAGGACTTAAAAATCACATGCTTAAGCATGCAGAAATACTAAGGCCTAAATTCCAATTGGTTGATAAATGGCTTTCAAAACAAAATTTTGGATCTTGGACTAAACCTACAGGTGGTTATTTCGTTACATTTAAAAGCGAACCAGGACTGGCAAAGGAAATAATCAGTTTAGCCAAAAAGGCAGGATTAAAATTAACTCCAGCTGGAGCAACTTTTCCTTATGGGGTAGACCCCCAAGATGAAATAATTAGATTGGCCCCGACTGCCTGTACGATTGAGGAACTAGAACAAGCAATGCAGATCTTTAATGCTTGTGTAGCCTTAGCCAGTGTAAAGAAAGCGGCTAGTTCTTAGTAGCTTCTAAAATACTATACGATTCGCCGTTAAACTCGCCGAAGAAGATGGGGACGTCAGGGTGTTCAACAGGAACCAGACTGCCATCTATTTGTAGGTTCTGCTGAGAGACGTAAGCAGAATAGAAAACCTGATCATTCTCAGCAAAAACATGATAAAAGGGTTGTTCTTTCTTGGGTCTGATTTCAGCAGGTATTGATTGATACCACTCCTCAGTATTGTTAAATTCTGGATCTACATCGTAAATCACACCTCTGAAATCAAGGTATTTATGTTTTACAACTTGTCCTATGGAGTACTGTGTTTCAACTATTTCTTTCATTTGAGTAGGTCTTTTAGTTCAACAGATTGGTCGCAAAGCACATCTGAACTTATTTTTAGTTTATTTGCAACCAGCTTTTTTGAAATTAAAAAATCTTTGGGGTTATTGACAGAATCAACAGCAATTAGTTCTCCCTTTTTTAGGTAAAAAAGCATAAATAACCTTTCTTCAATAGACCCCCTAACTACTGTTTCATCGTGGTCTCCAGACAGGCCAACTATCTGAAGTTTGTCTTCAAACTGATCCGACCAAAACCAAGGGACTTGATCATACTTTTCTTGTTTACCCAGCAGTGATAATGCAACGGTTTTAGCTTGCTCTAGTGCATTGTGAACTGATTCCAATCTGATGTTTTTATTTACATAAAAATTGGGATGATTAGTACAGTCTCCACAAGCAAATACAGAAGAGTCTTCAGTTCTTCCAAATTCATCCACAAGAATACCATTACTGCATTTGAGACCAGCTGACTCTGCTATCTCCTGGTTGGGCAATATACCCACACCGACTACCACGCTATCTGCTTCTAGTATCTTACCGTTAGTACAAACAACTTTTTCAACATAAGTTTTACCCTCAAATTTTTCCAGAGCTGATCCTAAAATTATTTCTACTCCTTTATTGCGATGTAGGGTATCAAAATACTCTGAAATAATAGGATCCACGGCCCTGCTCATAACTCGATCTTCCATCTCAACTACCGTTACTTTCAATCCTTTCTTCACTGCGGCAGCAGCTACTTCAAGACCTATGTACCCAGCACCTATAATTACTAGGCTTTTTCCTTTTTTAAATTGATCCTTTAGGTTATTTGAATCATTAATTGATCTGAGATAATTTATATTTTTTAAATCTGAGCCCTCAACTTCTAGTTGTCTCACTCTACTTCCAGTTGCTAAGACTAAGTTTTTATATGGAAGAGCTTCTCCTTTAGATAAATGAACCATCTTTTCTTTTCTGTCTAATGACAGAACTTTTGTTGCAACTTTTACAGTTACATTATTTTGATCATAAAAATCTTGAGTTTTCATATAAACCCTATCAAGTCCAATATCACCAGATAGATAGTCTTTAGAGAGAGGAGGGCGTTGATAAGGCAAATGATCTTCTTCACCTACGACTACAATAGACTCTTCGAAATTGTTTCTCTTTAGAGTTAATACACATTGGGCAGCCGATTGCCCTGCACCTACGATAACTAGATCCTTCATTATTAGAAAAGTACTCGATTATTCCTTTAAATAGAAATAAAGTTTACATTTAATTTCTAATAAGTGAGGACTAAATGATAGGAATAATTGCGACCATGAAAATTAAGGAAGGCACAAATAAGGATTTTGAAGAAGTAGCTTCAAGATTACAAAGTGCTGTTACTGAAAATGAACCCGGTGTTGTTTATTACGATTGGTATAAAGGTCAAGACGATACAACATATGTAGTTTTGGAACGCTATGAATCTCAAGATGCCTTAGATGCTCACGGCCAAACAGATTACATGAAAAGTATTGGCGGTGAAATGGGTCAATATATGGCTGGGCGCCCAGACGTTACTATTCTTAAAAGTATTTAATTAAGACAGGTGAGGTAAAGAAAGGAATTCTCTCGACTTCATTTCCTCAAGCCTACTAAGAGCTCTTTCGATGGGTTTCAACAATTTAGACCCTGAATAGATTTCTTTTATCTTTTTTTCTGAAGAAATTATAAGGTTAACTTTTCGTTCATAACATTCATCGATAAGAGCAATAAATCTTCTTGTTTCATTTTCTTTTGTCTCTGTAAGAAGTGGTATATCAGATACCAAAAGGGTGTGGAATTCCTTACTAATTTCTATGTAATCCTTTGAACTTCTTGGACCTTCACAGATATCATTAAAATGAAACCAAGCAACGCCTTGAGAAAGTTTTTTGGTATTAATATTTCTACCTAAAATTTCTATAGTTTGAGCAAGCTTTATCTCACCTTGAGCAAGCGAATTAAAGTGTTTTGATAGTATTTCATCCGTTTCTTTCGTACCTGAGATAAGTTGGATTTTTTCTTGTTCAAGATTTCTTAGCCTGTAATCTTGAGAGGTTTTAAGTTGGTAGATTTTGCAGTGGTTTTTTATAGATTCAATAGCAGGATAAAACCTATCTCTGTGGAGACCACCTTCGTATAAAAATTCAGGGTGTATATTGGAAGTTGCCACTAGCGGTATTCCTGCTTCAAATAATCTATCTAGGAATCTAGCCAACATCATTGCATCGCCAATATCCTCCACATAGAACTCATCAAAACATAAAACATCAGCCTCTCTTGCTAGTTTTTCAACAATCTTTTTAATTGGGTCTTCTTGCTTTGCCATACGATTCATATCGTTATGAAGATTTTGCATAAATCTGTGAAAGTGAAGCCTGACTTTGTTTGGGGTGTTTAAACTTTGAAAAAATATATCCATGAGTTGAGTTTTACCAGAACCCACAGACCCATAAATATACAATCCATCCAGGGGCTTTTTACTAAACCACGACTCAGATCTAGCTGTAACTTTTTCTTGTAGACTGTCAAATTCAACCAGCAGTTCTTTTTGGGCAGGATCGTCTATTAATTTTTCATTAGAAACCAAATCTTCATGTATGTGCGAAGGTTTCAAAGAAATTCCTTTTTACTTAGATTTAGGTTTCAGGGTTTTTAGTAAAGCTATGCAGAGTTTCATCAACAGGAGACCAGTGTTTTGCACTTGAGCTCCAGAAATTGGAATCTATTTTTAGCCAAGACGAATCATCTAAGCTTCCTGCTTTGACTAATCTTAAGCCTTCTACTTCCTCTATTAAACTTAATAAGGGAGAGCCGCACTTCTCACAAAAACCTCGACTAATATGGCTTCCATCAGTACCGGTAACTGTATAAAACTTTAATTCTCCTTTAATCTCTAAAGCTTCTTCAGGAACCATAATAATTGTAGCTTTGCCTGAACCTGTTGATTTCTGACAATCTGTGCAATGGCAGTGACTTGCAGATATTACTGAAGACTCACTAAAGCTATAACTTATGTCTCCACATAAGCAACTGCCCGTTTTCTTTTCTTCACTCATAGTTTTTCCTTAATTTTTTTTACCATTGGAATTAATGGAGAGGTACTTTCTTTGTATAGTTGATATTCTGGATCGTCCCCCCATTTCTTATCTGCTCTTCTCTCCAACATGCTAATTCCACTAATTCTGGTTAAGAGAATATAAACAAAAATAGGAGAAATCAAAGTAAGAAGTTGCCAACTCTCTAAAACCGGAAAAGCTATCAAAGCTATGCCAAGCCATAAAGTTATTTCTCCATAGTAATTAGGGTGCCTTGAAAAACGCCAAAGGCCCTCATTAATGAATTTATTTTCATTTTCTTTTTTGGCTCTAAATTTAGTTTTTTGACGGTCAGCTACAACTTCAATTATGAATCCTTCAAGCCATAAAATTATTCCAATTAGGGCAAACCAGCTCAGGGGTACAACCTTGCTTGAAGTCATTGCTGCTAGACCTGCCGCCATGGTAATAAAGACCCACAGCCCTCCAAGAGTCCAGGTAAATAAATACCACCAAAACTTGGTTTTCATTACGGTAAATCTGTTGTCCTTGCCCTCCCTTTTTACTCTAGAAAAAAGAAAATATCCTAACCTCACTGCCCAAATCATAATGAGGACTCCAATCAAGATTGATCTTATATCTAATTCACTTAGGGCCAAGAAAGTAAAAAGAACTATAGATAGATAAGAAGCCGAACCCGTTAAATCAAAATAGTGTTCTGTTTGGTAAATGTAAGAGGGTATAAAGATGAGCCAATGAAGTATAAATCCAATAGAAGCAGCAATTGCAAAAGAGGGAAGACCAAGTAAATAAATTGAACCTGGACTGCCTGCTGCGGCTATGACAATTCCTAAAACCAAGCACGCCAATATAGAAAATATTGAAGCAGTGTTGCTCATTTTTTTCTTTCCTATTAAGTTAAGTTCGTTATTGTATTGTATAAGCGTAAAGATTAAGACTCCTATGGATCTAAAAAACTATATTGATTCGATTGAAGGTTGGCCACTAGAAGAAATTAACTTTAAAGATATTTCTCCAATTCTTGCTAACCCCAAAGCTTTTAATGAAAGCATATCCGGTATGTGCAATTTAATTAATCATAAGCCACAAATGATTGCGGGAGTTGATGCAAGGGGTTTTATCTTTGCTTCTGCAATGGCAGAGAGACTAAATCTTGGCATGTTGTTGTTACGGAAGGGGGGAAAACTCCCGCCCCCTAAAATAGACATTCAATATGAACTTGAATACGGTTTAGACCAACTAGAAATTAAGGAAGCCCAAACCAAAGGAACAGAAATAGTTTTGATTGATGATATTCTTGCCACTGGTGGAACCATATCAGCTGCTTGTAACCTATGTATTAAAGCGGGTTACATAGTAAAACAAGCTCTAGTTCTAATTGACCTAGTTAATGTTCATGAAGAATTAACTTTACCTAATGGCATTAAGGTTGAGAGCTTGATACAGCTAGATTGATTTTTCGTTTAGGTATTCAGTGAAGACTTTCCCTGCTTTCCTGACGTTTTCACTAAAATCCTTCGCAGCGCCTTTATCAGCAAAATCTGAGATGTACTTAAAACAGGCAAAAGGGATAGATTCCTGATAACACACTTTAGCTATAGCATAGGCCTCCATATCAACGACATCAGCCTTTAAGCCAATGCTGGATTCAACAAAAGAATCACCAGTTGCGCAAATCAAGTTCATATTGATTGTATTTATGGGGTGGTCTTCAATCTCAATAATCTTAGGAGGGTCTTCTTCAAAAGGAGTCTGTCCTAATTCTGTTCCCAGTGGCCTTGAGTCCATATCTCGTTGAACAAAATATTTACAATCAACCAACCCCGAGATATTGCCATTTAGAGAGCCTGCTGTGCCAAAATTTATAATTAAGTCAGGTCTGTCTTCCTTGATTGTTCTTAAGGTTGATAAAGCAGCATTAACTTTACCCACACCGGTATGATTAATTTCATATTCAGTAATTAAGGAATGTGTTTCATCCTTAATAGCAGATAAGATAATTATTCTCATGAAGTAGAAAGTACAATATTACGATTATACAAGGCAAAATTTAATTTGTTTTAAAAGAGGAGAAATGGGTATGTTTGAAATAAATTTATTTAATACAGCACAATTTTTAGATCAAGGTTTAGCAATAATAGCCACTTTCTTGTTAACCAGCTTAAGTGCCAAAACAAGAATGTATGGATTTATAGGTTTTTTATTGGTAAATATTCCCGGTGTATATTTATTAGTTGTAACTGAGTTATGGTGGATATTAGTAGTTACACCCGTGTGGTTGTATTTAAACTACAGAGGTTTTATCAATAATTACAGAGAACAGAAGGCTCAGTCTTAGGCTAAGCAAAAATATTAATATTCTCTTTAACTACTTTTTCTAAATATGGAGAGGGAGCAAATTCAGGACCAAGCTCTTTCTCCATTCTGTTTAACCAATCTAGAACTTTATCAAACCCAACAAGACTACCGTAAAACATAGGCCCGCCTTCATAGACTGGCCAGCCATAACCATTAATCCAAACTATATCTATATCACTAGCCCTTATAGCCATGCCTTCATCTAGGATTTTAAATCCTTCATTAATCATGGGGTAAAGACATCTTTCCAATATTTCCTCTTTGCTGATGTCTCTTAGGCGTATCTGCCTAGCTTCAGCAAAGTCTCTGATAATGGCTTCAACTTCAGGATCAGGTGATTTAACTCTGTTCTCGTCATATAAATAAAACCCTTTTCCAGATTTTTGTCCAAGACGGCCTGCTTCACAAAGGACATCTCTAAGGGTTTCACCCTTTGAAGTTTCTTTACTCCACCCTATATCAAGTCCAGCAAGGTCTGACATAGCAAATGGGCCCATAGGAAACCCAAAGTCAAAGAGAGCGTCGTCTATATCCCAAGGTAAAGCGCCTTCAAGAATTAATTTATTGGCTTCTCTTTGCCTTTGAGCAAGAATTC
>Ga0209752_1000553_pt1 | contig 18129 bp, 13 predicted proteins | sample METZYME_3_250m_FD_187548 | JGI IMG/M metagenome (GOLD analysis project Ga0209752, IMG submission 187548) | Marine microbial communities from oxygen minimum zone in mesopelagic equatorial Pacific - METZYME_3_250m (SPAdes) (version 2) | ecosystem: Environmental > Aquatic > Marine > Oceanic...
GCTTGAAAGATCGATTAAAACCAATAAGCCAATAATCGTAAAACTTGGCTGTGATCCAAGCAGGCCAGATTTACATATTGGGCACAGTGTTGTGCTAAGAAAGCTCAGACATTTTCAGGATTTGGGCCATCAGGCGGTACTAGTCATAGGTGATTTTACAGCAATGATTGGTGACCCCTCAGGTAGAAATAAGACGCGGCCACAACTTTCCCTAGGAGAGGCCCGGGAGAATGCAAAAACATATCTTAATCAAGCTAAAGTAATACTTGATATGAATAAACTTAAAGTTAATTATAATTCAGAATGGCTAGATAAAATTAATTTTTCAGAGGTCATAAAACTTGCTAGCTCTACGACCGTAGCCAGGATGCTTGAAAGAGATGATTTTACAAAGAGATATGATTCAGAAGTTCCAATATCACTTCATGAGTTTTTATATCCTCTTGCTCAGGCACAAGACTCAGTTGAGCTTGTGTCAGATATTGAGCTAGGCGGTACAGATCAGAAGTTTAACCTGCTTATGGGAAGAAATCTTCAACGGGATATTGGTCAGGATCCTCAATGCATTCTTACGATGCCAATCTTAGCTGGTACGGATGGAGTAGAGAAAATGTCTAAATCTTATGGTAATGATATCGGGATATCAGATACGGCCAATGATATGTATGGTAAAACCCTATCGATTCCAGATGAGAGTATGCTATCTTGGTATACGCTTGCAGCTGATGCTGATGAAACCGTTTTAGAAGACGTAAAAATCAGATTAAGCGATAGCTCAATAAATCCCATGGAAATAAAAAGAGATCTAGCGAGAAAAATTGTTGAACTGTATTATGATAAAGATAAAGCGATTGACGCTGAAAATTATTTTAATAATATTACTGTTTCGAAAGGTATGCCCGATGTTATAGATGAATATAAAATACATGAAGAAGGCCTATTGGTAAATATTATTGCGGACTCTGGTTTACTTAATAGTAAGAGCGAGGCCCGTAGAATGATAAAACAGTCTGCCGTCCGATTAGATGGTGAAGTAGTAAACGATATTCGGCTAACACTTTCTCCGGGAAAAGAAAGAATACTAAAGGTCGGAAAAAGAAGATTCCTAAAGGTTACTAGTCAATGAAAAGAAAAGTAGGGCTTCTACTTTTATTACTTCTACTAGTTTCTTGTGATAATCATAAGCCTACTAAACTTATTATTTTGCTTGTAGGAGATCAAATGAGGCCTGATCATTTAAGTCGATTTGAGAGTCTTTATACTGGTGGTTTTAAATGGCTATTAGAAAATAGTGTTGTCTTTGATAGCGCTTATCAACAGCATGGCTATACAGTCACTGGTCCTGGGCATTTTGCTATTGGTACAGGAATCTACCCGGGCCCAGGAGGAGTTTTGGGTAATGAATATTTTGATAGAGAGCTTGGCAGAGTAGTAAACTGTGTAGAAGATCCTAAAGCACATCCAGTAGGGGGAGTGGGAACCGCGCGATCTATTACGCGATATAAAACTAAAGGTATAGGTGATATGATTAAAGACGCAGACCCAAAGTCTAAGGTTTTTTCAATAGGCGGTAAAGATAGAGCTGCCATTTTTTTAGGAGGACAAAATCCTGACATTGCTCTTTATTATAATAATAGAGATAGATTTATTTCATCAACATTTTATACAGATTCTCTTCCTGTATGGGTCAATGAGTATAATGACAATATGAATCTAAAAGCATACAAAGATTCTATGTGGAATAAAATTTTGCCTGATAGTTTTTATATCAAATACTCAAGACAGGATTATTTTAATGGTGAGGTAGATTTTTATCATGATGACGAGCATGATCTCAATAATAATACTGACAAAAAGAAAATTAAATATAATCCGGTTTTTCCAATATCATTTGATAAGGGAGTTGATCCTGGAAAAGAATTTTTAGATACACCGTGGTTTGATGAAAAATTATTTGGGCTATCTGAGATCACCATTAAAAACGCTAAACTTGGATCAGATAATCATCCTGACTTATTATGTATTGGTGTCTCTACAATGGATTATATTTTGCACAATTATGGTCCATATTCGCAGGAGGCAATGGATTATTTTCTTAGGCTGGATATAGTGCTTGGAAGATTTATTGATTATTTAGACCAGCAGGTGGGGCTAGAATATATTGAGTTTATTCTTAGCTCTGACCATGGTGGGCTTCCGATTCCTGAGTATTTACCATCTCTTGGTATGGAGGGCGGAAGAGTAAGTAGGGAACACTTAAAAGAGGCATATGAGTGGATAAATGATGAAATATCTGAGATATATGGTGATAATCTTTTTGTTCGAAGTGGAGCAAAATTTTATTTCAACCACGAACGCTTAAGAAAAAATAATATTTCTCTTGATAAGCCAGCCCAAGTAATAAAAAAATATTTGTCTAAGGTAGATGGTATTTCAGCCGTACTCACGAAAGATGAAATACTTGCCTCAAAAGAAAAAGATGCAATAACGATTCGACTAAAAAATATGGTACACCCTGAAAAAAGTGCTGATGTTTTTGCTTTTATTAAAGAGGGGTACCTCTATCGCTCTTCTTATGGGACTAGTCATGGGAGTCCATATGATTATGATACCCATGTTCCACTTTTATTCGCAAGAGAAGGCAGAAAATATCATCATATTAATCATCATGCGGAAACAGTAGACATTGTACCAACAATCTTAGATATTCTTAATATTCAGACTGAGATCAATCTACATGGGAAGATACTTCCTATAAAATGAACCTAATTTGTTTCTATTATAAACTCGACTAAATTCATATACACATGACAGCTTTGATCGTCTATTTTTTTACGGCCTTGGTGGTTTCTTTTATTTGCTCTCTACTGGAGTCTGTTCTTCTAAGTGTATCACATGCTCATATAGCTGTGTTAATTAAAGAAGGGAAAAGCAGAGGCCGGATAATGGCCTCGTTAAAGGAAAATATAAACAGGCCACTATCGGCAATTCTTACAATCAACACCATAGCAAACACAGTTGGTGCCGCTGGAGTTGGTGCACAAACCTACTCTGTTTTTGGCAGCGGCTGGGTTGCACTGTCTTCATTTATTCTTACTCTATCGATTTTATTTTTTTCTGAGATCATACCGAAAACCCTAGGTGCTAACTACACAAAATCTTTAGTTGGTCTTACGGCTTATGTGACCAGGGGATTAATTTTTGTTGTTTTTCCAATGGTTATTGTGGGTGAAAAAATATCTAAGTCTTTCAATAAAGGCGATTCAGATAAGTCGAAAGCTTCCAGAGAAGAGTTGATCGCGATGGCTGAATTAAGTGAGGATGAAGGTGCTATTGATAGCCAAGAGGGGGATATTATAGAAAACTTAATGAAACTGGATAATATATCAGCAGAAGAGGTGATGACACCACGGTCGGTTATGTTTGCGCTATCACAAAGAGATACAGTTGGTGAAGTGGTTGATAAGTATTCTCCTTTAGTATTTTCAAGAATTCCAATTTATGAAAATTCACTTGATCAAATTATTGGTTTTGTCCACCGTTATGATCTTGTTAATAAACAGGCAGAGGATAAGTTTGACGTTGAAATGCATAAGCTAATGGAACCAGTTCATTCAGTTGGTGATAAAGATTCTGTTTCTGATATACTAGATCAGTTTGTAAAGCGCAGGCAACAAATATTTATTGTTTCTGATGAGTTTGGCACTACGACTGGATTAATCACCCTTGAGGATGCGATAGAGACTCTACTTGGTGTCGAGATTGTTGATGAACATGATAGTGTTGTTGATATGAGAAAATTAGCTACCGCAAAATTAAAAAAAAGGCAGCAGAGGGTGAGGGCTAAGTAAGAAGGGCAATAATTCTAACTCATTGAACTTCCTGTTTTTAGAAACTAAATTCGCCAGCAAAAATTTTTAGGATAATCAAATAATGGCAAAAAAACAAAAGAGCTTTGCTGACAAAGCAAGTAGACGTAGCGGTGATACAGATGTGGTCATGGTCAAGTATGTTAAAAGTGTAAAATCTGAAAAGACTGGTTTCTGGAGGTTTAATGAGCAAATGATTAAGCTTCAAGGAGGTGAAAATCTTGATGCAGCTCTAAAGCGTATGGATGAGGCTGTGAATTTGATCGATATTGATCTTTCTAAATTTGAGTCTAACCAACAAGAATCTGAAGCTAAAGAATCTGATAGTCAAGATACGGCTAAAACTGAAGTGGAAAATGCATTAGATGAAGCGGTAGAGGCCGAAGATCAGCCTGTTTCTGATTCTGAAGATGAAGAAGAATAAATACTCACAATAGAATATTTTGATCTAGAAAACCCCGGCCAGATGTTGGGGTTTTTTATTATAATCGCTAACTAATAGTAGAAATTATACTATCAGGAGAGGTGGCCGAGTGGCTGAAGGCGCACGCTTGGAAAGCGTGTAAACGTTTACGCGTTTCGGGGGTTCGAATCCCTCCCTCTCCGCACTTTTATGATTTTTATTCTATAATTAATTGGCGTTTGAAGTCTTGATTAATATTTCATTAAATAATTTCATCACTAATTCATTTCCAAGGTTTAACCCAGTTTTTATATACTGCATTGATTGGTTATTTGACCATTTTTGTTCAATGAGTTTATAAAATAATTCTGCATGATGAATATCAAGCTCTTTATGGGTAGAATAGTGAGAAAGTTTGGACTCATCTAGCCAATTTTTTCTTACTACTGTTTTTGCAATAAATGATGATATTTCGGTATACCGGTCTTCAATAATACCATACATAGCTATTGCTGTGTCAATATTATCTTCTTTTACCGTTTGATCTATTTTTGAATAGAAATTAGAAACAGATATATGATTAGAAGATTTTTCAATTGTTTTTTCACTTACACCTAGATTAATAAGATATTCTTTATATGTATTGCCATGAGCTACATTAATATTTCCATTTCCATGTTCATCAATAATATTTTCAAGAATATTTAATCTATCAACATAATTATCAATTCTTGAGCAAAGAGCAAATAATGGCCGAGAAAAATAGCATACGGCACCGTAAAAATTAGTCTGTGATTCTTTAAAAGCATCAAAAGTCATCGTATTGTTTTGTAGTGAACGAAAATATAGTTCATTATCAATAGGAGTATTTTTTTTAAGATTATTTATATAATCGTGCATCTATATTTCTCCTGTAGATATATTAATATTTCTGGAATGTTTTATTGATGGAGCAAATGGTGAAAAAGAAAATATTTTGCATTTTGTTTTTGTTGTTATTCCATTTGATTTTAGCCAACTAATTATATCACCTTGCCTGTCATCAATCGCGAAACATGCGAGCCCTTTTTTCGTTTTTATGATTGATGCGGCCTCTTTTAGATTAGAAGAATTTTCATTAAAAAATATTTCTGGATGCAGATGGCCAAATCTGAATATTGATTGGTTTTCAGAAGAGATTATATCTTTTTTCCCATCATTCCATAATATCAACTCGTTTCTCATCGGGCTAAGGTTAACTGATTTTTCAGGATCAATTTTAGGCAATGATTTAATATCTAATGCTGATAAAATAGTTGGCTCGACCATATAAATATTGATTAAAGCGGATGGGGTCGCCAGTTTTGCAGGATTAAAACCTTTAAATGATTTATCAACGCCTTCTCCATTTTTTAGCATAGTACAAAAATAACAAAAATCCCATCCTCTATAATCAGCAGTAAACGCCCACCGACTCAATAGGTGCCATAATAAAATTTTTAGGATCCCTTTTTTTCTATGTCCAGACCTAATCTTAAGGTCAGCGATGTAAAGCCCATTATAATTTTTATCAAATAAACTAATCTTTTTCCACATTCCAGCGGCTGTGCCAATTAATTGTGAATTTATTTTCATAACAACAAATCTTGTTTTGTTTCCTTGCTGAGTAAAAAAGGGAGAATATTCTTTTCCATGTCTAATGATAAAATTTCCTTTCCCATCTTCAAGTGGGTATTCTATATCTTGTTCCAGAGATTGTAATTCTCGCAAAAATTTATCAATCTTTTCTGGTCCTATTATTTCAAACTCGTAGTTCATTTCCTGATGAATAGTCTAATGTGATCATAGAACATACTCCGATCATTTTCCTTCCAATATCTATCAAAACTTTTGTCTTCAGTAAAGTAGTCTTTAAATATTTCAATCCAATTTTTGTGGTTATTTATTTGCCTTATTATAATTGCAGAACCTTTTTTCATTTGAGAGAAATATTTGGCATGTGTTTTTACGGTATCCTCACTGCTCCAGTCAAAAATATTTGAAAGACTGATAATATCGTAAGACGAAATATTATCCAAACTTAGAATGCTGATCTCCATCATAGTCATTTCAGTTAAGGTTTTTGATTCAATATATGGGAAAGCTTTTGGTGATTTATAATATCCAAGGAATATATGTTGAAGAAAAGGATTAAGATGTGAATTGTTTTTATTAAGGCCAGTTAGAATTTTTTTTTGCATATAACTAATGTAAGATCCTGGAGAACCATGCTTTGTGGCTTCATCACTGAATACTTTATTAATGTTTTTATCATTAAATACCTTCCTGAAGGGCGTAGAGATTTTATCATGGTGTAGCCACTTTTCTAATATATTAGATCGGCGTGTATCACTTGTCTCTAAATCAAAAAATGATATCACTTCTTTTTTATTTGAAACTAATTTGATAAACGAATCTCGAAGTTCTTGAAACATTGTTTCAAATTTCCCTATTTGATTTAAGCATGAATCATTTTTAGTATGCACGTTCAATGCTTCTAAGTCAGATTTTTTGACTGCTTTAATTTTTTGTTTAATATGTAATAATTGGTGAGGGTTTACATCAACAACATTCAGGTTAAGGTCAGGGAATATAGTTTTTAAAGAAAGTGCAATACATCCGCCACTGCCTATCATAAGCATACGGTTCGGATTAAGCCTATTAATAACATCATATTCAACAAAATGATCTTCTCTGTTTACAGCAAATAAAACAGTATTAAAAATTTTCATTATTTAATCTAAATATTATACAATAATTAATTGTAGTGTTTTTGAACTAATAAAGAAATTTTTCTTATTTATTGATTACTAGATTTGTTTTTCAACAAGTTTTATGATGAGTGGAAAAAAATTCTTAATGTTTTTGTCTTCGTTCTTATTTCTTTTTGCTATAATGCTGTATATGTATATGTATTTCACAGGCTGGTTTGATATTTTTCTGGAGTCTGGGTTTAAAGGGCTTTATGGAGGATAATTGATTAATAAACAAACATTAACCCAATGGTCTATAGTTATTATCATGGCCATCGTGCCGGTTTCCGATCTAAATGCTGACAGTCCAAAGAGTAAACTATTTGAACTTTTAGGAATATCTAAAGATGCTTCTGTTGATGAGGAATTATTTGATCTTCTAGTAGAAAAATTGGAAGAACTGGGCATTGAAGAAGAGGACCTCTCTGATGGTTATGAGTTTATGGGTGGCTCTAGAGCGTTAAATAGTTACATAAATAAGAATGCTGCGAGACTAGTAAGGCTGATGGGCGGTGAGCTAGATGCTGAAGAAGAGGTTGATAAAAAGCCAGAACAAGAAAAAGAACCTGGTGAAACAGTAAAAAAGAAAGAAGATGGATTTTTATTTGAAAAGTTTGATGATATTGAGTCAAAAGAAAAACAAGTAAAGATTGAAGAACCTTTAGCTTCAGATACATATACAGTTGGAGCTTATTACTCAACGCCGATGATTCTATCTAAAACAACAGAATTTTTTGATAGAGGCTCAGCAAGGATTAACGGGTTTAATGTTGTTACTCCTTTCAAGCTGGAAAAATTAGGCAGAGTTTTAGAGGCTATTACAAAAGCTAAAACCGGATTATTAAGCCCAAAAGCTATGTTTGAGATAAGAGCATATTATTTTGAAAAAATAATTTCAGACTCTGTTAAAGAGATTTTTGGAGGCTCGAGTTATTTCTTAATTGGTTTTTATGATAAAATAAACCTAAACGGGCGTGAGACTGATTTTAGTTTTTTGTTTGGAAAAACCCACTTTAATAGTATCGGATTTGTATTAGCAAATGGTACCCAAATTCCAATAAATCTTGGAAAATCTGGGGTCAAGGTATATTTAATCAGTAAAGCCACTTTGTTACATAAATATGAGGCTGAGTATACGGGATGGGTAGACATTGGTCTATCGTTAAGATACGATATAAACACTTCAAAGATTTCGAAGGGTCGAGGCCTCATTAAAAGAAGGCAGACCATCATAGAATAATTCAAAAATATTTTATTAATATCAAATACTGTTATTATTAAATCTGTAAATTCCTTCGAGGAAATTCATATAATAATTAATAATGGAGGGGTGGCAGAGCCTGGCTGATTGCACTGGTCTTGAAAACCAGCGAGGGTTTAAATCCTCCGGGGGTTCGAATCCCTCCCCCTCCACAATAAAAATTATTCATATTTCCTATTCTATTTTTATTAAAGGATTGTAGTAACAATAAACTTATATGAATCCAGTAGTAAGGTTCGCGCCCAGCCCAACAGGTCAGCTTCACATCGGGGGCGTACGTACTGCACTTTTTAATTATCTATATGCCAGGAAAAACAGTGGCACTTTTCTATTAAGGATTGAGGATACAGATCAAGAAAGATCAAGAAATAAATATACTAAGCAGATATTAGATTCTATGAATTGGCTAGGGTTTAATTTTGACAGTGACCCTGTCAAACAATCTTCAAGGAGTGAAAGATATCAGGAAGTAATCAGTAAATTAATTGAATCCGGGTCAGCATACCGCTGCTTTTCTACTGAGAAAGAGTTAAGAGATTTTCGGAAAAAAGAAGGCTCATTCCTATACCCCGGAACATGGAGAGATCGTTCAGCAGATGAAGTAAATGAACGACTCAATAGTAATGAGAAATACACTATTAGGCTCCGAATTCCTTTAGAAGGAGATATAAGATTTACAGATTTAATCTATGGAGATATTAATACAAGCTGTACTGAGCTTGACGATTTTATTATAGCAAGGTCAGATGGTAGCCCCACATATAATTTCACGGTTGTTGTAGATGATCATGATATGCAAGTGAGCCATGTCATACGAGGGGAGGATCATATTTCCAATACTCCGAAGCAAATCTTAATCTATGCTGCTTTAAATTGGGATATACCAGAGTTTGCTCATTTGCCAATGATTCTTGGTTCTGATGGTAGCCGCTTGAGTAAGAGGCATGGTGCTGCGGGTACACAAGCCTATCAAGAATTAGGGTATCTACCAGAAACGTTAATCAATTATCTATCTCTTTTAGGCTGGAACCCAGGCACAGAGGATGAGATTTTTAATCTTGAATATTTAATTGAAAATTTTTCTCTTGAAAAAGTAAATAAGAAAGCTGCTGTGTTTGACAGTAAAAAACTGGATTGGATGAGCGCGCAACACATAACAAATAAAGACTCTGGACAGCTTTTAGATTTAATAAAAATATTAAAACCAGAATGGGGTAATAGTGGTCTATCTGATGAACATCTGAGATCGGTTATTTCAAGTTTAAAAGGTAGATCAAAAACTCTATTAGATATCATTAGTCAGTCCCAATATTTTTTTAGTGATCCTTCTGAATATGATCAAGATGCAGTTTTAAAGTGCTGGAAAGAGGACACCTCTGAAATATTAAACTCATATGCTCAAGAAATTTTAGTTTCTATAGAATGGAATGATGATTCTATAGACAGATCTATTAATGGGTTTGCAGATACAAAAGAGATCGGAAAAGGAAAATTAATTCAGCCGCTAAGAGTGGCACTATCTGGCGTTCTCACTGGTCCATCCATGGTTCAGCTAATGTTGATCCTTGGAAAAGACACCTGTATTAGGAGAATAAAAAATATATTAAACGCGGTTCGAATATGAGTATAGACGCTACTAAAATAGATAATTTTATTAAAAGAATCATTGATGAGGATAACAATACTGGCAAATGGGATGGAAGAGTTCATACTCGTTTTCCTCCAGAGCCAAATGGCTATCTGCATATTGGTCACGCAAAATCAATCTGCCTTAATTTTGGTTTGGCGCTAGAATATAATGGTGAGTGTAATCTTAGGTTTGATGACACAAACCCTGTAAAAGAAGAAGAAGAGTACGTAAAGTCTATCATTGAAGATGTCTCATGGCTAGGATTTTCATGGGGAGATAAACCCTTGTTTGCCTCAGATTATTTTGACCAGATGTATGGCTTTGCGATTGAGCTGATCAAGGTCGGAAAGGCATATGTATGTGATCTTACTCCTGAGGAAGTAAAAATTCAAAGAGGTGCCCTGAAAAGTCCAGGAACGAACAGTCCACATAGGGATCGCAGTATCGAAGAGAACCTTGCTCTATTTACTCAAATGAAATCAGGTGATTTTGGTGATGGAACAAGGACCCTGCGAGCCAAAATAGATATGGCGCATTCTAATTTAAACATGCGCGATCCGGTAATGTATCGTATACTCCATGCGAATCACCATCGTACGGGAGATAAATGGTGTATCTACCCAATGTACGATTGGGCACACGGTTTAGAAGACTCAATAGAGTGGATCACGCATTCAATCTGTACCCTGGAGTTTGAAGACCATAGGCCACTATACGATTGGTACCTTAATGCCTTAGGAGCCTATCACCCTCAGCAGATCGAATTCGCTAGGCTTAATCTAAGCTATACTGTTGTCAGCAAGCGTAAACTAAAACGTTTAGTTGATGATGGGTTAGTAGATGACTGGGATGATCCGAGAATGCCTACAATATCTGGGTTAAGGAGAAGAGGATATACTCCACAATCAATCCGAAACTTTTCTGAAAGTATTGGGGTAACAAAACGGGATACGGTTGTAGACGTTGCAAAACTGGAGAACGCTCTTAGAGAAGATCTAAATCAGAAATCTCCAAGGGTGATGGCCGTGCTTGATCCACTGAAAGTGGTTATCACTAACTATCATTCAGAAGACTCAGAATATGTTGATGCTATTAATAATCCAGAAGATGAAAAAGCTGGTAAAAGGAAAATAAGTTTTTCAAGAGAAATATATATTGAAAGAAATGACTTTATGGAAGAACCTCCAAAAAAGTTTTTTAGACTTAGTCCTGGGAAAGAGGTTCGTATAAAATTTGCATACTATATTACCTGTAATGAGGTCATAAAGGATGGAAATGGAAAAATAATAGAACTAAGATGTACATATGACCCCGAAACACGGGGAGGAAGATCCGAAGATGGTAGAAAAGTAAGAGGCGCGTTACACTGGGTCAGTGCCAAGGAAAATGTAAAAGCAGAAATACGTCTATATGATAGGCTCTTTCAAAGTGAGCGCCCAGAACAAAAAGGAGACTTTATTGAGAACTTAAACGATAAGAGCCTAAAAATTATAGATGAAGCTATCCTAGAAAAGTCAATGGAATCACCATTACCTGGATGTGTATATCAGTTTGAGAGAACCGGCTATTTTATTTCTGATAGTAAGGAATCATCTGATGGAAGATTAGTATTTAATCGTGCGGTTTCATTGCGTGATTCATGGGCCAGAATCAACAAAAATATGGCTAAATAAAGGGTAATTATTTATCCATTGATAGTATAGTATAAATACCACTATATTGAAATAATATACTTCTCTATGAGGATGCGGAAAACTCTATTCATATTAATGTTTATCTCTGGGCTTCTTGCTAAGCAGTCCATTGTCTATTTTTATGTTATCCCATTTGATAACATTAAGGATGATCCTACCGTTGAGTGGATAGCATCCGGATTATCAGACATGATAAGCAACAGGTTTAAGAGTGAGCCTGGACTGCTTATCCAGAATAAAAAAGATCTTGAGATCATCATGAGCGACCGTTCTCTCATGCTAAAACAGCCCATAGCATCCCGTAATCTTTTGCTCTTGGGGAAATATTATCGACAGTTAGAAAAAATCAATGTTTCTTTGCAGCTTATTGATCTGGCTACTTGGGACCAGATAGAAACGAAAGATATAGCAGCAGAGTACAGCGACATAACAAAAATGAAAAAAGAAATAGGGGACAATATTCAGTCAATGATCGCTCCTTATCTACCAAAAGGTAAAAACCAGATTACTGCTGTATTCCCTAAGTTTATCGAACCAAAACCCGCTAAAAGGCGCCACCCTATTTCTGTAAAGTCTGAGATGGTTACAAATAATTTACAGGATGAATTTAAGAAACTTGAAGAGTCAATGGACGTGCTCCTAGGGTTCAGGGAAGACGAAAATCTTAAACCTAAAAAAGATGTCACTCTTTTTAATAGTGGCGGTGAATGGAGCATGGACTTTTCAGCAAACCAGCTTGTTGAAGAGAATCCTGAGTTAGCACCAAACACGGAGATGTTAAAAGATGTCCTAAATAAATTGATTGATAATCCATATGATATTATCATGAAAAAACCGAATTTTATTTATCATAAGGATGATGACAGCTATATCACAGTTCAGTTTCATGTTACCTACTCGCTGAAAGATGAGATTATAAGAGAAATGCTAAACGCGCTTCCCTATACTGGTTTAGAGCAGAATGGAAGTCTTACCATATTTTATTTCAGTAAGGAATCTTTTAATCTTAATGATGATATCACAAATAGAATCACATCAGGTAATCATCGTTCTGTGCCTGTAATTAGATTTTTTAACAAACAGGGTACGCCGATTGTTGTTGTCGCTGACACGCCTGAAGAACAGTGGCACTCTCGTAAGAGTGAGAGGGTCTTATATTTACCAGAGAATCAGTTTGCTCCTATGATTGAGTTTACTGTTGGCGGGTGGTCACTGCAGGTTGCTATGGAAACGGTGAATATACATGCTAAATATGAGTTTATTCTGCCTATGTCAGATGTTGAAAACCTTAACAATGTAAGCCTGAAATTTATAAATGAAGATGAGCTAAAAAAGTTCTTAGACCCCATACTATAAATGAAAAAGATAAAAATTATATGTTGTTTTGTGCTGATGCAGTTTGTACTAATTATCGCTCAAGATCAGTTATCAATAGGGAAAATACCAAACCTAGATCTAAAACTTTTAAGCGGAAAAAAAACCACAGTCTATAAATTATTAGAGTCAGGGCCATTACTCATGGACTTTTGGGCGACCTGGTGTAAGCCATGCAAGCAAGTTATGAAGCACTTAAATAACTTTCACAATGAGTATAAGGACCAAGGCTTTCAAGTACTCATGGTCAACCAAGATACCCCAAGGAGTCTTGGTAAGGTTAAATCTTATATAAACTCAAAAAATTATGATTTCTTTGTTAGTGTTGATCCAAACCAGCAGATTGCTAAAAAACTAAATGGGCAGATAATGCCTAATCTTATTTTAATAAACCAAGATGGATCTATTCGATGGCGTCACCAGGGCTATATGCCTGGCGAAGAGAAGGAAATAGAAGAACAGATACAGACCCTCTTGTCTGTTCATAATAAAAACTAGCACCCTATAAAAAACAATATCAATGTTGGTTTTCGTATGTTAAAAAAAATACTAATTATATTATTCCCATATCTCCTTCTTGCGCAGAATAATCCGTTTCAATTTTTTGACCTTGATTTTTGGAACTATAACGCCGGAATAACACTCAATTTTGGTGATAGCTATGATGACTTTACATATATGGAAAACAGAATGGACCTCAACTTTTTTAAAGGAAATTTTACTGGCTGGTTGCAGTATGAGTATTCTGATCCTCCTGAGCTAGGGTTTCCTATTAAAGATCTAAGAAAGTATAGGCTAGAATACGGTTCTGGCCCATGGTCTCTTAAACTCGGCGACATATATGAGGTATGGGGCAGAGGTCTAATCCTCGCACAGTTAGATGATCAGGGTATTGACTTTGATAATAGTTCAAGGGGTTATTTGTTAAACTATAAACTGGAAAATATTAGCGTAACTCAGATGAGCGGCCGCACAAAGAATGCTCAGCTAGGATCTGACTTACGTTATCCTGAGTTTGAGTTTACGCATGACATGGACGCGACAAACATTGAGTTTGATGTATATCCCTTTAACTTTGGTTTATCATTCTTGCAGTCTAATGAGTTGCACCAGCTTAAGCCCTTTGGTGTGATGGACACGGCAGATGTTAATCACCGTTTACATGGGGGTTATATATCATGGTTTGGATCTATTGCTGATTTATTTGTTGAGTATGTTGACAAGCAGTCAAAACTGAGAACGTACGATACAAATTTTTCTGGTGATGAGGTAGAGTCGCTTTCACCTTTGAAAAAAGGTTCTGCGGTATACCTTAATACTAACTTATATCTAGGTATGTGGTCATTATTTTTTGAGTATAAGCGTTATAGTTTTGACCGGCTGAGCCCTGTTGATACAGACTATATTATAAACAATTATGGGAATCGAATTGACTACCAGGTAATGCCTATTTTATTCCGTGAACAAAACCACAGTTTTTTGGGCCGTGCAGCTCACCAGACTAATGCTAACGATGAAAGAGGGATACAGTTTGAGCTTTCCGGAGGATTGCCTAATGGTTTTCAGACGGTTACCCAATATTCACACCTTAGCAGGAATGATACATGGACCTCGTTTAGTCCGATTGAATGGGAAAATAATAGTGTCGGAGGTTTTATGCCTGCTAATTCATTAAATGCGCTCCCTTATAAAGAATTTTATACTGAAATAAATGGTTATTTAATGGATAATAAATTGTATTTCAAAACAGCATATGGTCAAAATACCGAGATTAATAAAATAAACAGGTTCTTTGACGGTTATGCAGAAACTATTAAAGAAAACTGGGCCTATACGGATTCAATTTGGTATGGGGATAGTTGGTTCTACCTGGATTCACAGATAGTCAGTATTGATTCCTTATCGTATGATATTGAGACTAAACTTTATCAAAAGTCAAAATCTTTTACTCTGCCAATAGAGCTAACATATTCATTAAATAACGGATACTCTGTTGGGATTAGTTATGCCTACCAGCAAAGATATAAGAAGAATATAAAAAAGGGGAATGCCGGTGGTTTTTATAATTATTCTGACTCGTCTTGGGTGTTGAATGATATAGATGAACCAAGCACGTATATTGAGCAGACTACAAGTAACTATCCCAATGAGACTCCATTTCAAATCAACAGAATGATATCACTGTCAATGGGGAAAGCGTCCAAGTGGGCCATTACATTAAACTATGACTGGACGAATGTTCAAGAGATTGTTACTCTAGACCCTAATTATAATCCGCTTGAGGCTTTAATTTATGGTGACATAGAATATTTTAAGGGGAACAGAGACAAGAATAGTCCACCTTCTTTTACACAAAATAAGTGGGTCTCAATGGAGCTATCATACAACCTTTCTTCTACACAGCGGATTTCATTTTTGTACGGTTCCATACAGGGGGGCCTGGTTTGTAGCAATGGTATATGCAGAATCTTACAGCCTTTCAACGACGGGCTTAAGCTTTCCTATAGTGCTATTTTCTAATAATAATAGCATTTTTATTAATTTTATATTAGGTTGTATTAAAATGCTTTATATGACTAAAATCAAAGGCTATACACATATATAAATAATTATGCAAAGTAAGATAGCAATATCAACAATACTTATCCTAAGTCTTAGCCAAACTATATTTGGGCAGGAATACACTGTTGGTGACTATGTAGATGATTTCAGCGGAGATATTTGTTTCAACGGCGATGGAACATGGTCATATGATGTAGATGGTAGAGACAGAGTTACCTGGATAAATTTATTCACCTCTTGGTGACCATCCTGTACTACGGAGGCTCCGCAGGCAGAAGCAGTTCTTCAACAATATACTAATGATTCATTAGTCCTTGTTGCGTTTGGTCAAGATTGGAACCAGCCCTATAGCTGTAGTGGCTGGGGTACTACTTTTGGTCTTTCGCATCCGATAGTGGATGATATAAACAATGTTTATGGACTCTTCGGAATCGGCTATATACCACATAATGTAATTATTGGAGGTGACGGAGAGGTATTGTATTCAGACGCTGGTTACAACCAGACTGCGATTGTATCCATAATTAACCAAGCCTTAGAAGATTTACCGTCAGACCTTGATGAAGATGGTTTTGATGCGGATGAGGATAATTGTCCAGATCATTATAATCCTTCTCAGGCAGATGTTGACGAAGATGGCGGAGGAGACGCGTGTGATATTTGCGACAATGCAAATGTATTTATAGTCGGAAACGTAAATGGTGATCTAGACACTGATAATCAGCCAATAATAGATTTCTTTGATGTTATAGCCTTGCTCGATCATTTACAGTCGAGCCAGTCTAATCCTACTGCAATATCAGAATGTGAGCATCAAGCGGGGAATATTAATAGTGATAATAATGTAAATATTATTGACGTGGTAAACCTGGTTAATATGATACTTTTTGAAGGCCAAACTTCTAACGTGGTTCCTGAGGGTGATGGAGGAATAGTATCGCTTACTAGCTCGCCGGTTATTGATAATATAGTCTTAGAGAGTTCTTCTGAGATTGGAGGTTTTCAGTTTGATATTGTTTCATCAATACCCATTACTCAGGATCTTGACAAGATAATTCTCCCGCAAGGCTGGTCAATGCACTATTCATTAGACAATGATATCTGCCGAGTATTTGCGTATGATCATACTGGAAAAAATTCATTAGACAAGATTGAACTTGATTTTCAAGGAGGCTCGATTAGGTCTTTACAAGATGTAATTGTCTCAAGTTCAAATGGTTATGAGATAGTCACTGATATAAAAAGATATGGCTCTGAAATCAGTGAGATATCTCTCCCTGATCGCCCAACAATCCAAGAGCTTTATCCAAACCCGTTTAACCCTAGCCTAACAATTTCATTTTCAGTGCCAACCGAGACTGAGGTTACTGTGACTGTATACAGCATGCTTGGTGAGAGGGTTGCGACCTTGTTAAATAATTTTTACACAAGACCCGGTTTTCATCACCTGAAATGGAATGCGGCCAGCTATCCATCAGGAATGTACTTTATTAAGGTCCAGACCCCATCATATATTGATACAAAAAAAGCTCTATTAATTAAATAATAAATAGACTTTTTACATATTTACAAAATTAAATTTAGAAACAAGAATACCTTCAAAATTCTATTATAGAATATATATGCGCCTGTAGCTCAATTGGATAGAGCGTTTGGCTACGGACCAGAAGGTTAGGGGTTCGAGTCCTCTCAGGCGTACTCAATGAAAAAGCCCACCATATTTTGGCGGGCTTTTCAGTTTAAACAATTTCCTTTCATATGCTGGCCTTAATTTTGACTGATTTCTAGCTGTCTCTGACCCTACTTTATGTTCGAAGAACTGCATTTTAAATTTGCCTTCTAAAGGTAGATATTATATATTCAAACTGTTAGCCGTGCTTTCGGGGTAAGCAAATTTTTGTATTTAACAGAAAATGAGGTCGATTGATCAGGTAAATAAGTGTCAAAAATGGTGGTAAAAAATCTAATTTCTCTTCTAAAATGGGTCTGCTCATGCTTTGTGTGGATTATTCTTTCATTTGTTGTGCTCACTCCCTCTGCATCTGTTTACGCACAAGATCCAGATGAAGAGGGTGAGATTTTCTGGGGCGATGAGGAAGATGAGGAAGAAATAGGTGAGGATGAGTTCGAAGAAGAGGAGGATGAGTATCTAGACGATGAAGAATACTATGATGAGGAAGAAGATGAGGAAGAAGACTATGCTGATGATGAGGATGAGTCTTACTATGAGGATAACAGACTGATCGAAGATGAAGATGACTATGGCCAGGATGAGGAGCAAGCGGCTGGAGAAGTAGATCGATCCGGTTGGAGCGTTGACATCTCTGGGTCTACGCCCAGACTGGTTAATTACACACTGTGGAAAGAATTTAGTTTAGCGGACTCAGTCTGGACGCCAAAAATGGATGCTAAAATCAGTATTGAGGCCCCGTATATGTTTAACCTTCTTGGGCTTAAATTTCGGGCTGGTGCCGAGTTCGGGACCTTTGGATTTACTGACCTGTCGCTAAGAGAGGCAGAGTTGAAAGGCGTTTCTATGTTAGCGCTTGTCTCAATACCTGCTGG
>Ga0209752_1000557_pt1 | contig 18063 bp, 20 predicted proteins | sample METZYME_3_250m_FD_187548 | JGI IMG/M metagenome (GOLD analysis project Ga0209752, IMG submission 187548) | Marine microbial communities from oxygen minimum zone in mesopelagic equatorial Pacific - METZYME_3_250m (SPAdes) (version 2) | ecosystem: Environmental > Aquatic > Marine > Oceanic...
CCTCTGCCAGCAGTGCCACCACCACCGAGACGGACTTCGGCGTATCAGCCGGCATAGGATTCGCGACCGAAGGTGGCGTGGGACTCGGCTTGTCTGGCGATTGGGTCAGCGGAACGAGTTCTATTCTCGTCGGCGCCGCTGTGTACTACGCGTTGCCGTAGCACCATACGCGTCTCGCCGGACGGGCCGGCTTATCAGCCGTAGCAAAACCGTCAGGCAACGCTGAATGCTAGACGACCCCCCAGCCCTGAGGGCTGGGGGGTCGTCTAGCATTCAGGGCACTAGAAAGCCAATGGCGCATACGGGGTTTTCATAGTAGAATGACGCATTATCCACCCTAGTCTAGAGGATCTCCAATGAGCAAAACGAAATCCGCATTCTCCATCGCAGTCGTGGCGCTACTGGTTGCGACGCCAGCCATGGGACAGCTCACTAACTATCCCATCGGTGCACTTCGGGCGGGCGATGCCGACGGGGCGACTTCGATCGGGGCAGGATGGGGTCGTGGGCTCAACGAGGACTCCGGAAAGCTGAACGCGTTCGGCGCGGCCATCACAAGAGCCACAGAGACGGTGTCTTACCAGTTCGCTGGTGCGTACGTAAACTCCTCGGATATCGCGCTAAAAGGCACCCTAGCGTACAACGCGCTTGCCGAAAACATCGGCATTCAAGGCGCAATCGAGTGGAAGTCGCCCGACGCCGGAACGCAGATGAACTTTCCGATCGGCATATCATTCTCGGGCGCCTCGGAATCCATAAGTTATTCGGTGATGCCTCGCGTTCAGTTCACACGCACCTCTGCCAGCAGTGCCACCACCACCGATACGGACTTCGGTGCATCAGCCGGCATAGGATTCGTGACCGAAGGTGGCGTGGGACTCGCCTTGTCTGGCGATTGGGTCAGCGGAACGAGTTCTATTCTCGTCGGCGCCGCTGTGTACTACCAGTTGCCGTAGCACCATACGCGTCTTGTCGGACGGGCCGGCTTATCAGCTGTAGCAAGACCGTCAGGCAACGCTGATCTAGACGACTCCCCAGCCCCCAGGGGCTGGGGAGTCGTCTAGGAATCGGGCCTAGCAACGCCTGAAGATGTTGGCTCCACCGGCCGCGGTTCGGTGTATCCAGACAGTCCGTGAAGGCTGTTGAAGGAGTAAGGCCTTCGAGCGTTCAAACCAGGTGGAGAAACGCGTGAAGCTGGATGAGATCCAGGCCGTCATCGACAGCGCCAAAGCTCGGGGCCCCGATCGGCTGGCGACTTACGTGCGAGGGCGCCTGCCCGACATGTCCGAGGCGGAGGTCCTGGACACCGCCGAACTCCTTCTGGAGATCATAGAGAGCGTGCCGCTCGTCCTGGCGGCCGCCGCTCAGGAGGCCGAGGACCGGAGCCTGGGGCATGTCGTCCAGCCGGTTCTCGATCGGGCTACCCGCTACTTTCTCCACCCGATGGATCTCATGCCCGAGATAACGCTCGGGTTGCCCGGACTACTCGACGATACCTATCTGGTCTTCCGAATTCTACAAGTACTCGAAGAAGGCCCTGAACCCCTGGTGGAATGGGACCTGGATGATCCGACGGCCCTGATACGGAAGCTTCTCGAGCACTCCGTCGGTCAGCAGCTCGACGCCATCGCAGCGCTCAATTTCGAAGAGGTCGCTGATGACGTGAGACAGTCGTGGGGGGCCGAATCTCTTAACGCGTGACGATCCACGTTTCATTTCACCATGAAGGCAGGCAGGGCAAGGGCCCGCGATCCACTTTCCTGGAGGTAATTATGCGCCCGCTCAAATCGGCATTCCTCTCGCTCCTCGCCCTGGGCCTTGTCGTCCCGGTGCTCGGCGCTCAGGAGAACCAGACGATAGAGATCGCCGAGTGGGACGTCCCGTGGGAACAGAGCCGGCCACGCGATCCCTACGTCGCTCCGGATGGTAAGGTGTGGTTCGTCGGCCAGCGGAGCCACTACACAGCGTGGCTCGACCGCGAAACGGGGGAGTTCAAGCAGTTCCCCCTCCAAGACGGCACCGGGCCCCACAATGTGGTCGTGGCTGAGGATGGAACGGTTTATTACAGTGGCAATCGGGTCGGAAACATTGCCTCTCAAGACCCCGAGTCTGGTGAGGTCGAAATATTCCCGATGCCCGACGAAGCGGCCCGCGATCCCCACACCCTCGTGATCGGAAACGAGGGGGAGATATGGTTCACCGTGCAACAGGGTAATTTCGTCGGCCGCTTCGACACCGAAACGGGTGAGGTGGAGCTCTTGAAGACTCCCGACGTGGTGGCCGGCGGCCGGACTTCATCCAGCCGTCCATACGGGATCAAGATCGACTCCGACGGTCATCCTTGGATCGTGCTCTTCAACATCAACAAGATTGCGACGGTTGACCCCGAATCGATGCAGCTCAAGACGTTCGATCTGCCCGACGAGGGGTCAAGGCCGAGGAGACTGGTGATCGACTCGGAGGACAAAGTCTGGTATGTGGACTACGCCTTGGGACGCCTCGGTCGGTTGGATCCACTCACCGGGGACGTCGAGGAGTGGGACAACCCGTCTGGCTCTCAGTCCAGGCCATACGGCGTGGCCATCGACGACTCGGACCGGATCTGGTTCGTCGAGTCGGGTGTGCAGCCCAACAAATTCGTGGGCTTCGACCCCGACACCGAAGAGTTCTTCTCGGTTACGGAAATCGGAAGTGGGGGTGGATCCGTTCGCCACATGTTCTACGAAGAGGCCACGAACTCCATCTGGTTCGGCACCGATACGAACACGCTGGGACAGGCCAAACTTCCACCTCTGAAGCCACGGACGATCACCGGTGGCTGAGAAAAGCCGCCGGCAACGACATGGCAGCGTATTTTACGAAAGAGACCTTCACCTTCCTGAAGGACCTGACCGAGAACAACAAACGGGAGTGGTTCAACGAAAATAAGCACCGCTACGAAGACCACGTGAAGGATCCCGCCATCCGGTTCATCATCGACTTCGGAGCCCACCTAAGAACGTTGAGCGAGCACTTCCGGTCGAATCCGCGGACGGTCGGCGGCTCGATGTTTCGAATCTACCGAGACACGCGGTTCTCGAAGGACAAGACCCCGTACAAGACCCACATCGGCATCCAGTTTCGCCACGAGTTAGGTAAGGACGCCCACGCGCCCGGATACTACCTCCACATCGACCGTGGTGGGTGCTTCGCCGGCTCCGGCATGTGGCATCCCGACTCACCAAGCCTGAAGAAGATCCGGGAGGCGATCGTCGACGATGCGCAGGCCTGGAAACGAACGGTTGGCGCCAAACGCTTTCGTGACACCTACGTGTTGGAGGGCGACCGGCTGAAACGGCCACCCAGGGGTTTCGACCCCGACCACCCCTTCGTCGAGGACCTCAAGCGGAAGGACTTCATCGGGGTGGCTCAAGTTCCGAAGAAGATGATCACCGACCCGAAGCTTCCCCAGGAACTCAAAAGGGTTTTTCGGAGCGCCACGCCGCTGATGGAGTTCCTCTGCGACGCAGTAGACGTTCCGTTCTAGACGGCTCTGGAACGTTGTCGGGTCGACCTCCGGGTGTCCAACAAGCTCACTCGACCACGGGGACGACTAGTGTGGCCCGCACGATCACGTCACCCTCCGCCACCTTGTCACCATCCGTTCGGAACACCGCCTGCCCTAGCGCGTTGACTGCCTCAGAGCGTACGGTCTCGTCGTCGGAGAAGAGGAGTGGGGGGATCAGCGGGATCAACTCAGGATTCTAGAGGCGCCCGACGGCACGCACCGCCAACCGCTGAATTCGGGTTCTTACCGCACTTCCGTGTCTACGCCGGTCTCTCCCTCCGACCGCGCGATGATCGCCGCGCCGCAGGAGTCACTGAAGACGTTGGCCGCCGTTCGGTACATGTCGAGCGGCCGGTCGATAGCCAGCATCGATCCGACGATGACGTTCACACCCGGGCCCTCCAGGCCGATCGCTCCCAGCACGATGAAGATCACTACGAGCCCGGCCGAGGGCACGGCTGCGGCACCGATCGACGCCAAAAGCGCGGTCAGCACAACAATCCCCTGCTGCATAATGGTTAGGTCGAATCCCATCGCCTGCGCAATAAAAAGTGCACCGGCACACTCGAAGACTGCGGTGCCATCCATGTTGATCGTAGCCCCCATCGGCAGAACGAAGGACGCAATCTTGTTGGATACGCCGACCTTTTCTTCGACCACGTTCATCGTGACGGGCAGCGTCGCCCCAGAGGAACTGGTCGAGAAAGCGATCAACAGCGGCTCGCGCATGTTGGCGAAGTGAATGCGCGGGGAAATTCGTCCGAGAAGGATCAACAGGATCGGCAGGCTCACGAAGAAGTGGATCGTCACGCCGGAGAAGATCGTGAGCGCATACATCGCAAGCGGGCGGAAGGCGTCGAAGCCGGTCGTACCGATCATGCGCGTGATCAACGCGAACACGCCGATGGGCAGGAACCTGATGATGCCCGACGTGAGGGTCATCATCACATGGAAGAGCGCGTCGAAGAACTCGACGAGCGGCCTGCGGGACTTGTCCGGAAGGGTCGAGAGCGCGGCTCCGAAGACGATACAGAAGAAGATCAGCGCCAGCATGTCGGCCGTTGCCGCAGCCTGAACGACGTTCTGCGGTACGATGTCGAGAAGGAGTTGGATCGGCGACTCCGGCGTGGACAACTCGGGGAGCGCCTGCTGATCGGTGCCCGTCAGATTGGCCCCCACCCCCGGACGGATGAGATTGACCATCAGCAGTCCCACGAAGGCCGCAAGGAAGCTCGAGAGCACGTAGTAGCCCATCGTCTTGCTGAACAGGCGGCCGAGGGAGCGCCCCCCACCCACCGACGCCACACCCGAAATGATCGACGTCAGGACGAGCGGCACGATGACCATGCGGAGCAACTTCATGAACAGATCACCGATCCATCCAACCCGATCCGCCATCGGCTCCCCACCGACGAATCCGAACAGCGCGCCGACGACCATGGCGGTCAGCACCTGCCAGTGCAGTCGGCCGTACCAGGGTGCGTCCGGATTGTGCTCCATGGGGCCATCCTGTCCAAGGGCGAGGAGGCGCTCACGGCGGGGAGTCGCCGGGCCAAAGATAGGCGGTTGCCCCGACATCCGCCAAGCCACACCACCCTCCCACGCCTCCCCCTCAACCGGACGCGGTCTTTTCCTATCCCTCTCCCCACATCATGTTGTCCGGTCGGTCCGAAGGCGTGGGCCGGTTGAAGGTCGGGCGTGAGCACAGCCCTGGTCGGATCGCCGACCGGGACCGATCTCAAAAGGCAAAGGAGCCCCCCGTGAGTCCTGCAACCCTAGCCATGCTGGCCGCCCTGCCCATCCTTCTTGGCGGAGTCCTCCTTGTGGGCTTCCGGATCCCAGCCAAGTGGGCCATGCCGATCGTCTACGTCACGGCGGTCGTCATCGCCCTGGGCGTCTGGAACATGCCCGTCGTGGACGTGGCGGCTTCGACCATTCAGGGGCTCTTTACCACTTTCGACCTACTCCTGATCATCTTCGGAGCCATCCTCCTCCTGAACACGCTCGAGCGGTCGGGGGGTGTGACGGCTATACGGAGGAGCTTCCACGACATCAGCGATGACCGCCGGGTTCAAGTCGTCATCATCGCCTGGCTGTTTGGATCCTTCATCGAAGGTGCCGCAGGATTCGGGACGCCCGCCGCTGTCGCCGCGCCACTCATGGTTGCCATGGGTTTCCCGGCGGCGGGCGCGGTGATGTTGGGCATGATGATCCAGAGCACAGCGGTGACGTTCGGTGCGATGGGGACGCCGATTCTGGTGGGTGTCAACGGCGGGGTGGTGGGCCCCGAGTTCACGGCCGCGATTGCTGCCGCGGGGGTCACGTTGCCCGAATACGTCCGGGCCGTGGCCGTTAGAGCGGCTGGCCTGCACGCGATTACCGGCACGATCATGCCCGTCCTGATGGTCGTCATGATGACCCGCTTCTTCGGCGCACGGAAGTCGTGGACCGAAGGGGTATCGATCGTGCCGTTTGCGCTGTTCGGTGGTCTCGCCTTCACCGTTCCTTACTTCCTTACGGCATGGCTCATCGGGCCGGAGTTCCCATCGCTTTTGGGAGGCCTGATCGGGCTCGCGGTCGTGTCCACCGCGGCACGGAGGGGGTTCCTCCTCCCGAAGGACACTTGGGATTTCCCTTCGTCGAACCAATGGCCCTCCGAGTGGGTGAGCGATCTCGAGGTCGGCCCGAAGGACGAAGGAGAACACCCCGAGATGTCGGCCGGAAAGGCGTGGATTCCGTACCTCTTGTTAGCGATTCTCCTGGTCCTGAGCCGCCTTCGTGAATTCCCCTGGTTCGATGTCCATCCCGAGTTATGGTTTGGAGATATGCTGCGGAGCTTCACCATCGAGTGGGCGGAGATCTTCGGAACGACGGTGACCGCCTCCACCCAACCCTTCTATCTGCCGGGCACGCTCCTGATCGCGGTCGTGGGGATCACAGCGCTCCTGCACCGCATGAGCGCGGCCGCCGTCGGGAAGGCGTTCGTCGACTCCACGCGCGTTCTCGTGGGAGCTGGCATCGTACTGGTATTCACGGTGCCCATGGTCCGAGTCTACATCAATTCGGGTGTGAACAGCTCGGGCCTCGAATCGATGCCGCTCGAAATGGCGGGTTGGGTCGCCGACACCGTAGGGGGCGTCTGGCCTCTCTTCGCGGGCGTAACTGGAGCCCTGGGGGCTTTCATCGCCGGCTCGAACACCGTCAGCAACCTCATGTTCTCTGCCTTCCAGCACGGTGTGGCGGCGCGCCTAGCCATGTCGAGCGCGATGATCGTGGCACTCCAGGCCGTGGGAGCCGCGGCGGGCAACATGATCGCGATCCATAACGTGGTCGCCGCGTCGGCCACCGTGGGGCTCCTGGGACGGGAAGGAGCCACCCTGCGGAAGACCATCCTGCCGACGATCTACTATCTGACCGTGATCGGCGTGTTGGGACTCATCGCGGTATACGTACTCCGGATCACGGGACCGCTCGGCTAAGGTATGCCTGGCAAGAGACGGCCCGGCCAGCGGGGGGCCGGGGGGTGAGCGACGACCGAGTCCGGACGCCGTTTGAAGGCGGCCCGGGCGCTAGGCGTTAGTCAGCCCTTCCGCTCCCAGCGTAAGGGAGCCCGGGCGCGCTGATTCTCGAACGAATCTCTTCTTCGGCGGAAAACGGGTTTCCGCTCCGTTCTTCGAATCGTCCCTGGAGGTCGAAGGCGACGGTTTCAAGCGGAATCGACATGTAGTTGAAGCGGTTCTGTATGAAGGGCTCCACGTAGCGGCGGGCGAATTCGTGGATCCCGAGCACGTCATACTGCACCACGTGGACCATCTCGTGGAAGACGACCGAGTGGGACGGCGGCCCTGGAACCTGCTCGCCATTGACGAGGATAACGTCCCCGAAGGTGATGGCCGCCCAGACCGTGAAGTCCAGAGGAAAAGCCTCTCCAGCCTCCTCGAATTCCTGGTAGAAGGGAGGGTTCTCGATGCCGGGGACATGCCTGATTCTGGTCCGATCCAGCGTCCCCTTCTCGAAGAAGCCGCTGAGGGCGGCCAGCGTCGTGTCAGGCAGCGGGTCCGCGTGCACCCGGTGCTGGGCACGCTGACTCTCGATCCAGTGCCCCGCATTTTCGGCCAGGTACGAGACCAGCTCTTGCATGTTCAGTCGTTTGGGGTCAGTCACCGGGATGACCTGCTGTACTTCGTCAACGACCTTCTCTCCTACACGTCCAAGTTCTTGACGTACTTGGCGTTGTTCTCGATAAACTTCCGCCGCGGCTCCACGTCCTCGCCCATGAGCCGACTGAAAATCGCGTCAGCCTCAGCCGCGCTGTCTACCGTCACCTGGTAGATCGTCCTCGCCTCCGGATCCATGGTCGTGCGCCAAAGTTGGTCCGGGTTCATCTCCCCGAGTCCCTTGTACCGCTGAATATGAATACCCCGCTTCTCATCCCCTGGCTTCCCGTTCGAGAACCGGCTGATGTAATCCTCGCGCTCTTCCTCCGAGTATGCGTAGTGCTCCTTCTTCCCCTTCGCCACTCGGTACAGGGGCGGCTGGGCGATGTAGATGTAGCCTTCCTCGATCAGGTCCCTCATCTGCCGGAAGAAGAATGTGAGAAGCAGCGTGCGAATGTGAGCACCGTCCACGTCCGCATCGGTCATGATGATGATTTTGTGATAGCGGGCCTTCTCGATTTCGAAGTCGTCCCGAATACCGCATCCGATGGCTGTGATCATTGCTCGGATCTCTGCGTTCGAAAGAATCTTGTCGATCCGGGCTCGCTCCACGTTGAGGATCTTCCCCTTCAGGGGCAGGATGGCCTGGAAGGAGCGATCTCGACCCTGTTTCGCGCTTCCGCCGGCGCTATCTCCCTCGACCAGGTAAATCTCACACAGGCTCGGATCGGAAATCGAGCAGTCCGCGAGCTTGCCAGGGAGCACCCCACTTTCCAAAGCGCTCTTCGTGCGAGCCAGATCCCGTGCCTTACGGGCGGCCTCCCGCGCCCTCGCTGCTGAAAGCGACTTCTCGATGATGGACTTGGCGGCCTTGGGATTCTCCTCCAGGAAGATCCCGAGGTGCTCATTAACCGCGGCCTCGACGGCGCCCCGCACCTCGCTGTTCCCAAGTTTGGTCTTGGTCTGCCCCTCGAACTGAGGCTCCATGACCTTCACGCTGAGAATACACGTGAGGCCCTCACGCACGTCGTCACCCGACAAGCTTTCGTCGTCCTTCTTGAAAATCTTGTTCCGACGGGCATAGTCGTTGATCGTCCGCGTGAGCGCCGCCTTGAGCCCGGTAAGATGGGCCCCACCTTCATGGGTGTTGATGTTGTTGACGAAGGTGTGCGTGTGCTCGCTGAAGCCGTCATCGTACTGCATGGCCAACTCGATGTCGGCCTCCTCACGGCTGGCCTCGAAGTAGACCACCTTTTCGTGAAGCGCCTGCCGGGAACCCCGCACGTGCTCGACGAACGAGGCGAGTCCACCTTCGTACTGATGGGTCTCCTCGGTGCCATCACGCTCGTCGGCGAGTACGATCTTCAGGCCCTTATTGAGGAACGCGAGCTCACGGAGCCGGTTGTTGAGGGTCTCGAAGTTGTATGAGAGCTCCGTAAAGATCTCCGGGTCGGGCATGAAGGTCACATGCGTGCCGCTGCCCTTCGCCTTCCCGAGCGCCTCGAGATCCGTCTCCTTGATCCCCCTGGCGTAGCGCTGATGGTACCGCTCGCCGTCTCTGGTGATCTCCACCTCCAGCCACTCGGACAGCGCGTTCACGACGCTCACGCCCACACCGTGGAGCCCGCCCGACACTTTGTAGGAGTCCTTATCGAATTTCCCCCCCGCATGGAGCGTGGTCATCGCCAGCTCCACGCCGGGAACACCCTCTTCGGGGTGTATGTCGACTGGGATCCCTCGACCATTGTCGTCGACCGCAACGGAGCCGTCCTCCCGCAGCGCTACCCGTATCTCGGTGCAGAAGCCGGCCATCGCCTCGTCGATGGAGTTGTCGACCACTTCGTACACGAGGTGGTGCAGTCCCCGGGCGGACGTCGATCCGATGTACATTCCGGGGCGCTTCCGAACGGCCTCGAGCCCCTTGAGTACCGTGATCTGGCCGGCGGTGTAGTCGCCGTTCGTCTTTTCGTCGCCCTTCTTTGCTTTCTTGTCGCCTTTCTTCGCCATCTACAGCTCACTCTGTTGTGGGCCTGGACCGTGTCCAGCCCCTGTGCAGTCGTTACGATCCATCCCCTTCCATCAGCGTCAAGACGATCCGATCGATCGTCCCCTCCGCACCTAACCCCGCGTTAACCCGTTCCAACAGCGCTCCCTTCATGAGGCTCAATTCCATGAGCCAGGCACTGCTCCGCACTTCGACGAACAGTGTCGAAGCGACAACCGTCTTCGCCTCTGACACTTCAGCAATCTTCTCTCCGACCGCATCGGACCAAACGTCGAGCGCACCGAGCCTCCGGAGCTGGGTACCGAGGCCGCGCTTCTTCAGGAGATTGGGAAGGAGATCCCCCACCCGTGTCAGCCCAACGTCGTTCACGCGCAAATCTGTCCTCCGTTGATTCCCCACCGAGGAAGCACATCCCCCTGGAGAGGTAGGTCGCTCTCTTTCGGCGCGGTGATGATGACCTGACCGAAACGGTCGTGACCCATCAGCCCGAGAACTCTCTCTCTCCGAGCGTCGTCCAACTCGGCAAAAGCGTCGTCCAAAAGGAGAACCGGTGCACTATCCCTCGCCTTACGGATCGAATCCCCTTCGACCAACCGCAGCGCGAGCGCCACCGTCCGGCACTGCCCGCCGGAGCCGAACGCCCTCGCCTCTACTTCACTCTCGCCCTCGACGAGCGCGAGCAAAAGTTCGTCGCGGTGGGGTCCGGCACTCGTACTCTTGCGCCGAAGATCGACGGCCCATCGGGCGTCCAAAGCGTTTCGGCACGCTCCATAAATGCCGTCGTCAGACCAGTCGTCCACGGCGACCTTGGGCACGTAGGTCATTGTCGCCGAGTCCCCGCCACTGACCTCCTCGTAGTATCCGCGGAAGGCGTCCCGCCACGCTGAAACCCATCGACGGCGAGCCCCCATCACCGTCGCCGCGCTCCGAGCGAGGGGCTCGTCCCAGGCCCGCACCACCGCCTCGAGCTGACCGGAGCGGAGGGCCGCGTTGCGCTGGGCCAGCGCATGTCGGAAGCTCTGCAGAGCCACCAAGTATCCTTCCTCGTTCAGCGAAAGGGCCACGTCCATGAATCGGCGGCGGCGAACCGGCCCCCCGTTCACGATACCCAGGTCGGCCGGCGAGAAAATCACGGCGCCGAACCTCCCGATCGCATCCCCAATGCGCTCCGGCTCCGTGCCGTTGATCGTCACCTTGCGACGACGACTCGATCCTTCGTACGCCGCCGCGACCTCGGTCGGCGAACCCCCGGCATCGTTCTCAGAAGCCACCTGGCCGGCCACCCGGAAGACATCCTCCCCAAATGCAATGAGTTGCTCCATACGCGCGCCCCGAAACGAGCGGAACGTCTCCAGATAGTAGATGGCCTCGAGTAGGTTCGACTTCCCCTGGGCGTTCGCACCGATGATCGCAACACCCTCTGGTGGGAAGGAAAGCTCCTGGTCCCCGAGATTCCGAAAAAGCCGGAGTTTCAGCACGCTCAGACGCAAGGAACGGGTGCCGGGGAAGGCCTTGATAACATCCTAAAATTTAACGGTTTATGGGCCCTACATCCACCCATCTCCGCCCTGTCTCATTCGCCTTTGAACGCGGCCTTTCGCTTCTCGAGAAAGGCCTCAGGGTAGGGTGGCATAGCGCCCGCTCGGAGCCCTTGGTACCTTGTGGCGCCCCACTGCCCAAAAGGCACGTGATCCTGCATCAATTATCCAAGGAGTGCACGATAATGAGCCGGTCCCTCAACAAGGTCATGCTCATCGGAAACGTGGGAAACGACCCTGATATCCGAGCCACCTCGTCGGGTACCCAAGTCGCGAAGGTGTCTCTGGCAACGAACCGCCAGTGGAAGGACAGCTCGGGGCAGCAGAAGGAGAAGACCGAGTGGCACCGCCTGACGTTCTTCGGCCGCCTCGTCGACATCGTCGATCAATGGGTAAAGAAGGGAGACCGGCTCTACGTCGAAGGACGTCTCGAATACTCCGAGTCAGAAACTGATGGCCAGAAGAAGTACTGGACCGATATCATCGTCGCCGAGATGGTGATGCTCGGATCGACCGGGGCTGGAGGTGGAGGTGGAGGTGGAGGTGGAGGTGGCCGCGGCGGCTTTCAGGGTGACTCCAGCCCGGCACCGGATCGGCCGATCTCTGAAACGGATGACGATCTGCCGTTCTAGTTGGGGTCCGGGTCCGCCTCGGGGTCAGGCGCTTCCTCCAACTCGCTTTCCCAAAGACCGAGAAGTTGCTCGTCGTATCGAGCCGGGTCCTGTGCGTACTCCTCGGACCACTGTTCGAACGTGGGGAGCGTGAGGCGTTGAGCAACGCCCTCGGTGGCCAAACGCACCATTTGTTCGTAAGAAGGCTCACTGTCCCGACCACCCGCACGATGTGCTTCCCGGGCGAGCACGTAAATCTCGTCCGGTGAGAGCAGGACCAGATGCCCGGCGATTTGAGAGGAACAGTAGTCTAGGTACTTCGCACGGAGTACGCGCTCCGCCCTATCACGGTTTTCCTCTAGGGGCTCTTTCGGCCGGGCGTCGCTCATTCATCCCTCACAGCACTGTCCACGCTCACGCGGCACGCCGGTCTTTCGGCGTGCAAGTGCCTGCCCTACTTGCCTTGAGTCTTTACTAGGGGGTCTAGAGAGTCAAGTCCCTTACATCGATGGAGGGGGGGAGTAATCGACGCGGGCCTGGTCCTGATTGCGGTCGCGCAACTGATGATAGATGGATCGGCGAGTGAGACCATATAACACAACCCGACTCAAAAATTCGGGATCCGTCTTCTGCACTTCTTCAGCTTGTTCTGCAATATCATGGGGAAGTTGCACGGTGATTGGAATAGATCGGGTCTCCCACATGGACACACTTCTCCCAAGGATTGTGAGTGGCTCGAAAAATCACGAAATGACCCGATAGGATCGACCTAACCGTCGTGATTTTCGAAAGTGTCAAGGAAAAGCAACAACGTCGAGGCGAACCCATAGTACAGAGCCTTCGCTACCTGCGCAAGCCTGCAATCAAAATTGTCGTGTGCCCAACGAAATGTCGTAACTCGTTGATCATCAATGACTTATAAATTTGGCTTTTGGCCCGAAATCAACTGTTCCTCGACCCCCGAAGCATCAGATAGTTGAGGTATTCGTGGGAGTGAAACGCAACTCCGATGGGCACTTACAGAAACGAGTTCCGAAAAAAACCGCTCCCTTGCCGAGAACGTTTTTTACAAAAAACGAGGGTTATGGGAGGGTCGAGCGGAGAAAGGATATCAGGTTAGGCGCAGTAAACGAAATAAAGCGGTCCCGAAGATCTTGGAGGTTGTCTTCACGGAAAATTTCGCCGGTGCGGAAATGTCCATCCGCACCGTCGCGCTGGAATCGAATGAGCCCCCTCCATACATCACCACCTCGGTAGACTTCGAGCGTTCCGCGCCAAGCCTCCGCCTCGTGCTCCAATCGCCTGAACTCGACCGCGACCGGCTCCATCGACTCGGGCAAAGGCAACACCCCCAGTCCCGCGCTCACATGGGCCAGACGATGGGTTTCATAGTCCAACAACCAGGCGTCGAACGGTGGCAGCGGCAGGATTTCACGGCAGAAAAGGCGCAGAGTCGACATCGGATCTTCGGGTTCATGAACACCCCGCTCAGTCGCCCAAGTCCTTGCGCGCCGGTAGAGCGGCCTTACCGCCTCACGTGGGATGATCTCCAAGAGGAGGAATACCTGCTGCCGACAATACTCTTCGTACCGGCCCTTCAGTGCCGCCGAATGGGCGGGTGAACCGATGGACGAACCCCCGTGGTCCAGTCGATCAACCGGCGTCCCCACCGTATCCAACAACTCCGGATCGACGGTCATGACCCCGGGCTAGTGGACGGTGCCGCGGGCGGCGTGACGGGCCTGGAGAGCCTCGGCCTTCGTTCGCCGCTCCCGGATGTGGAACTGGGAGAGCGTGTCTCGCGATCCGAAGGTGGCGAGATGCTGTTCGATCCCCTTGAAACGCTCCGGCTCGAAGCGGGCCAACAGTGCCCGAAGGCCTCGCCTGATCGTCAGAAGCGCCTCCCGGGCCTCGGCCAAACTGGCTGGGAGAAGGAGTCGGACCTGGTAACACGCGGAGCCACCGTTGTGGGTCTCGCTGATACGCATGACGTCGCTACGAGGGAAAGCCTCGAGCACGCCGGTTTCGAGTGATGCGTCCGGTTCTGGCGAGGGTGTACTGAACACCAGGGAGTTCGAATCATAGTCCAGGTGTGCGCGTACGACCTGATGCTCGCTCAGGACTATCCTCACTGCGGTACCCTCGTGAAAATCCAGGTCCCGACATATGTCTCGGAAACCAATTCTCAGAAACGTGGGGCGGGTGAGCGGCCCGTATCCGACCCGTCCGAGCAAGCTCAACGCCATCTGGAACGAGTAGGCGCCGAGCCGTCCAGAGACGTCCAGATTCTCCCCCCCCTGGGCTCTTTCGGTGAGAAGATGATTGATGTGCTTCAGTGTCGGCTCATAGACCCAATCGAGGACCACCAACTCAGAACTCAAGTCCAGAAGCTTCACGGCGGAGCTTCCTAGATCCAATGCTTCGGCGGATGAAGCGAAGCGGCCCTCGAGCACGACGGCGAGCCCGATGTCCTGAATACGCCCGCCGGGCGGATCGACCTCGTGAAGATCACGGTAGTGGACGACGGCCCTGGTAAGCGGAAGTTCACAGACACCTGGGACATCGGCCATTGCCTCGGGCCGAGTGGCGGAGTGAAGCGAGAAAGTCGTCCCCTCCATGTCTCTCCTTGTGGGCCGAATGAGCAGTCGATGTCTGAACCGGCGGACCTCAAACGCTGCCCCCCGGAAATTTTCAGGGAAAAAAATCCGGCATTCCTGCCGGAGTTCTCCTGCCTCTAAGCATCCGCAAAAGGCTCTGTAATGCGGTAATGCTAGTTTTCGTCAATCCTTATTGCTCCACGATAACAATATGTTTACGGTTATGGCAAGACGAATGGCTAGTGTTGAGCGTTACTTGCCCACGCACCGGCACGACAGCACTTTTGGTCTCACCTCTCACCCTCTACCGACCGGCGATTTGACGGAACGCGCGCTCATCGACCGATCCCGCCGGCGATCCCTCGGATTTCTGGACTGGGAACAGGAAACCTGGTCTTGTTTTCTAGTGACGTTCGTCGGTCGGGATGGCCAGTGGCACGGACATGTCACGTTCCGCCCGCAGGACAGCGACGGAGAATCAGACGAGGTTCGGACCGCCGATATCTTCATCGAGGCGTCCGAGGCGGAGATCGATCACAAGGCCCGTGGACTAGGGCGGCCGCTCTTTCGAGCGTTGCTCTCGTCGGCCATACACACCAGGCGAGGAGACGAGGCCTCCGAGTCTCCCAAGACCCGACGTTGGTTCAAGAAGTTGCTGCGGAAGAATTCGCAGGAACTCTCAGCTTCCGCCGAAGGGATGTCGGACACGGTCGAACTCCAATCTCTCTACCAGTCCTATCGACTCGATCAGGTGTGCCACTTCATCACGCTCGTTGACCCCAAATGTTTCGAGGCGGCCGTCGACTCGATTCTGGAGGGCCAGCGAGTAGACTTCGGCGCCAAGGATCGCTTGCAACTCGGCATGCTCGTCATCGAATACATCGAGGCACGTATTCCCATGCCACCATTCGAAATATGGGTCGAGGACTTCGTCGCCCACAGGGAGGAGTACATGCTCTATACCCACACCCTCCACCGTGAACGAAGACTTCCCTGATGCGGCCGTAGCCACTATTGTTTTCTCCTTGGTCGGACATTCGATTGTCGGTGTATCTTTGGCTTCGACCTACCTGTAGGGGAGTTGTAATCTTTTGGAAGTAACCATTCAGGACAACGAAAGCCTCGAGCGGGCCCTTCGCCGTTTCAAGCGTAAGGTGCAGCGGTCGGGTCTCTACTCCGAACTCCGGAAGCGCCGCTTCTACGAAAAGCCGAGCGCCCAGCGGAAGAGGAAGCGTGAGGCGGCAATTCGCCGTGAGAGACGTCGTCAGCGCCGGGGCAAGGTCTAGCCCTTTTTTTGCAGCCCTGCCGGACCTCCACAACGGGCCCGTTTAGCGCTCGCCCCTGGAACCGGCGATCTCGACCCGAAACCTTCTCGCCGGATCCATGACCCACCTGCGCCAGGATGCCGGCGGCGGCGCGAGATCCTCACCCTGCTCCAACCGATCGAGCACCCCCTCCAGTTCTCGCTGAACCTCCTCCCGTGCTCTCATGGAATAGCGACCGATAACTCTTGCCGTGGCAGCCGCAATCACGACTGGCGACAAGCCGCCGAACGCCAACGCCGCCCCCACTGGAAGGTCGACCTCGCTCGCGATCCTGAATACCTCGGCCTCGTCGAGTGTACTTTGGCCGTCGTAAGGATCTGAAACGGCCAGTTCTGAAGCCCGCTTCATCACGGCCTCGAACTCTGTACGCGTCAGACTCCTCGACTTCTCTTCGCCCATGTGTCGGGTGCGCTCAGAGGGCCTCTACGATCACTGCTCCACCCTGTCCCCCACCGATACAAGCAGCCCCAAGGCCGTACCGACCACCCCTCCGCCGCAATTCGTGGAGAAGATGGATCGTGATGCGCGCCCCTGATGCCGCGAGGGGGTGTGTGAGTGCGATCGCCCCGCCGTTCACGTTGGTGATGGCCGGCTCAAGTCCGAGTTCCTTCTCGACGGCCATGTATTGACCCGCGAACGCTTCGTTCACTTCAACCAGGTCCATATCGTCCAACGTCAAGCCCGCGTTTTCGAGAGCCAGGCGGGAGGCGGGTGCCGGTCCAATGCCCATGATGGCCGGCTCAACCCCCGCGAATCCCCACGACACGATGCGGCCGATCGGCTCGATCCCGAGTTCATCAGCCCGATCAGCCGCGGCCAGCAGAGCGCTCGCGGCTCCGTCGCCAATCCCGCTGGCGTTGCCCGCAGTCACCAGACCATCCTTCTTGAAGAAGGGCCGAAGGCCGCTCAACGCTTCGAGCGTCGTGTCGGGGCGCAGGTGTTCGTCGTGCGCGAACTGCTGTTCGCCCTTTCGGGTCTCGGTCATGATCGGAGCGATCTCAGCCTCGAAGTAACCGCCGTCCCACGCAGCTTTTGCACGCTGCTGGCTGCGGAAAGCAACCTGATCGGCTTCTTCGCGTGTGACGTCGTAGCGCCCCGCTAGCTCCTCCGCGGTCTGCGCCATCGTCACGTCGCAGTTGGAGTCCCTAAGAGCCTCCCAAAGGAGATCTTCGAATCCCGCCCCGGCTGGCCCTAGCCGAAGCTGTCCCCACCGCGCTCCGCGTACGACGTGGGGCGCCTGACTCATCGACTCCGAACCGCCGCACAACGTCAGCTGGGCCCCACCGAGCAGAATCTCCTTGGCTCCCTGGACGATCGCCTCAAACCCGGAGCCACAGAGCCTATTAACGGTCAGCGCCGGGCTTTCCTGAGGCACTCCCGACCGCAGTGCGACGTGTCGGGCGAGGTAGATCGCGTCCGAAGAGGTTTGGAGGGCGTTTCCGAAGAACGAGTGATCGATCTCGCTCGGATCAGCGCCGGCACTCTCGATCGCCGCAATACTGGAGAAGACCGCGAGATCTGTCGCTGAGAAGCTCTTCAGGCTTCCACCGAATGTTCCGAACGGGGTCCTCTTTCCCGAGAGGACGACAATGTCCTTGGCGTGTCCTTGTGTTCCCATCCCCTGTCCGATCACCCTCCTGTAAGCTTACGGATCCGCCGAGATCTCCCGCACTGTTATGCTGCCGAAGACGGGATCGCCATGGCTAGTGCTCGAGAAGACATACCGCCCCGCAGGCGCCACTCGAAAATCGACGAGGAATCGACTTCCGAGCGCGAGAAGTGGTGGGCCCTCGAGTTGACCGGTGTCGGCCAGGTAACCGAGGGCCTCCGGCGAAAGAGAGTCGGGCACGAAAGACACCGTGTGTACACGACGGTCGAGTGATACGAACTGGACCCACTCCCCGAGCTCGATCTCCAGGTGGGGCGGGACGACATGCTCAACGTCTCGGCCTCCGGAGAGCTGAACGACCTGGGCAGCAGCGGCGATCTCCGAGTGTAGATCCGTGCTGTCCACCCCGCTTATCTCGAGTTGGGTCTTGGTCTCGATCCCGCATCCTACGACGGCCAGGCAGGCGAGAACCCCCAGGAACCAAGGAGGGTGATCGGCAAGGGGGGTGGGACGCGTTGCGGATGCCACGGCCCCAGCTCCTAGGCGGAGCGACGACGCCATAGCATTCGCTACGGCTAGGAGCTTCAACAACGGGGCACCGCGCGTAAGCGTGGTCGGGGTCGTGCCACCGCAACCCTTCAACATGTACGGTCATGCCCCAAATGGTGGAGGGC
>Ga0209752_1000559_pt1 | contig 18049 bp, 13 predicted proteins | sample METZYME_3_250m_FD_187548 | JGI IMG/M metagenome (GOLD analysis project Ga0209752, IMG submission 187548) | Marine microbial communities from oxygen minimum zone in mesopelagic equatorial Pacific - METZYME_3_250m (SPAdes) (version 2) | ecosystem: Environmental > Aquatic > Marine > Oceanic...
TCTTAGCGTAAACGCAGAATTATTTTGTCCTGGTCTAGAAGGAAGATTCGCATAGCCTCCCGGCACCTTGCCGGTTAACACCTCATCAATGCTACGCACTGGAAGGCGCCTGAGGTCATCTTGAGAAATAATTGTCACCGGGCTCGCCTGAGCTCTTTTTTTTCTTTCGCTAAAACTGGCAGCGACAACGACCTCATCAAGATCTACAAGAGACATCACAAGCTCAAAGTCAATGGCTATTGGTTTACCCTCTTCTGTTAGAATCTCTTTTATCATCATCCTGTGCCCAATATACCTGGCAGAAATTTTGAAGGACCTGCCTGAGGGAACCCTTTCTATGATATAGTAGCCAGATAGGTCTGTTGCGGCACCTAAGGCAGTGCCCTCAAGAAACACATTAGCGCCGACGAGAGGTTTCCCTTTATCATTTATTACGGTACCAGAAATAGTGACCGGCTGTGAGACTGATATTGAGACAGCCATTAGATACAATAATAGATTGATTCTCATAATTTTTTCAGAGTAATCTATTTTAACAAGGTCATCTTCCCAGTCTGAGACTGCGCCCCGGCATCTAACCTGTAAAAGTAAATGCCAGATGAAACTGAGTTTAGTGACTGGTCTTTTCCGTCCCAGCTAATACTGTGATAGCCGATCCCAACATTGCCAATTAAAATTTTACGCACAAGCTTTCCATCCATTGCATAAACAGTCAAATCCATTTCAGAAGGGCTTTGTACTGAAAAATTGATTTTTGTTGTAGGGTTGAATGGGTTTGGGTAGTTACCCTGAAGATTAAATGTGTTAGGGATTCTTTCATCATCAACGGATAAGGTTCCGAACATAAATGATTTTTTCGTTGTGGTAGCAATATTCCCATCTTCATCCTCTGCGGTTACCCACCAATATATCCTCGTTCCACTAGAATAATATTGTTCGATTTTGGCACAATAGTGGTACTGTTGCTCCACCAGGTTAAAACAACTAGCCTGCTGAAGCAGTACGTTTTCACTTGCATCAAGAGAATTAACCTGCCAGTGAAGCACTACCTGGACATTTTCCATCAGCTCTACAATCGCATCATTTATCCTTATGGTAATCCTAATATATGTTCCTGGGGGGATATACTCTTGTATTGGCTCAATAGAAGATATTCCAACATGTAAAATCTCAATTTTAGGAGGCATCGCTCCTGTAATATTTGCTACATAGTTCAGGCTTGGTGTCTTATCATCTATATACCAGCCCTGCTCACTACTTGGCCCACTACAGTTGCTATGATAATATTTTAGTCCAGGCGCTGGATGCACAAACAGACCATAGTACCAATAAGTAGAGCGTTGACCGCTAACAGTGATCAATGATCCTTCATCCGTCGATCCGTTGCTGTCTCCGATATAGGTAATCACAACCGCTATATATTCGTCTTGTAAAAAATTTGCTCCCCCTTCTAAAGAAAAATCAGCATAGTGAAACCCACTCGAAAGATTTGACGGCGTCTGAACAATTGTACTGTCATCACCCACGGGTAACACTTTGTCACCAAAAATAGATTGACCAAGGTCTTGCTCAGCAAGTGAGTTGCAGGGTCCAGCACCAGAGTTAAAATTGTTCCACACTAAGTTTTCTGATCCTGAGCTGACACTAGGATAGGGTGTGGACGGGTCGGTCTCTGTGTGGGCATACCCGAGCCAGCTATTTTGGCCTTCTTGTTCATAGGGGTAGAGGCTCCCATCGGATCGATAAGGATAGCTGGAAGCACCTTGTTTAAATACCTCTACCTGAAGCTTAGCTGTCTCACCATTTGTATTCCACTGTCCAATATTAATGCCAACCTGGTTCAACGTAAGATCAGCCGGCACCCTATAAATTTCCACAATAACATCACCAGGGTAAATATTGATCCCAACCGAATCATCATATTCAAGGCTTAAGGTATCTAAAAGATCGCGTGAGCCACTTGTCTCAACTACATCTGCTTTCATAAGTGCAAACGGGATCAGTAATAAATAAATAGATATCATTCGAATGGTACGTTTATTAATTGCTTTCATAACCAAATGTCCTTAGCTATTTGAGAATTTCATTGTTCTAGGTTTATCTAAATACCCGTCTATAAATTTTCTAACCTCTCTAGAAGATGGCCTCGGCGCTTTCGCCGTGATAATTTTTCCTTGAGAATCGATCATCATAAACCTGGGTATAAGGCTAACGCTAAATGCTTTCATAAAATTCGAGCTTAAACCTTCATCATCATAAAGATGAATCCCGCCAATATTTTTTTCAGCAACCATTTTTCTCCACTTATTGTAATCATTTTTTGAGTCAATTGAAACACTCACAAACTCAATTTCTTTTTTGGCATACTCTTTAATTAGATCTGTTAAAGCAGGCATCTCCTTTAAACATGGGCCGCACCATGTTGCCCATACATCTATATACAATAATTTACCTCTTAGATCTTCTAAGCTCGTCATGCCGCCATCATAGTTTTCATAATTAAAATCTACTGAGGCTAATCCAGACTTGGTCGACTTAGCCGAGTTATACCTTTGTGTAAGCTTATCTCTCTTTTTTTCAGTGGAAAGCAGACTCATAATTTTATGATAATCGTCATCAATATTCTCGTTTTCATCTTTCATCTGTCTGATCAACATACTCGCAAACTGCTCTCTAATGTCTATACTTTTTATACCACTAATTTTACCTTTAACAAAATCAATGATCGTCAGGCTGGGATTGTTTTGCATTTCTTTTTTAGATGACAGTCGAAAATTTTCAATAATAAGATTTCTGTAGGCTCTAGAGTGTCTAAAAAGTTCATCATCATCAGTATCCATAGATAAAATTGGATCAAAATAATCCTCTGGCAGATCCGGATCTATTTTTTTGTGGTAGTGAAAAAACTTTTTATAATTATTATATGTTTGCAGGTATTCATACTCAATTATTTTCTTCTCAATCTCCATATCTTTTTGACCTAGTCCTGATTTATCTAGTAAACTAAATAACGTGTCTCTGGTTTTTTCGATCTTTGGAAAAAACTCATTCAGTGGTACAACAAAATATTCTTTAGGATCACCAACTCTGCTTGATCTAAGATGAGCTTTTGCAACATTATAATTATTTTCTTTTTTTAAATCACCAGAATAAGACATCGACTTGTAAAAATTATTCGCGTCAATCTGTACATTTACATTGTGCCCTCTTTTAAACCTTACGGTTGTGTAAGACCTTCCTACCTGAAAAAAATAATATCCATCTTTATCTACAAGAACCGACCCAGAAAAATTCCCCATCGAGTCAATAGCAATCTCTTGCTTTAGGCTGCTGTTATAGTTAGTCACCTTAATAATTTTTTCACTATTATTTTTTATATTTCCTGAAAAGGAAATATGAGATCTGTCGATCTTCCCGCAGGATAGAATAAGGGCGGCTAAAGCAAAGTATGAAAAATGTTTGTTCAATATTAATTCAGAATTATTTGTTTATAAATAGCATGTGATTATTACTGAAATATACTATAGTGAACTTAGCCCTTTTATGCCTTTGTATTCATCAATCTCCTCTTTAGATCCATCAGGCCACTGGATAACGATTTTGTTTATACTTTTTTTGTTTCCAATAAATACAATCGGGGCTGAATGAGACAGATATCCTTCGCCACCAAAGGTTTCATGCAACTGAACCGAACTATCACTATAGTATACCCAAATTTTTGAGCCAATATATCTTTTCCCCTTTTGAAAATCAGGCAACCTTAGTGAATAAGACTCTGTACTTGTTTGGTTAATGAACGATTTGAACTTGCCATTATTTACACCTACAAGAAAGTCAACCCTGCCATCATGATTTAAATCATGAGTCGTGAGACTGGTTGCATCTCCTGGTACTACCAGTCCACTTCTATCTGGAGAGATTGGTTCAAACGATCCAGAGCCATCTCCTAATAATAATTGGCTTACACCCCCATGCATATAACCTGTCTCACGCTGTGGACCTGAAAAATTTTGAACCACATACAGATCTAGATTTCCATCGCCGTTAACATCACATAATACTGAGCCAAATATTGGGCTAGACTGAACAATGCGGGGTAGTGGTCTAAAAACCAATTCAATATTCCCGTTACTATCTGTTCTGTTTTCTAATAATCCAGATGCAAGTTCAGTAACCTCATACCTATCAGCAGAACTTAATAACTCGGATGAATAGATTTCATTTAAAGAGGAAATAGCAAAATCGTGATAGGTAGGAAATTTTTCTTTTATCATTGGCATTGCACCGCTTGAACAGCCCAGACCTCTTCTTGGAAAGCAGACACTGCCTTCAAACTTAGCCTCAACAATATGTTTCTTTCCATTTCCTTCAAAATCACCATAGAATAATATCTCAGGATTACCAACAGACGCCTTATACTTTGTATTATACCCTGTGTTACCTACTATATAATCGGTGTCTCCATCGTTATCAATGTCTCCTCCGCTGATACTGTTAAACCATCCAGACCGTTCAGCCATACCAACATCAATTGTTCGGTCAATAAGTTTTCCCTCTTCATTATGAAAAAAACGTACTGGTCCCCACTCATAGGTAACCAAAAGGTCAGGCCAACTGTCATTATCAACATCGGAAAACACAGCGCCCGTGACCATTCCTGATAGTTTTATCTCTGGGGCAATTTTATCGGTCGCGTCTATGTATTTTCTGCCTGTATTTTGAAGTATACATGATACCGGGCTTTGAGGATATTCTCCAGGAACCACCCTCCCTCCAATAAATAGCTCTAGCCTGCCGTTACGGTTGATATCTGCGCCAACAATGACTCCACCGCTGTTATTCATTTTTGGCAATAATGAGGCAGATCCTCTAAAAAAATTACCGCTGCCATCATTGATATATATTCTGTCATCAAGCAGAGCACTTCCTGGTGAACACTCCACTCCTCCGCTAACAACATACAGATCCAGATCATTGTCACTATCCGGATCTATAAAAATAGCTCCCATATCTTCAAAACTTGCATCATAGGTAAATCCCGGCTGATGCTTACTAACAAAATCAGATCCATTGTTTACATAAACCTGGGCTGAAAAGCCGGACGATCCGCCAACAAAAAGATCATCATCACCATCGCCATCAATATCTCCCCAGGCGGTTCCTGATCCTAACTGAGATAGTTTATTTGGCAACAATTTTTCTCTCTTAAAATCATCAAAAAACTTTTCACGATGCCTAATGCTAGCTAATAATCCGGTGTCCTTTTTAAACATTACATCTTTTTGCTTTTTAGCACTGGCTCCCGTCTCTTTTTCTGACACCGTATACAAATAGCCAGCAGGAATATCGCGCAAGGTTTGCACAGTACCTGAGGACCAATGAATGGTAATCTTATCTGCTCGGTTACTCTTACCTAAGCCAAAATGAACAATGGACTCACTCGAGGACATAAAACCTCTTGAGCTAGACGAATAACGAAACATTTTTTTTGATTTTTTATCATATTCCATTTCGATTCTTGCACCAAGGCCCTGACTGTTCGCTCGCTCTCCGATTAAAATAATCCGGATAGCATTACTGCTCGATACATCATTACGATAAACACGTGCCGGTTCATTAAATCCGTTCATCACAATGTCTAAATCACCGTCACCGTCTAGGTCTCCCAGCGCTGATCCAGTACTTACCCCAAAATGATCCAAGCTCCAGTCACTGCTGACATCTTTAAACTTCAAACCACCTAAATTTTTGTAAACCAAATTTCTCAACCGATAGGGCTCTTCATCTTCCCAATAGACCATCAGACCAGACTCTTCAAATATTTTTTTATTATCACTTTCTAGATTCCTGAATCGATCTTTGAGGTCTCCATTGACAAAATCTCTTGACATACCATTTGTAAAATAAACATCCTCAAAACCATCATTATCAAGGTCTCCAAATTTCACTGTCCAGGTCCAGTCTGTGGCCGCTAGTCCATTAAGATATGCTACCTCCATAAACCTTTCTGTTCCCGTATTAAGATAGAGAACATTCCTCATGTACTGGGGAGGATTTGGAAAATTTAAAAACCAGGCGTCACTATTTGGGCCGCTCATTGACCCCATAGATACCTTGTCTCTGTAGTGGTTACTGCCTGCCATATCAGAGGCCATTAGATCCATCTTACCATCATTGTTAATATCACTATAGTCAGAGCCCATAGAGAACCATGGCGTATACGGAAGCGCCTGATCTGCAACATCAACAAATCTGACTGTGCCGCTTGAGTCAACTCCCAGATTCTGATATAAATGATCCGGCCCCATGTAATCATTAGCCACATATAAGTCTGGCCATCCATCGTCATTATAGTCCCACCATGTAGAGGACAAACCATAGTATGGATTTTTTCCGATACCTGATTCAGTTGTAACATCAACAAAGTGGCCACCATCATTTCTATACAGATAATCATATTGACCAGCGTTTATTAAAATTGGCGCTCTCCCAGGAGGTCTAACAAAATAACCAAGCTCTCTAGAATCAGGATGGACCTGCATAGGCCTGTTTTTATCATTGATAATTTTTGCTTTGGTCGTAAGGTCTGTGCTTTCTAAGCGATTGGTTAAAAGATATGCATCAATATCACCATCCCGATCAAAATCTGAGAAGGACATCGACACGCTGGCTCCCTTGTAGTCCAACCCATACTTTTTTGCTGATTCTATAAAATTTCCCTTATCGTTTATATACAACTTATTTGGACAATCAAAGCCGCATATATAAAGATCGAGCCAGCCATCATTATTGATATCAATAAAAGATACGCCCGTGCTCCACATTCCATCAGAAAGAATTCCTGCCTCTTCTGTAGCATCATAGAATTGTAATCCACCTAGGTTGCGGTACAGCCTTCCTCCATCTTTCTGCCTGGATAAGAATACATCCTGCAACCCATCGTTATTATAGTCTCCGATTGCGACACCTGCTGCAATAAAAGAGTTTCCTAATTGTGCCTCATAAACAGGGTCAGGGTTCCAAATATTATTGAAATTAATTCCAGTTATTATTGAGTCACGGTGAATAAATTTTTGTTCTGAATCTTTGTTTAAGCTTGGCTTATTAAAAATTTCAGCGGCCACAACAATATTATTTTTTATCAGTTCTTGGACACGTTTTTTTACCTCAGGAGAGACCGCAATCTTTGATTCACTTTTACTATAGGGTAAACTGTTACAGCCAAATAATATTATGAGTATTAGGTAAATTATTTTATTCAATTCACTACCACTATTAATTATTAATACTAAGAAACATAATCATATATGCATATAAGTTTATAGTTTCATTACGCAATCAGACTATAATATTTGAACCGCTCTATTTAATGAAACAAAATTATATACGATTACATATCAAAAATACGCTACTTTTAATCCGGACGAAGACCAGAATAAACTGTCTAAAATGAAAACAGAAAAACATCTAATGGTTATTGACCCTGCCGTAGTAAAACCTGCGATTGAGTCTTTCAACAGAATTGCAAACGTAGCACCATACCCAGTGACCTATCACCTGCCTGCTCTGTATGGGACTAAAAGCCTTGGAATGTATAATAGTAATGTCAGGGGCATCATTGTCTTGGGAAGCGCTGCATCAGTAAATGATGATAATAAGTGGCAACAAAATATCTCTGACATTATGATCGATGCGTCCGCACAAGGCATTTCGGTTCTTGGCCTGTGTTACGGACACCAGCTTATCGGTCATATCTATGGAGGCGAGGTAGGACCTTTATGGTCAGGAGAAAAAAAACAGGGTGAGCGGGTTGTGCACGTAAAAAAGAGTGGACTATGGGGAGCACCTAGCTCTGGGCCTTTGCTTTATTCGCACCAAGATGGAATCACGAAAGTTCCACCTGATTTTGAGGTGATCGCAGAAAGCGATCTGGTATCCGCTGATGCGATAGCAAGCAAGACCGAGCCTGTGTGGGGTTTTCAGACTCACCTTGAAGCAACCCAGGCATTTGTTGATAACCACAATCTTCCGGTTAAAGATGCAACAGCATCTTTCAGATTTGGCCACACTATCCTAGATAAATTTATCATGTCTTTAGAATAAAAAGGCCTACTAGGAATTGATAAATAAACACTTATTCATTGCTGCGTTTATAGCGTGCCTGTCTTGCTCACCGCCTAGGTCACTTCTTTATCTAGATGGGGATCCAGGGTTGGTGAATAAAATAAATAAAATTATAGAGTCTTCGGGGATCGACCTGAACATGGGAATAAAAATAGTTTCTCTTGAGAATAATAAAACACTTTATGCCTACAACAGTCAAAAACTATTAATGCCTGCCAGTACAAATAAGCTATACACCTGCGCAGCTGCGCTGCATTACCTGGGGAACAATCATACGTTCAAAACAAGGGTATTAAAAAATAAAAATAATTTGGTTTTAAAAGGTGGTGGTGACCCAGATCTAACGATAAACCAGCTTGACTCTCTTGCAATAATCGTTTCAAAAAATATTAAAAAAGTTGACACTCTGTATGTTGATGATACTTTCCTGGATTCACTAAACTATGGTGAAGGCTGGATGTGGGACGAGGGGCCCTGGTGGTATGCGGCGCCAATCGGCGCACTATCTGTTAATGATAATTGTATAGACTTTTATGTTGAGCCTGGGGATATAGGTAGCCCTGCTGACATAAGTTATTTCCCGGAGACATCTTACATCACTTTTGAAAATAACTCTATAACAGTAAATGATACCTTGGACTTTAATAAATTGGAGATTGATAGAGACTGGGTTACAAGCGGTAACAACTTTTCAGTTTCTGGTGAGATAATTGATACCACAAAAAGGGATACGCTTTATAGGAATATCTATGATCCTTCTTTGTTTTCCGGAACAATCTTTAGACAGCTATTAAATGAGCACGGGATAATAGTTAAACAATTATCCAGAAAAACTCAGGACTTAACAGATTATAAGGAGCTAACTGTTCATTATTCAGACTCACTAATAGTCTCTGCAAAAAACTTGATGAACGAAAGCGATAATCTGACCGCGGAACTTTTTGTAAAAACAATTGGAGCGTTGGACACGTTGCCCGGAACATGGGAAGCTGGTCTCGACAGCGTAAAATCTTTTTTAGCCGAGCAAGTAAAAATAGATACCTCAAACATTAGACTGGCCGATGGTTCTGGCGTATCTCGTTACACACTGACCAATGCTGACCAGCTTATATCTCTCCTATCTTGGGTATATAACAGCAAATACAAAAACGATTTTATATATACTCTCCCAGGGGGCGGATGGCCAAAGAGTACGCTAGAAAAAAGATTGATCGAAGAAGGGGACCTAGTCAGGGCAAAGACTGGGGGACTATCTGGGGCACGTAATTTGGCCGGATATATTGATTCTCCAAAATACGGCACTGTGGCCTTCTCGATTTTAATGAATGGCTATATCGGATCTTCATCAAAACATCGATATGTTCAAAACCAGATCGTAAAAACAATAATCTATGATTAAGCCAAAATCAATTAAAGAAAACTCTACAATAGGTGTGGTCAGCCCATCCTACTGGCTTGATGAGAATGTCCTCAAAAATACCGCTAAGTTTTTCACAGAACTTGGTTACAATATCGAAATTAGTAAAAGCAACTCCCTCCAATGGGGGCCCTTCGCCGGCACGCCACAAGAAAGAGCAGACGATCTGCATAGAATGTTCGTAAATCCTAAAATTGATGCTGTTATGTGCGCACGCGGAGGATACGGTGCAAACAGAGTTTTGCCCCTGCTTGATTATGATCTGATAAGGAAAAACCCCAAAATATTTATCGGATATAGTGATATTACTGCCTATCTAACATCTATCACCCAGCAGACTAATTTGGTAACATTTCACGGGCCGATGCTGACAACATACAAAAAGTACTGGATAAATTATAATTACAACCTGATGAACAGGGTGTTAACTGGAGAAAATAATATTAATATAGAGCCGCCGGAATCTCTTAAAACGAAAATACTAAAAGACGGTGCCGCCGCTGGACCACTTTGGGGTGGAAATATGAGCTTGTTAATAAACAGATTAGGTACATTGGATGCGCTTAATACAAACGGAGTAATATTATTTCTTGAAGATATTGACGAGTATCTTTATTCTTTTGAACGAATGCTAGTTCAAATGAGAGCATCTGGAATGTTTGATCAGATTAATGGCCTCATCATCGGAGAGCTTGAGGATATCAGGGACCGAGAAGTAAGATTTGGCAGAAACACAGATGAGATTATATTAGATATTTGCGGAGACTTGGACATACCAATAGTGTCTAACTTTCCCTGCGGCCATGGTAAATACCAGGCTACACTTCCAATATCAATAACCACCGAGATTGATACTACCAAAAAAGACTCGCCGATCACTATTACTGATAGTGCCGTGACCAAGGGATCCTAGATGCTAAATTATATTTGGTTTGGGCTCATATTTATATCCGTTGTTGTCGGAACGATTACCGGCAGGATCGACCAGGTCACTGATGCTGCGATTACAATGTCAAAAACATCTGTAGAAATCGCCATAGGACTTATAGGTATTATGGCACTCTGGCTAGGAACAATGAAGATCGCTGAAGACTCTGGTTTGATCCAGATAATAGCGAAATCTCTTAGGCCCATTACCATAAGACTCTTCCCAGATGTCCCCAGCGATCATCCGGCAATAGGGTCTATCGTCCTTAATATGGCCGCAAACATGCTTGGTCTAGGTAACGCGGCAACACCGCTGGGGCTAAAGGCAATGAAAGAGCTCCAAGAATTAAACAAAGACAAAGACACTGCCACAGATGCCATGTGCACCTTCCTCGCGATCAACACATCCAGCGTTCAGATAATTCTGCCAGCTACTGTGGTAGGGCTGATGGGCGCCGCAGCAAATCAAATATTTATAACCACGATAATCGCTACTGGAATGTCAACTGTTGCAGCGATTATCTCTGTTAAAGTTTTATCAAAAATGAAACGGTTTAGAATCGAAACAAACAATCAATGATAGACAATATTATAATATTCACAAACCAGGTATCAAGATACATCATTCCGTTTCTATTAGTCGGGATTCCTTTCTATGGTCTAATCATTAAGAAGGTGAAGGTATACGAGTCTTTTGTAGAAGGTGCCAAAGATGGGTTTGATATAGCGCTCAGAATCATTCCTTACCTGGTAGCAATCCTTGTTGCGATTGGAATGTTTAGAGCCTCAGGAGCAATGGACCTGCTGATTAGTCTTATCGCACCCTTGTTAAACATAATCGGGTTTCCACCAGAGAACCTCCCTCTCGCCTTTATGAGGCCTCTTTCTGGCAGCGGCTCATTGGGCCTTTTTACAGACCTGGTCAATCAATACGGAACTGATTCTATATTTACAAAAATAGGTGCTACAATGTTTGGCTCCACCGAGACGACATTCTATGTTTTAGCGGTATACTTTGGCTCAGTTGGGATTAGAAAATCTAGGCACGCACTCATAGCGGGATTGATTGCAGATGCCGTAGGCATATTAAGCGCTGTTTATATATGTAAAATCATATTCATATAAAATACTCCGGTGACAGATTACAAAAAAAATCTAGGCCTTAAGGAATCAACCTCAATTGTTATCAGCCGTATCATTGGATCTGGCATCTTTAGAACTCCAGCTCCAATAATGGCCCTTGTGGGATGCACATCCCTTTTCGGACTAGTGTGGGTATTGGGCGGCATAATAACAATATTTGGTGCAGTGGTTTATGCAGAACTAACGGCCATGATACCAAAATCAGGTGGACCTTACGTATTTTTAAAAGAGGCCTACGGGCCATACATAGCCTTTCTAAGAGGATGGGCAATGTTTTTTGTCTCTGAGACCGCTTCGATTGTCGCAGTGTCACTCGTGTTTGCTGAATTTATTAATGCGATATTTGAGATCATTACCGGCACTCCGTTTGGGCTCTTTCCAACATTTTTATTATCTCTAATTACTATATGGATGCTCACGACTATAAACCTTTTTGGAGTGAAGATCAGTGGAAAATTTCAAGTGGTGTTTGGCGCAACCAAGGTAGTTGCCGTTGGAGGAATAATTGGGATAACACTGACTGGATTTTCCACAGGTAATTTAGCTCACTTTAGTAATCCATTTTGGCCTGAAGAATTCGGATGGCCTACTATTCTTGCTGTTGGAGCAGCATTACGATATTCTTTTTTTGCATTCAGCGGATGGGAGGGTGCTACCTATATGGCTGAAGAGGTCAAAGACCCTGGCAAGACGCTTCCCCTATCACTGTTCCTGGGAATATCTGGGATCATGGTACTCTATTTAGGAGCCAATCTCGGATACCTCTATCAGTTAGATGTAGAAGCTATAAAACAAAATAAATGGGTAGCAACTAAAGCTGTAGAGGTCGTTCTTGGAGCATCAGGCGGTATACTTATCTCTATCGCTGTAGCGGTCAATGCCTTTGGAAACATAAGCACTCAAATACTTTGTAAAGGCAGGGCCTGGCATGCAATGGCAAGAGATGGTCTGTTCTTTGATAATTTTAATAAGCTGCATCCTGTTTATGCTACGCCAAACAATGCTCTGTTTGGCCAGGGTATCTGGGCGACAGTTTTATTAATAGGTGCTGTGATGTCTACATACTACCAATCTGGATCCGGAGGTAACAATACCTATGAAACAATTATCGATTTTTTTTCTGCAACCAGTACCATATTTAATCTTCTGACATTTGGTTCTATCTATATTCTCCGGAAAAAATTCCCAAATAAACAAAGACCCTATAAAGCATTCTTTTACCCCTGGAGCATGATCATCGTACTGGTTATATATATATCTTTTCTGATACTTACACTCATCACAGCTTTTGTGCCATCTATGATAGGAATTGCTCTAACCGCAACCGGGACCATTTATTATATGAGGAAAGTAAAAAATTAGACGCTCCAGAAATCTAATTTCACTGATTATCACATTTGCCAGTATACTGGTATATTGCTCTTGCGAGCAAAAAACATCTGAACATAAACATCTAGAGATTGATGAAACATTAATCGATTCAATGATGACAGACTATAACCTCGAAAATGCTCCAGGAGCTGCTATCCTAATCGCTCACCAGTCTAATATTATTCTATCCAAAGGATATGGACTCACTAATATGAATGAGGGCACTAAAATCAATAACCAAACAAATTTTAGACTAGCCTCCATCACCAAACAGTTTACGGCAATGTCAATTATGATTCTCAAACAAAGAGGTCAGCTTGATTACGAACAAACGCTAACAGAATTTTTTGATGGGTTTCCAACGTTTGGAAGTAGCATCACTGTTAGACACTTAATGAATCATACATCAGGTCTGATTGATTATTTTAGTCTCATCTCTGATACAACCACAGAACAGTTAAATGATCTTGATGTTTTAGAACTGATGAGATCACAAACTACTACTTATTTTATTCCAGGGAGCGAATATCGTTATAGTAATTCTGGTTATGCCTTACTAGCGCTTATTGTTGAAATTGTTTCCGGGTTAAGTTTTGCAGAATTCTTGGACATAAACATATTCACTCCGCTAGGTATGAATGGGAGTGTTGCATTTGAAGAAGGAATTTCCACCATTGACCATAGAGCCTATGGTCATAGCTATAATAATAATGAATATTTTCTTGATGACCAGAGCCTGACTAGTGCAGTGTTAGGAGATGGCGGAATCTATGCATCTATCCAAGACTTATATTGGTGGGATCTATCGCTAAATAATTCAGATCTCATTGACCAGAATACACAAATGGAAGCATTCACTCCTGGTAGATTAAATAATGGTGAAGAAATAGACTATGGTTTTGGATGGGTATTGGACTCATACCGGGGCAAGGTTAGGACATACCACACGGGAAGCACCAGAGGTTTTAAAAATGTATACCAAAGATATCCTGATCTAGACCTAAGTATAACTATACTAACAAACAGGTCTTCCGGTAATCCTATGAATATAGCAAACCAGATAGCAGATATATTGTTTAATAAGATCTAACTAGTTAATAAGCCAAAATCTTATACTGGTAAAAATAACGGTTCTATTTAACTGAAAATTTGTCTGCGTACAGCTTATTATTCTTTACTTTCCCTTTGACATTAACTACCCTAACAACGTTGCAAAAACCATCTTTTGCGTGTGAGTCAACGTGGTCATCAATGTTTACGTTTTCAACACTATAAATATGGTGTCCTATTTTTACGGACAACCCGCAAGACTTATCATCTGTATCAAAATTGCACATTCCGCATGATGCCAATGCTTTTCCATTGATTTTTCCATTTTCTGGAACCTCTTCAATGAACGCACTTTTAACACTCTTCTTATCCACGGTGCATGATCCACAAGTTGCGTGGACTAGCTGACCCATAAAAAGAGATGATACAATTAGGGCTATCAAATATTTTTTATACATTTATTTTTCTCCTTATTTTAATATTTACTTTAACAATAAAATTAAATATTTATGCATTAGTTATAATAGAATTATAAACACCATAAATTACTTTTTAATGTGAGCTGATTTTACATATCTTACACAACTAATATTAAAAAATTTCCTTAACGAAAAAATATGATATTTTATTTCAAAAGATTTCTCGTTCTGCTTCTCCCAATTCAGATGCTTATTGGCAATAATATCACTATTGATGCACCAAAAATCTTGTTAAAAAATGTGGGTTTCAATATTTCGTTTATTGGGAGTTTTAACCCAGATGAATCTTTTACTTTACATCACAATGGAAAAACATTTTCGCCCTCAAGTGTAACTAATAGCGAAATCAAGTTTGAGAATATAAATACCGATGCATTAGGTAATGCATCATTCTCACTAGAAAAAAATAGTATAAAAATACATGACCTAAAAAAATATGTGATTAGGCCGTGGGTCTCTATCCTCCCTCCGCTTATAGCAATCACCCTCGCCTTTTTAACTAAATCTATCGTGCCCTCCCTGTTTGTTGCAATCTGGTTTGGTTCATGGGCGGTGAACGGTCTGACTTTTGGTGGCCTATTCACTGGACTACTTGAGTCCTTTAACGTATTTATCCTCAATACTATTCTAGATAGGGACCATGCAGTGATCGCACTGTTCACACTAATGCTGGGGGGAATGGTTGGAATCATCTATCGAAATGGTGGAATGCATGGGATTATCCAGCTGCTAATAAAAAAAGCAAACACACCAAAAAAAGGACAGATCTCCATCTGGCTTTTTGGGATCATAATATTTTTTGATGACTACTCAAACACGCTTATTGTTGGGAACACATCTAGGCTTCTATGTGATAGGCTTGGGATCTCTAGAGAAAAACTAGCGTATCTTGTTGACTCTACATCTGCACCAGTAGCCACTGTTGCTGTAATTACAACATGGATCGGATTTCAAATTAGTATCATATCAGACTCCATAGAAAATATCAGCGGTATTTCCGAGTCAGCATATCTTCTTTTTATTCACTCTATTGCATACAGCTTTTACCCATTTCTTGCATTATTCTTGGTTGGTCTTGTTGTTACTATGGGTAAAGATTTTGGGCCTATGGTAGACGCAGAGATTCGAGCTCGGAAGAATAAGAATAAAAAGGTTGAAGAAACTGTCCAGGATAATGGTGAAGAGCTTAAGGTAAAAGAAAATATTTCCTATCGCGCTGTAAACGCTATATTACCGATCGCAGTTCTTGTAGTATCTATGTTTTATTTTATTTTTTCATCGGGACAGGGTGAGACCATAAAAGATATTCTAGGAAGCGCTGACACATTTTCAGCACTAATGCACTCAACATTGTTAAGTGCCTTTGTCGCTACGCTTTTATCAGTGGGACAACGGATATTATCCCTAAATGAAACATTTGAGGCATGGTACAATGGTCTAAAATTTATGATGATGGGACTGCTTGTTCTTGTTCTCGCATGGGCACTTGCTGATATATCTAAAGATTTACACACGGCTGACTACATTGTCTCAGTCCTGGGTGATAAAATACCAATACAGATACTTCCGACAGTAGTTTTCTTTATTGCAGCAGTGACAGCCTTTGGCTCTGGATCAAGCTGGGGCGTCATGGCTATTTTAATGCCTCTAGTCATTCCTCTATGTTGGGCGGTTATGGAAAATTATGGGGGGCCTGGACCAGAGAATATTCATATTCTATATTCGACCATAGCCTGCGTCCTTACTGGGGCCGTTTGGGCAGACCATTGTTCTCCAATATCTGACACAACAATCCTTACTTCTATGGCATCCGGATGTGACCTAATGGACCACGTAAAAACTCAGATGCCGTATGCATTGATCGCAGGATCGATAGCACTCTTTATTGGCACACTTCCTGCTGGGTTTGGAGTGCCATGGTGGTTACTTCTTGGCTTGGGCTTTATCCTGCTCTTTATTATTATTAACACATACGGAAAGCCTACAGACACATAATTAAGTAATACTAAAAACATGAAAAAAGAAAATAAGTACAAACCACTTGATGCAATGAAATATCCGCGCTTTGAGGGTATACGTACTTTTATGCGTCTACCACATGAGGCCAATTTAAAAGATATAGATTTTACCATCGTTGGCGTCCCATTTGACACCGGAGGGACCTTTAGAGTCGGCGCAAGATTTGGGCCTTCAGGAATTCGAGATAATTCATTGCTTCTTAGGCCATATAATCCTGCCCAAGAAATTGAGATATTTAAATACTGCTCAGGATCAGACTATGGAGACCTGCCAATAATACCAGGATACCTTCCTGAGTCTCATAAACTAATCCAAGAAGGTGCAGAAAAAATATTTAGCCAAAATACAATCCCGATCTTTATGGGTGGGGACCACTCAATCTCTCTACCTCTCTTAAGAGCAGTCAAAAAAAAATATGGTCCGGTTGCGCTTATTCACTTCGATGCACACAGTGATCTTTGGCATGGTTATTTTGATAATAAAGATACACATGGTACTCCCTTTAGGCGTGCACTTGAGGAAGAACTCATCGATACATCACGATCCAGTCAGATTGGACTTAGAGGCCCACTCTATGACCTAGAGGACTATCAAATGTCTACAGAGGAAGGACTGCTAGCCATACCTGGCCCAGAGCTTCATAAAATTGGGAACCAAAAAGCTATTAAAATGATCAAAAAAAGAGTAGGCAATGGTCCTGCTTACCTTACATTTGATATAGACTTTATTGATCCCGCTTTCGCACCCGGAACGGGTACTCCTGAGGCCGGTGGTTTCACCGGATACGATGGCATCGAGATTGTAAGAGGACTTACAGATATAAATTTCATTGGCTATGACATGGTAGAGGTAATGCCCCCGTATGACCCTGCTGACATCACAAGCCTACTAGCGGCAAATATAATGTACGAGTTTATATCGCTGATTGCTATAAGCAAGAAAAAATCAGATCAAGACCAATAGCACTACTTATACTAAAAGTATTTTTTCCAAGCCTCTTCTGACTCAGGCCAGCGAGCTGTGACCTTTTTCAGATTTGTCCAGAATTCAACTCCACTTTTCCCGGTTATGTCACCATGCCCATATTTTGATTCGTTCCAGCCTCCAAAACTGTATGGATCTCTGGGCACAGGAACACCAATATTTATTCCTACCATACCCGCGGATGCTTTTTCTGACACCACTTTTGCGATTTGGCCAGAAGTTGTAAAAACTGCTGCTGCATTTCCATAAGGGTTATTATTCTCAATTTTCATTGCTTCTTCAATCGTGTCTGCTCTTATAATTGATAACACTGGGCCAAATATTTCTTCTTTTGCACTAGGCCAATCTGGATCTATTCCATCCAAGATTGTTGCCCCAAGCCAGTACCCTTGCTTATAATCATCCGGAGGAGAGTTATTTCGTCCATCCACTAATATTTTTGCACCCATTTTTTCAGCTTCATCTATGTAACCGGTAATCCTATCTAAAGCAGTTTTACTTATAATCGTTCCCATGTCAATGCCAAGTTTAAAGT
>Ga0209752_1000564_pt1 | contig 17955 bp, 11 predicted proteins | sample METZYME_3_250m_FD_187548 | JGI IMG/M metagenome (GOLD analysis project Ga0209752, IMG submission 187548) | Marine microbial communities from oxygen minimum zone in mesopelagic equatorial Pacific - METZYME_3_250m (SPAdes) (version 2) | ecosystem: Environmental > Aquatic > Marine > Oceanic...
AAAGGCGCGCCCGGCAGGATTCGAACCTGCGACCGGCGGATTAGAAGTCCACTGCTCTATCCGGACTGAGCTACGGGCGCGCCAGATGGAAACCCTTTCTCGCTAAGAGTTTACAGCGGTCTAGGAAGGTATCGCTACACGGCCAATCTGCCCGATTGCCCCCAAAAGGACCCAATGGTCCCCATAATGGTCCCCTTTTTGACCTGCAATCGACCCTAAAGCGGCGGAGTTTCGCGGCCGGGTCGTTTGCTTCATCACCAGGTCCTCACGCTCAAAACGAGAACTTCAGCCCCAGCGACATGCTCCGGGGGGCCGCCACGTTCGTCGGCAGCATAAAGAACGGCGAGGTCATCACGCCGCTGTAGCCGATGAAGTTGCTGCGGTTCAGCAGATTGGTGAAGTTGAAGGTCAGGCTAACCCCGTAACGTTCGACGGTGCTGCCAGGCTCGCGCGGCCGGCCCATGCGGATCGTATAGCTCACCCGGCCGTCCAGATCCCAGCGCGCCGCGGTCAACGCCGAATTCCGGGACACGCCGGACGGCCGATCGTTGAACACGCCGTCGAGGTTGTCGTCGTGGCCAGTAGTGATGTTGTAGGGTACGCCCGCGCCCGTGGAGCTGGACAGAAACACGATCAACCTCTCGACGGGCTGCATGCTCATGCTGAAGTTGAAGGTGTGCGTCCGGCTCAAGGGTCCCCACTCAGTGTCGACGGTGTCGCCGTGGGCCGGCATGTCGAAGGCGCCGGCGGTGTTCGACTGGTTGTTCCACCAGTTGTAGTTGGCGGAGAAATACGCATGCTTCCAGTCGGGTTTCGACAGACTCCACCCGACGTTAATACGGTGCGCCTTCGATTCGGCATCCGGCACCATCTCGACCACGTTGGCGAACTGCTGATCCGGCCGCACGCCGTCAACCGGCGAATTCTGGTTGCTACCACGCAGCAGCATACGGCCCCAGCCCAGCGTGTACGCCACGTTCATTCTCATGTCGTCGGTGATCTTGCGCGTCATCGCGAGAACCAAGCGATGGCTGCTGTCGAGCGGCAGGCCGTCGGACCATGTATACGCGTCCGAGGGCAGCGCTGTGCCGTACGGCGACGGCATAGGAAACGGCGGATTGGGGACGTTGAACTGCTGCAGCCGGGAGCCGTTGAACAGCAGCGTCTGCTTGTACAACGAACCCGGGATCCAGTCGTAGAAGTAGCCGTAGGCGGTGCGGAGCGTCAGGCTGCCGTCGCGCAGCGGCGCCCAGGTGACCATCAGCCGCGGTGACACGTTGATCGGGTCGTCGACCAATGTTTGGAAGCCAGCACGCACGCCCGCCGAAACCATCACATTGCGGACCACTCGCCAGTCGTCCTGGGCGTAGAGACTGAGCTTCCACAGTGAGTACGTGACGGCTGGGTCGCCCACCTGGCGCGAGTATTTCGACGGCTTCCCGGCGCTGAAATCGTCGAGGCTCGCAAACGTGTAGGTGCCGAGGTAGTTGCTGATGTTGTTCGACCGGTAGCGTCCGCCCTCAAGCAGGACGCCGAAGCGGAACGATTGGGCTCCCCGAACGTAGTCGAGGTCGCTCGAGGCGTAGATCTCGAACGTGTCCTGGCCACCCTTGACCTGCGCGCCGCCGGCCGTGAAGGCGTCGTTCACCACAATCGTTGGCTGCTCAATGGCCGCCTGGCTTGCGGAGGAGATCCACGACAGTTGCAGGCGCGACTCGCTGTACATTCGTTGCCCGACGGGGCCGCGCTCGTGCAAGCGCAGCAAATAGGAAGAGGAACTCGAACTGTAAGCGCGCTCGGGGAGGTTGTAGCCGCCGATGCCGAGATCGGCGGCGTCGTTGAAGCGCCCGTCGAGGCTAATGCGCAGCCAGCGGTCGTCGGTCAGCGCTTGATCGACCCGGATGCCGAAGTTGCGCGTCTCGGTGGGTTGCTCGAGCGCCGCCGCCACCGACTTGCCGTCGGATGTTACCGCTAGCAGGTTCGGCGAGACGCGCCGGTACTGACTACCGACGTTGATCGAGAACGACGTGCGGTCCGGCACGATCGCGCCGAACAGAACACCGTTGATGCCCCGTTCGTTCTGGTCGCCCTTCTCCGGGGTGAACGGGTTGCGAGCCGACAGTGCATCGTCGAAGTAGGTCGCGCGAACGTTGCCCCGCACCGGACCCGTACCGGGCTGGGTCTCGACAAGGATGAACAGGAAGTTGTCGCCGCTACCGTGGTACTGCGCCGCCATCTCGTCCATCCTCGGGATGCGGATCGACTTGATCAGCGACTTTGGCGGCAGCGTGCCCCCCTGGAACCCGTCCACCAGGATGACGGCCCCTGGCGGGGCCATCGCCTCCAGCACGAGGGCCATCTGCTCGGGGTCGTCCGGCAGCGCGTCGATCATCTCGCGGCTCAGGAACGTCGCGAAGGCCCGGCCCTCGGTCGGATCGAGAGCGATCGACTGTGTATCTTCCTCGACAGCCAACTCCTCGTAGAAACGCAACCGCAAGGTGACCTCGCGGCGGTTGTCCCCGGTGCGCACGCGCACATCCAGTACGGTTACCGGATCGAAGCCGGCAAGCTCGACCTGCAGCGTGTAACGGCCGACGGGCAGCGCCTCGAACTTCGCCACGCCCGTGTTGTCCGTGACCTCGGTCAACACCACGGCCCGTGTGGCGTCCTCCTGGCCGCTGAGGGTGACCTCGGCACCCGGCAGACCGACGCCCGTTCCGTCGTCCACCGTAACGAGCAGCCTTCCGGACGAATCCGGCGCTTGGGCAGAGGCTGGCACCGCAGCCACGACAGCGCCGCACGCCACAACCGCGATGAAAAGTAGTCCCCTCGCCACAACCACCTCTGACTACCTCGAGAGCGAGAACTTCTCGTGGTCGATCTCGGAGTTGATGACAATCTCCTCGAACGTCATTTGCTCGCGCACCTCGCCGTCGACGGTCCACTGGATCGCGTGGGGGAGATTGAGGTCGCCGACGCTCTTGAAATCGGAATAGTAATAACGCGAATCGGTGGTCGTGCCGCCTGCCGCTGGTCTCTTCCACCGCAGCATGAGCGGCAGGCCGCTCTGGGCATCCACGAACAATTGGGCTTGAAATCCGTTGGTGCCCTCGACGGTTAGGGTGTGCGCCGAACCGTCCGGGGACTCGGCGAGACCCGCGTAACTGAAGTGCACCGGGAAGACCTCGTAGGACGAACCGAGCATCCCGAGGGCGACGCGGGCGAAATACGCCTTCTGCGCGTTTAGCTGTCGGGCCGCCGCCTCCTCCCGGTCCTCGGAAGTCCAGTTTTCCTGAACCCGTAGCCGCGCCGCCAAGCGCTGCTGCAAACCGCTGATGTTGAGATCGGGAGGCGCGTCGAGCTCTTCGACCAGGCTCTCTCCGTCGAAACCAATGTTCCGGTAGACGGCGGTAGCGCCCTCACCGGTGAGCACCCTGCGCGCCACGAAGGTCGCCGGCAGCTCCATCGCCAGCTCGATGCCGCGTTCGTCGCCACCTCGCGCGGTAACACGATACACAGTGCCCGCCGCCGTCAGCGTCCTGACCGCCGCTAGCTGGTCGGCGCCACCCAGCGCGGCCTGCATGTCGGCCAGCACCTCGCTCGTTTCACTGGCCTGCCCCAGCACCAGGGCCGGTCCCGTCGCCATCATTAACACGACCACGGCCAATATCTTTCGCAATGCCTTTTCGTCCTTTCTGCCCGGGGACTAATACGGTGCAATTATGTTGCTGGACAGCGTTTAGTGTCAGTAATTGTGGCGTAAAGATTCGTAAAAACATTAGATGGTGGGCCCGGGTCTCAGTGTTCCCTAGTCCGTTCTAAGCGGCCAGTTCTTCGACAAATTGCCTAGATAGAACCCCAAACAATTAACACCTACATCACCTAACTTATTTACCGTCGACTCTCTTGCAAACTCATGTGGCAAGACAAGTTCAAGCAATTCCCAACCAATTGAAAGAACCAAGAAAACGTACCAGTTTCTTAAGAGAAATCTGCCAATTACAAACCATTGGAGAAAATGAACAACTGACCAAAGATTAAACACCAGAAATCAGCTTCAATGCAGTATCTGCCCGATTGTCCCAATGTAGTACAAGCACATTGGGGTTGAGGTTATTGCTAGCCGCTCGTTTCGTTAGCAACCGGGCGCGCACCAAACCACGTTACCGCTCTCGTCGAAGTAGGCGATGCCGTCAGCGTTCATCCCGGCGCGGATGTTGTTGCTCTCGTCGGCGAAGCCGATGCCGGTGGCGTTCAACCCGGCGCGCCTGGTGCCGTTCTCGTCGACCACTTCAAACTTTCGCGCCTGTACCACGTCCTGTATCTGGTCAGGCATCACGGCACCGATCAGAGGCACCGCTGCCAGCACCAGAAGCAACGCTCCTACCGTCAGTTTCAGTCGCCGGTTATCTTGCTCTAGCTTGCTTACCCTGGACTCGAACACGGTCGTTTCACTCATCGTCGGCACCCTTGTTTTGGAGATCATTTTGAATGCCGGAACTCTACGCCGCTGGTGGCGGAATTTCGCTGGTAGCCGTCGGTCAGACGCTGGTTAGCGTCGCGGTGGGGCAACGAGCCGTCCCAGCGTCCACGGTACTCCAGCCCTGTCCAGTTGCCTCTGCAGCTCCGCAACATCCTCGTCCAACACCCTGTTGATGCCGTCAACCTGCTCGGCGAGCAGCTCGTAGCTGCGCCGGGTGAGCTGCATCTGCTCGACCGTGGGTAACGCCGTCGAGGCGCCGATGGCGGAGTAGAGTTGCCGCACCTGCCCATTCAAGGGTGGCGCTCCAGGCTGCGTCGCACCGGCGGCGTCGTCGCCGCCGAGCATCTCCTCGAGGATTGCCTGCAGTGCGTCTTCGATGTCGGCGAGCCGGCCGCGAAGCGGCTCGGGAACCTCGGGGTGGGCCGCCAGCGTGGTGCGCACCTGTTCAATCTGGCCCTCGAGCTGGCGAGCGGTGGTCACCACCGCGTGCGAGACCTCGATCATTTCGTGCAGTGACAGCAGCGTGTCGTGCCAGCGGGTCCGATCTGCGACGCTGATTTCGACGGCGGCGTCGCCCCGCACCAGCAAGGTCCTCGTGAGCTCGAGCTCTCCCTGCCGCAACCTCACCCGGTATTCACCGGGCAGCACGAAGGGGCCGCGAGGGCCTCTCCCTGCGCCTCCCTCGATATCAGGGAGGAACGCCGGTGCGTAGCGCAGGTCCCACACCAGCCGGTGCAGCCCCTTTCGAGCGCCGCCGTTGGGCAGCTCCAACTGACGTATGGTCTGCCCCTGGCCGTCGAGGATCTCGATGGATGGTGTCCTCTCTGGGGAGAGCGTTTCTGCCCCCGCGTCTTCGTCCGCGGTTGCGTTCGACGTTTCCTGCCCGATCCAGTAGCTGATGATTGCGCCTGCGGGTGGGTTGGACGCGGTGTAGCGGGATTGGCCGAGGCTCGAGCGGCCGCGGTTGAAGTAGCTCAACTGTGTGGCCGGTCGCGGGCCGGCCAGATGGGTCCCCGAAGCCATGGCCTCGGCACTGAGTTCCTCGAGGATGGTGATGTCGTCGAGGATCCAGAAACCACGGCCGTGGGTGCCCAGCACAAGGTCGTTTTCGCGCGGGTGGATGACCATGTCGTGCACCGGCACGGTGGGGAGGTTGTTGCCTAGCGGCAACCAGCCGGCGCCGCCGGTGAACGACACGAAGACACCGAGCTCGGTGCCGACGAACAGAAGGTCGGGGGTGCGCGGGTGCTCGATGATGACGCGAACCGGGCCGTGCTGCGGCAGATCACCGCTGATGTCCGTCCAGTTGGCGCCGTAGTCGGTACTCTTGATCACGTAGGGTCGGAAGTCGTTGTCCTTGTGCGCTTCGAAGGTGGCGTAGAGGGTTCCCTCGTCGTGGTGCGACCAGCGCACCCGGCTCACCAAGGTCATCTCCGGAACCACCGCGGAGATATCCGCCTGTTGCCAGCTGGCGCCGTCGTCACGGGTGACCTGCACGAGTCCGTCGTCGGTGCCCACCGCCAGCAGCCCGGGTTGTAGCGGTGACTCCTGCAGGGAAGTGATGTTGCCGTAGTCCGAGGTGGCTCGGTGCAGCATGAAAGCGTCGAGGGGCTGCACCGCGCCCTGCAGCGGCAGCTCGAAGTGGCTCAGCTGCTTGGTCAGGTCGGGGCTGATGACCTGCCAGGAGTCACCCCGGTCGGTGCTCTTGAACACGACGTTGGCGGCAAAGTAGATGGCGTGGCGGTCGAAGTTCGAGATGACCACCGGCGATGACCAGTTCCAGCGGTACTTGCCGCCCTCGGGATGGGCTGGCTGGATGAGCCGCCTTTCGCCGGTGCGTGTGTCGAAGCGTACCAGCCTTCCGTATTGCGACTCGGTGTACACGACAGACGGATCCTTCGGGTCGATCTGCACGTGGAAGCCGTCGCCGCCCACGGTGATGTACCAGTCCTCGTTGGCGATGCCGTCGGTGTAGCGCGTGCCGCTGGGGCCGCCGAGGGTGTTGTTGTCCTGGGTTCCGCCGTAGACGTAGTAGAAGGGCTCCTGCATGTCGACCGCAACGGTGTAGAACTGGGTTACCGGTAGGTTGCCGACGAAGCGCCAGTTCTCGCCCCGATCGGCGGTGAGGTACAGGCCGCCATCGTTGCCGATGGCGATGTGGTCGGAATCGGTCGGGTCGATCCACATCGCCTGCTGGTCGACGTGCACGCCGGAACCTTTGTACGCAGCCACGAAGGTCCTGCCGCCGTTTTCGGAGACGCTATCTCCGTCACGCAGCACGTAGACGCGCTCGGCATCGTTGGGGTCACAGCGCACTTTGGTGGCGGAGATCGTATTCACCATCTCCCAGCTCGCGCCGCGGTCGTCGGAGCGATACAGGCCCTCGTCGCCGGGCCTGGCCGAGACGGCGGCAAAGATTCGATCGGGACGGCTGGAGCAGATCGACAGGCCGATCTTGCCCACGTTTCCGCCGGGAAGCCCTCCGCCGAGGCGCTGCCAGTTGTCGCCGCCGTCAGTGCTGCGGAAGACACCGCTCTCGGGGCCGCCGCCGAGGAAGCTCCACACGCGGCGCTCGCGCTGGAAGGCGGCGGCGTACAGTAGCTCGGGATCGCGTGGATCCATGGTCACGTCCACGACGCCGGTCAGGGGGCTGACGTAGAGGACCTTGTGCCAGTTTTCACCTCCGTCGGTGGTCTTGAACAGGCCGCGCTCTTCGTTCGATCCCCACAGCGCACCACCCCCGGCGACGTAGACGATGTCGGGGTCCTCGGGGTGAATTACGATACGGCCCACGTGGCGGGTCTCCTCGAGCCCCTTATACGTCCAGCTCTTGCCGCCGTCATCCGATCGGTAGACGCCGTCGCCCCAGGAGACGCTCCTCCAGTTCCAGGTCTCGCCCGAGCCCAACCACACGACGTTGGGGTTGGAAGGAGCCACGGCCACCGAGCCCAGCGACGCCGTGCCCCCGTTTTCGAAGACCGGATCCCAGGTGACACCCCGGTTGGTTGTCTTCCACATGCCGCCGGTGGCGGTGGCGACGTAGAGGGTGTCGGGCTCATGCGCCACGCCGGCGATGTCGGCGATGCGACCGCTGGTGAGCGCCGGGCCGATCTCGCGCCACTGCAACGCGGAGAGCTGATCCGCGGTCACCTGTCCTTCGCCGGTCTGCCGCCCGGCGGCAGGATTGACGCCGGCTTCCTGCAACTGCCCTGAGGTGGCCCCGACGAGCGTCAGCGCCGTGAGCAGCAGCGCCAACGCTGCCAGAGGCTGGATGCCGATCAGGAACGACGCCCGGCGACGTGCCGCGCCCAAGGCGGGGCCAAGAGAGCCTGGATCGTGGTGGATCGAGGGGGGAGCGAGACGGGAGTGATCGGCACACGGCATGGGTTGACTCCTTGTTGAACTCGACGACCGGCGTGCCGGCATTGTCGCCACCGTCCGGCGTCATGGCAAGGGACCTCAGCTACGGACTCTACGCCGGTGGCGGTGGAGTTTCGCGGGTGCCGTTGCTCGTCGAATTGTTAAGGGCGCGATGAATCGCGACCGAATTGGGGGTTTGGTGTGGGCAGCTTCGCGTCTACTTCGCCGCGCCATCGCTCGAGTAGCTCATGCATCTCTCTCACTCTGCCCGGCATCTCGTCGACGAGATCGTTCTGCTCGCTGACGTCGTTGTCGAGATCGAAGAGCTGCAGGCGCTCGTGCTCAAACGACTCGATGAGCTTGTAACGACCCATTCGAACGGCGCTCCCGGGAAAACCGCCCTGGTTGCCGTAGTGCGGGTAGTGCCAATAAAGGGCGTCTCGTTCCAAGGTGCCGGTGCGTTCGAGCACCGGGACCAGGCTGATGCCATCGACGTGTTGGGCCGAATCGAGTGGCAAGCCTGCCATTTGCAGCATCGTCGGGTAGAAGTCCGTGCTGATCACCGGATCATCGATGACGCTGCCGGGCGCCGTATGCTCAGGCCACTTGATGATCATCGGCTCGCGAATCCCACCTTCGTAGAGCCACCCCTTACCGGCTCGCAGCGGCAAGTTGGAAGTCGGATGCCCCTCTGACGTCGACAGGCCGCCGTTGTCCGACATGAACACGACCACGGTTTCGCGCTCGAGACCGAGCTCTTCGATAGCGTCCAGCACCCGACCAACGCTGCTGTCCATGCTCTCGACCATGCCAGCGTACACCGCGTGTTGCTGCACCAGTCGTACCCGGCGCGGCGGTTCCTCGCCGAAGATCGGTTCCTCGAAATCCGTTGCCGCCCACTTCTGCTCGTACTTGTTCGCCATCTCTTCCGGCGCCTGCAGCGGCGTGTGGACTGTATAAAACGATAGGTAGAGCAGGAACGGCACGTCGCGGTACTGCTCCAAGAACCGAATTGACTCGTCGGCGAGGCGCACCGTGAGGTGCTCCCCCTCTGGTCCGTCTTGCAGCTTCGGGTTGTCGTAAGGGGAGAAATAGCCGGCGAACGGCATGCCGGCCTCGTAGCCGGCAACGTTCACGTCGAAGCCCTGGTTCTCCGGATAGTAACCCTCACCCCCCAGATGCCATTTGCCGAAGAAGCCGGTCGCGTAGCCAGCGTCCTGGAGACGTTCGGCGATCGTTACCTCCTCGAGCGGAAGATAATCGAGGTACGGCGCCGGCAGCAGCTTACCTACCACGTTGCCACCGAACCAATTGGTGGTGTCCGTACGGGCCGGATATCTACCGGTAAGGATGCTGCCCCGGGTAGGGGAGCACACTGGCCCGGCCGCGTATGCGTTGGTGAATCGGGCCCCCTGCGCCGCCAGCCGATCGACGTTTGGAGTCTCGTAGAAGCTGCTGCCGTACACCTCGACATCGGCCCAGCCGAGATCGTCGACCAGAACGAACACGAAGTTAGGCAGCGCGGTGACACCGCCAACATCAGGTGATGTCGAGGTGCCGTCGCAGGATGCCAGAGCACCGGCGAGCAGGAAGAAGGTGCGGGCCAGAATGCTTTGATGCGCCGTCATTCTCGTTGCTCCTTGAGGTGCGGCCACGGTTTCTTGTGCAGTACGGAGGCTACTTTGGGGTGCGTCAAACAGTGGGATTACTGTACCAAACGGTTATATCGCTCCAAGATTGCACGCAATCGGTCATGGTCCAGCGCTTCGGAGCGGTTGCCATCCCGCCCCACCATGGTCTCGGCAGCGATCAACGCGTTGATGATGGCCTCTTCCGTGGCTTCGACGGTAGCGTCGAAAACGGGGGTAATCTGGGAGTTGCTGAGCATCGTGAGCTCGGCGAAAGGCCGAGCGCGCGCAGCGTTCGCGTTGGCAGTGGAAAAGGCAACGAAGATGTCACCCGATCCGTTACCCGCGGTGCCGCCCGTACGCGCGACTCCTAGTGAGGCGCGGCGCGCGATCCTCTTGAGCTGGTGGGAAAGTAGCGGGGTGTCGGTTGCAACGACGATGATGATCGAGCCGCGGTTGGTATCGATGTCCGGGGTTTGCGGGGGCTCTGGCAGGCGCGCCTCATCGCGCATGATTTCCCGACCCACCGGAACCCCGGCGATCGTAAGCTGCCGGCGGCCGCCGAAGTTGGCCTGCACGAGAACCCCGACCGTATAGGTTTCCCCACCGAGTTCGACGATTCGCGATGACGTTCCGATCCCGCACTTGAATCCGAGGCACCGCATGCCGGTCCCACCGCCGACGTTGCCTTCGTCAACTGGCCCAGACGCGGCGTTCTCAAGCGCCGCGTACACGTGCTCCGGCCGAACGTGGAAGCCGTTGATGTCGTTGAGTGAGCCGTCATAGGTCTCGGCGACCACAGGTAGCGACCAGGGTTGGAAGCTAGATCTTCGTTCAGCCTGCCAGCCGATGATTGTGTCACGCACCACCCCGACGCTGTGGGTGTTGGTGATTGCGATTGGCCCTTCGAGAAAGCCGGATTCCTCGATCCAGGTTGTGCCGGTCATCTCTCCGTTGCCGTTGAGCGCGAACCATCCGCTGAATACGGGATCGGAAGGGTCGTCCCAGCGCGGGAAGATCACCGTCACCCCGGTGCGTACCGGACCCTCCCCGACTCGTAGCTCTCCTTCCCCTCGGATTAGCGTGGTATGCGCGACCCGGACGCCGCTGACATCTGTGATTGCGTTCAGGGGCCCCGGTGATCCGTCGAACGGTACTCCGAGATCCCTGGCCCGCTCCCCTTGTTGCGCCATCACGGGTCCTGCTGCGGCGAGCAAGAAAGCAACGAGCCCCACTGAAGCGCAACCAAAACGAAACCTATGGGAGTTTATTATCTCTAGCTTGTCCAGCCTGGCATCGACTACGGTCGCTTCATTCATCGTCGGCCCCTCCATGAAGTCGCTATTGGATGCCGGAACTCTACGCTTGTGGTGGCAAAGTTTCCCGGGTGCCGTCGATCAGGAGGCGTTCACTCCCGCCGTAGCTGCCGAAGTAGTTCTTCGTTACCTACGACATCGAGAAAGGTGTCCCACTCGAGGAAGTAGCCCTCCGGATCGTAGCCGACGAAGACCCGCACGTGGCCGCTCTCGTTGCCGATCTCACCGCTGCGCGGCTCAAACCCGTCGGCACCTTTCATGTACTCGAACCAGGCGTCGATATCGTCTACAAACAGCGAAACGGTCACACCCTTTTCATCGGTGGCTTGGTGTAGGCCACGTTCGCTATCGACGATGCCGATGAAACCCGAGGGAGACGCCTGGTGGGCCCAGGCCCAGCCTTGATCGACGATCGGGTCGGCACCGAGAACCTTGGTGTAGAAGCGGTTGGCGGCGGTGGTGTCGAGGTAATAGAGCCAAAGGATCGTGGCCCGAACGCCGAGCTCCGGCGGCCGGCTTGAGTCCGCACTTGGGTTCGGATACAGGGGCTGCAGTCGTTCGAGAGCCGGAAGAAGATGCTCATTTTCCTCATGTGGTTCGAATCGTTCAAACTCAAGGAAGTAGCCCTCGGGGTCGATAGCGACGAAACCAACGTGTGGTCCCCCGGTCGTGGGTTGGAACTCTGCACGCATGGGAACCCCGGCGTCCGTCAGATACTCATACCACCCTTCGACTTCGTCGGTTACCAACGCTAGGGTCGCCGTCTTTGGCTCGGCGGCGGAGTGCATGCCGCGCTTGGCGTCGACGAGGGTCAGGTACGAGGTCGGAGCGACCCTGAGGATCTTGGCGAAGCCGTAGTCGGCTACCGTCTGCAGGCCTAGGATTTTGGTGTAGAAGCCCCACGCCGCCTCGACGTCAGCGTAATAATAGAAGGCGTTGGTGGCATCGACACCTGGTCGCACAGGCTTAGCCTCCGTTTCTTGCGGGACTAACTCGCCTTCGGGCACCGGAGTGGGGTTGGAACTGCAGGCTACGGAAAGCGACGTCAGGGCGATGGCGGTGAGCATTGTGACCATCCGATGCTGGCGCAAGGGAAGCCTCCTACGGCTGGAGTCTCGAAACATTCCTTCCCTGTCATCTTATCCGTGTCAGCGCTACCACATCGCTCTCCGTTCGACTTTTTGCCACAATCTTCCGTCGTTGCTTCGTTCGATGATCAGGGTATGCTCACCGCGTCTTTCTGAGATTGAGCCTTTCACACGTTGTTTCGCAATGTGACTGGACAGGCCTTCGTGGGAACAACAAAAGATCCAGGGAAAGTTGTGAGGGGCTCATCCATGCAAAGCACCCCACCCGCATTGCTGCGGGGACAGTTCCTCCACCTCGTATTTCTGGCCACGGTGATTCCGCTTCTCTTGATGTTATCCAACCCTGGCCCTGCATACTGGCAGGGGATCCCGGTCTCCGTTTGGTTCTGGTTGGCCTTGTCGATTCCGATTCTTCATCAGGTCTATGTATTACTATGCTGGCGGCTGGAGCTTCGAAGCCAATCTGTGACAGCCAGATGGGGGCTCAAACGGGGCTTTCGCATCTATACCATCGGCTTCTTCGGGCTCTTCAGTAGTCGCTTTCTGAGCCTGCTGCTGCTGGCAGTCGCGGACCAGGCTAGCCTACCGATGTCCATGGGTCTGCGATGGGTCTTAGCTGCCCCAATTTTTTTCTTGGCCGGCTACGCGATGTTCTCCGTCAAACACTACTTTGGGTTCCACCGAGCAGCTGGAATTGATCACTTCGATCTCGCGTATCGGACCAAACCGATGGTTCGTGACGGTATGTTCAGGTGGACGAAGAATGCGATGTACACCTTTGCCATCCAGGCGACCTGGTTATTCGGAATCCTGGCCGCTTCCAGGCTAGCCATGATCGTCGCTTGCTTTCAATCAGTCTACGTCTGGGTGCACTATTTTGGGACTGAGAAGCCGGACATGGACTACATCTATCATCGCTGACCCATCCGCCTGTCCAGTCCCGTCGCGACCCGCCATATTATTTGGATGTCGCCGTTGGTGATAGCGACGCGAAGAGGCATTGCCAGTCGGCGAACGAGGCAAGCCAATCTGGCAGACGGCCAGCGCCGTCAGAGCAGAAGATAACTAAGAACTACCGTTTGTTTGCTCATCGCCAACGATCCGTAACTTCCAGGAACTTATCGATCTCGTCTTCATTGTTAAAAAGAGCTGCGCCAACCCGGATCTTTACTCCTTCTTCGCGGAGGGTTGCCTGGACAGCTGCCTTCTCGAGCGATTGACGAACAGTTTCGGGGTCGTGATTGTGCTCGAAAAGGACGATGGCGGAGCCGTTCTCCGGAGGGGTCAGTAGCCGGTGGCCCTGGACCATTAGGCCATCGTGCAGGCGCCGGGCAAGGGCAACAGTGTGGCGTTCGATGTTGGCGATGCCGACGTTGTCCAGGTAATCAAGTGCGGCACCGAGCTGATAGATGGCACCGAAAGCAGGTGTGGCATAGAGATACTTGCGAGCGTCTTCGTGTAGTTCGAAATGAAAATCGGGAAGTTCTTGGGCAATGTTGAGCGAGCCAGATCGATCGGGCTCTATTGTGTCCAGAAGCTCTGAGCGTACGAAGAAGGGGGCCACACCGTAGCCGCCGAGCAACCACTTATAAGTTCCCGCCGTCAGAAAGTCGACACCGGTTTTACGAACGTCCAGCGGTAGCATACCGATTCCCTGGATGGCGTCGGTGTAAAGGTAGGCGCCGTGCCCATGGGCGAGGTCTGCAAGGGCCCGCAAGTCGTGGGCGTATCCGTTTTGGTGCGATACCCAGGCGACTGAGACAAGGCGCGTGGCGTCATCGATTAGTTCTTCAAATTCCTCGGGAGTGGCGGCACCATTGTCACTACGAACGATGCGAAGCTCGATGCCTCGGGTCTCGGCAAGGTTGCGGTATAGGGCGTAGGTGGTCTCGTAGTGAAGGTCGTCAACGACTACGTTGTCACCGCTTCTTAGATCGAGTGATCCCGCCACCAGATTCTCCCCTGCGCTCGTAGCATCAAGGATACTGACCTCGGTTTCGACCGCCCCGATGAGCTGTGCAAACTGCTGCCGCACACGCGTTGTTTCGGTCAGCATGTCTCCGAGCAATATTGGATTGTGGCTCTTTGCCTGCCAGAAGGCGTTTCCAGCAGCGATTACCTGCTGTGGTGAAGGTGTAATGTACGGGGAATTTAGGTAAAGGCGTTCCTCGACGACCGGGAAATCCCCGCGCACGCCCAGGGGGTCGTTAATCGATTGGACGCGGTTCACTACCTCGAGTGACTTGGCCTGTTCTTTGTCGGATGGTTCTGCATCCCCGTTCTTGATGCTGAGTGGTGTGATGAACCCAGCCGCTGAGGCCGACTCAAGAAACTGGCGGCGCGTATAGCTCAACGGATCCCTCCCATGGTTGCTAAGGTCATAGTTGCTCACTTGCAGCGTACCGCACGTTGCGCAACTGACCCAAAGAGTTGCACCACTCTCGGGTGGCCGATCAAAAGTGCTGAGATATAGTCTTCTTTGGTAACGCTAAGCAATTTCGGTACCGCTAAATCGCACCCGCACGTCAAAGGAGCGACGAGAGTGACCTCGCCACGAAACATTCGAGCCCAAACTTTTTTGATATTGATTATTCTGCTGGCTTTGGCGGGAGGGTTGACCAGCCACATTGTGGCTGCCCACCCTACCAATTCGCTGGTGCTAGCCGGGGGCCTGCCCCAGCAGGCTCACCAGACATACTCCGAGTACGGTGAAAAGATCGAGGCGGCCCGCGTGGTCGTGCTTGAACGGATGAATCGATTTCCTGGTTTGTCGGTGTCGGTTGGTATCGATGGGCAGATCATCTGGGCCGAGGGATTTGGCTGGGCGGACCTTGAGCAACGTGTGCCAGTACGTACTACCTCTCGATTTCGCGTTGGGAGCGTCGCAAAACCTATGACAGCGGCACTGCTCGGCCTCCTAAACGAAGAAGGCAAGATCGACCTGGACGCTACCGTGCAGACGTACGTTGCCAATTTCCCCGAAAAAGAATATCCGATCACAATCCGCCAACTTGCTGGGCACTTGGCCGGAATTCGCCACTACCAGGGTGACGAGTTCCTCAACAGCATGTATTACGCAACTGTTTCCGACGGACTCCCCATATTTGCCGACGACCCGTTGTTGTTTGAACCCGGCACGCGTTATTCGTACTCAAGTTACGCTTGGAATCTGTTGAGTGCTGTGATCGAAAACGTCAGTAGTGAGAGCTTCCTTGAGCAAATGCAAAGCCAAGTATTCGAGCCTCTCGGTATGCTGGATACAACCGCTGATCAGAACGAAATGATCATTGCCGATCGTGTCCGACCTTATGTTAGGGACGATGACGGCAAGTTTCGCAACGCCCCGCACGTCGACAATAGCTATAAGTGGGCTGGCGGAGGGTTTTTGTCAACCGCCGGCGACCTCGTCAGATTCGGTCTTGCCCATATGGCTCCAGGGTTCCTTGAGGCTGAGACTCTCGACGAGTGGTTTACTTCACAGCGTACTGCCGATGGAGAGGAGACTGGTTATGGAATTGGCTGGAGTGTCTCGGGGCAAGACGCTAATAGAAGGGTTGGCCACGGTGGCGGTTCGGTGGGGGGAACCACGACATTGGGTGTTTACCTTGACCAGGGACTAGTTATCGCAATGGTTACTAACTTGAGCGACAGCGGTGGTTTTCCTGTTGACGCGATTGCCGAGATTTTCTTGCGATAGAGTGCGAGGTTTGCTGACAGCCAGCTCGTCATTGCGATTCTCTCTTGCCCGCTTAATTGAGTAGCTACAAAAGAGCGTCGCTCCTTTCCCGATGATGTCTTGCATCCTACCGCTCGATCGATATATGCCCACGGATGTCTTGAGACCCCAACTGAAAACTGTCAGTGATTGCACCTATAGTCAATTTCGCGAAATCTTGCCGGATATTGAAATGTCGGTAGGAAGTGATTTGCATCATAAGAATGCTAACCAGCTCCTCTGTTGGATCAATCCAGAAACTAGTGCCCCATATTCCTAACCACCCGAAAGTTCCCTCTGTGAGGCCTTCCCGGGATCTTGCCGGATCGGTCAACATACTGAAGCCCAACCCAAACCCGAACCCGGCGCCGCCCATGCCGTAAACGGGCATGCCGCCTGTGTGATTCGTGATCATAAGCTTCACCGTTGACGGCCTGAGTAGCCGAACGCCATCCAGTTCCCCTTCGTTCAGGATCATCTGTGCGAACCGAAAGTAGTCGGCGGCTGTCGACGATAGTCCCGCTACGCCACCGAAGTACGAGGTTGGCGACCGGAATTCTGGAGCAACTCGCAGTTTGATCGTGTTTCCCGGGCCTGATGGACTGTAGACGGCTGACACCCGGTTCACCTTCGACGCGGGTACGTTGTAGAAGGTGTCTACCATGCCTAGCGGACCGAAGACGCGTTGCTGTAGAAATTGGTCGAGACGCTGGCCAGAAATCCTTTCGACCAAGAGGGCCACATAATCGGTGGAACTTCCGTAACGCCACCTGTCCCCCGGATGGAAAGCCAGGGGGAGGGGGGCTCTGGCCACTAAAGTTTCCTCCAGGGTCAGCCTAGGGCGAAGTAGCACGCGCTCTTCTCTAGAGATGACTGCTCGGGAAGGGTCGACGCCGGCAGTATGGGTCAGGACGTGGCGGAAGGTAATGGGTTGTTTCGATGGAATTCGTTCAACAGCGTTCTCGGTCCTGACGGCCACGCTCTTGCCGGCGAATTCAGGTAGGTACTTGGAAATAGGATCGTCCAGAAGAAAATAGCCTTCTTCAAAGAGCATCATGAGCGCCGTGCTTACTATGGGTTTGGTCATCGACATGATCACGAAGATCGCGTCCGCGGTCATTGCCTCGTTCTCTTCGATGTGTCGGTAGCCCTGGGCTTTGAGGTGAACAACCTTTCCCTGCCTCGCTACGAGGGACACTGTACCGGCCACCATCTTGGAGTCGATGTAGCTTTGCATTGTGGTGTCCAAAAGCTCGAGGCCCTCGGACGACATGCTCACGCTCTCCGGCTCGTCTAAGGGGAGATGTTGCGTTTTAGCGGGTAAGGCGAATCCGATCTGGATCGCTACTGCGATGATGGCTGCAGCGGTTCTTCCGAGGTTTAAACGATTTCGTTTTGAGCCCTTTTGGGGGAGTTTTCTCATTACTTATCTTCTCCGGCTAAGGCAAACTGAGCTCTGCATGCTCCCCTTCATGGTGTGATATCGGCGCGATAGTTGCGCAGGAACACTAACGTTCGGGCCGCTTCTTCCATGTCGGCTGCGTCGTAGCGTACTGCGTGCGCATCGATGCGTTCGAACATCTGCAGGTACGCGAGGATCTGACTCGGCTGGTAGTTCTTGAAGCGCACCGTAATAGCTACCGGCGTCTGCACAAGGTAGGGGTCGATCTCGCCGGCCAGTAACCGCCGCACTGCACGTTCGGCGGTCTGTCGAATAGCCGCCTGCCCCGCCTTCGGGGTCAGGGTAGTGGCTGAGTGAAACGAGTGGGCCCACTTGACCACGGCCGTCTCGATATCTCCTAGTCGCGCTTTTGCCTCGGCGGCGGTGGCGTCATCGCCCGAAACCATAATCACTGGCACCCCGAAGGTACCTGCAACCGCAGCGTTCCAAATGGTCTCATTGGAAGAGTAGTCGTTGATCCGGATGTCTGTGAGGGTGGCACTGGACATGGTGTGTGCCCGTACGCCCTCGGGATTTGTGGTGCCGGCATGATAGCCGATGAAAATTGCACCATCGAAGCTGTCGTCAATGCCCTCCATCATAGTCAGCGCACGTGGCCAGGACCTTACAATCTTCACATCTTCGCCGAAGCGATCGATCAAGAGGTTCTGTCCGTTGCCGTGGGAATCGCTTACTAGGATCTCGCCGGCTCCCGCCGCTCGAGCACCCTCGATGGCTGCCAGGACCTCGCCGGTCATAAATTCGCGGAACCGGTCGTACTCGAAACCATCTGGCCCGAGTTGCTCGCCCGTAACCACCCCCGTGACCCCTTCGAAATCAGCGGAAATGTAGATCTTCGGTCCCTCTTGCTGGGGCGGAGGATTCCCGCTGGCCGTTGACCCGACCAGGGAGATGGGGAGCATC
>Ga0209752_1000565_pt1 | contig 17930 bp, 13 predicted proteins | sample METZYME_3_250m_FD_187548 | JGI IMG/M metagenome (GOLD analysis project Ga0209752, IMG submission 187548) | Marine microbial communities from oxygen minimum zone in mesopelagic equatorial Pacific - METZYME_3_250m (SPAdes) (version 2) | ecosystem: Environmental > Aquatic > Marine > Oceanic...
TGAGAGGGTAGCTGGGTGGGGTTAAGTGGCTTGATGCTTAAGTGCCGCGCGGCCAGCGTACCGGCTTGACCGAACAGTCGATTCAATTCTGAGCAGTTGATTATATTTGGCAACTCGATCCGTGCGACTTGCCGAACCCGTTTTAATCTGACCTGCTGCCGTCGCAACAGCAAGGTCAGCAATTGTCGTGTCCTCAGTTTCCCCAGAGCGATGTGAGATGATCGATGCGTAGCCCGCAGCCTCTGCTATCGCTATTGCTTGTAACGTTTCGGTCAGCGTGCCGATCTGATTCAGCTTAACTAGGAGTGCATTTCCGACACCCTCGGCGATGCCGCGCTGAAGGATTGTCGGATTTGTTACGAAGACATCGTCACCGACCAGTTGTAACTGGCCACCCAACTCACGAGTCAAAAGTTGCCACCCCGCCCAATCTTGTTCCGCGAGACCGTCTTCGATCGAGGCGATCGGGTACTCGGCGACCCAGTCACAGTACATTTTCACGAGGTCTTCGGCGGTCTTCGTACTGCCATCAGACTTCTTGAATATGTAGCGACCGGGCGAAGTGTCATCCCATAGTTCACTTGCCGCAATGTCGAGTGCCAGATAGACATCCCGACCTGCGGTGAAGCCGGCTTCGGCGATCGCCTCAAGAACAAGGTCGATCGCTTCACGGTTTGACTGCAGATTGGGAGCAAAGCCTCCCTCATCACCGACGCCAGTAGAGAGGCCGCGCTGCTTAAGCCTCGTTCGGAGTGCCTGGAAAATTTCGCTACCGGCTCTCAGGGCGTCTGTAAAGGTCGGGGCCCCAATCGGCATTACCATGAATTCTTGAAAGTCAACGTTCGTATCAGCGTGCGCACCACCGTTGAGGATGTTCATCATCGGTACCGGAAGAAGTGGAGATGTATCGGTTTTCCGATGGCTGAGTGATGCGAGATGAGTGTAAAGTGGCAGGTGAAGGTGTGTGGCCGCCGCCTTCGCCGCCGCCAGAGAGACGGCTAGGATTGCATTTGCACCAAACCGGCCCTTGTTAGGCGTGCCGTCCAACTCGATGAGACGTTGATCGAATGAAGCCTGGTCTAACTCAGTGCCGATGAATGCCTTGGCGATCTCACCGTTCACATGGCTGACGGCCTGTAGCACGCCCTTCCCGTGGTAGCGGCGTACGTCACCGTCACGAAGCTCGATTGCTTCGCGAATTCCGGTAGACGCGCCTGAGGGCACCGCAGCCCGACCCATTGCGCCGCCCTCGAGAGTGAGATCAACTTCGACCGTCGGATTTCCCCGGGAGTCGAGAATTTCCCGGCCGATCACTTCACTGATATGCACGATCCTGCTCGAAGTGTTGGTGGCGCCGCAGGCCGGCTTCAGCTGAAGCCGTGAGTGCTGCGACCGGGATCATATCACGCGACCCGGACGACTTCGGGGCCATCAGATGGGAAAACACTCCCAGAATCAAGAGTTTGGTCTGTCTTAGTAGGGTTGCCTATCGTGGTTAGGTGCCTGTACACTGGCCAGAGTTTTGCCGAAACGATTCCTCGTTAGTCGGAGCCTGTCCAATGTTTGTGAACTGTAAAAGGTTGAGCTTGTGGGCGCTCGTCGCGAGTTGCTGTGCCGTGGTGGGTACCACTTCTGTCCAAGGCGGCGACCAAGTGGGCTCCCCCGGGACGGCAACAGGGCAGACAACAACCCCAGAGCCGATTCTAACCGAGCAGGAACGCGCCGAGGTATCAAGGCTTCTCAAGGTAATGGACGCGGCGCTTTCGGGTGAGTTGGTGCCGTCCGATATCCGCGCCGATGTGAACTTGGAATTCCTCCGGGCTCAGGAAGGGCAGGTCTACATCCCCTTTACCCTTAGACTTAATCCCGCGACGGTCGGCCAATCGGTGACGGTCTATGTCCGATTGGTGCCTGCGGGGATGGTGCTTGCCCAACCGCTTGACCTGGAGCCGGCTGAGACGGACACGGGACGGGTGCCTGTGGAGCCGCCATCCTATTCCTTCGAAGATGTGCACTTCATCGACTTGCGGCTAGCTGAGGAAGGCGACTACGTTGCTCAGCGTGCTTTCGCTGCGTCGGCGGGTTCCTACGACCTTTACATTGGGATTAAAGATTCTGAGCTCGTGGAGACCGAGTCTGAGGAGATCCGCTGGGGAGTGATCAAGCGAACCGTTGAAGTGCCAGATTTATGGAGTGGTCAGTTAACAACGAGCACGATATTCGTCACCGAACGGGTGGAGACAATTCTTACGCCACTCTCACCCGAACAGCAGCGTTCCGACCCGTATGCGATCGGGTCAGCACGCCTGGTACTACGAGACACACTCGAATACGCGAAGACAGATACACTGTCGTTCCTATTCTTTATTTACAACCCAAGTCTTGTTGAGAGTAAGCCGAACGTCACAGTTGAGTACACTTTTCATCAGCGCACTGTCAGCGGCGAAGAGATGTTCAATTCCACAACGCCGCAGACCCTAAGTGCTGAGACCCTGCCACCTCAATTGGATATGACGGCCGGGCACCAATTGTCGGCTGGCCAGAATGTTCCCTTAAGCGCATTTCCCGAAGGAATCTTTCGGTTAGAGATCAAGATTACCGACAACGAATTGGCTACCTCAATATCGCGCGACGTGACTTTCACCGTCGTCGGATCCTAAAGAGTCTGCAGAGACAGGGACGATGAATCATTGCCATCGCGTCATTATTGCCGCTGTTGCCAGCGGTTTATTGAGTGTGTGCTTTCAGATTTCAACCGAAAGTCGGGATTTACCGGTGAATCCGACGGCCTTTACCGACGGTGTTAGTCGTCCATTCGAGGGAGCGATAGTGCCGGTGTTCGGTCAATCCAACACGACGGTGCAAGACATCGTTGCAAACGACTTACTGAATGATCAAGAGCCTGTTGACGAGATCGCTAATGGGGCAAGGCACAGCCACAGCGAGCTGGCTTGGTGGTTACGCCACACCCGTCGGAGTGTGCTCAGGTAAGGTTTCGAACTCGTTTAATGGCCCCGACGTAAGACTAGTTGGGGGTTGCAGGTCACTTTTTCTAGCTGTTGTGAATTCAGTTCTTCAAAATCTAGCTTGAATGATATGCGAGCAGCTCTGAAGCGTAACGTGAAGGCCTGGCCACCGTTTGGCGAGTTACGACAAGAAATACTCGCCGTGTTGGTTATTGCCGCACTTCTGGTGTTGGCGTTCGCGAACATTGCGGTCCGCTCGAGTTGGAGTGAAGTTGAAGATGGCGTGTTGTGGGTGTCCCGGCCTGAAGGGGTGGTTGCAGCGGAAATAGATGTTCAGTCGGCTGCCGGTGCCGTGGGCATCTTGCCTGGTGACCTACTGCTAGCAATTAATGGTAAGCCGGTCGATTCGCCTGACGCCGTGCTGGCCGAACTGCACATTAGCGCGGTTGGGGATCAACTCGACTACATTGTTTTTCGCTCGGGTTCGGAAGAACTTTTCGAATTGACACCGCAGCCGATTCCAGCCGGTAATCGCGTTTTGTATTTTGTGTTAGCGACCGTCGGTGTCTTCACATTACTTATGGGTGCGTTGGTACGACTGCGCCGGCCAACGGTGCAGGCCACCCTCCACTTTTTTTGGTTAACGGTAGCTTTCTTCGGCGTCTTCACATTTTCCTTTAGTGGCCGGCTTGACCGATTGGATTGGGTCTTCTACTGGTTGGACGTTATCGCGACGCTCCTGCTGCCGCCGCTGTTTATACACTTCGCCTTAATTTTTCCTGAACGGTCACCCAACTCGACGCAGAACAAGCTGCGGCCCTTCCCGCATCTCGTACTCTATCTGCCAGCGCTTGTCATCGGGTTGATGCGCATTGTTACCTTCTCGAGATCCGGTGCTGGGAGGGTTGAGCTCACGAGCACGATCGAAAGCTTGGAACGTCTTGAGCTGGGTTACCTCGCGGTCTGTCTGATGGGTGGTGCAGCAATCATGTTCTGGGCGCTGCGACGAGCTCGGTCGGTGACTGCGCGTCGGCAGCTCCGGTGGATTCTGTGGGGGACGGTAATGGGTGGCTTGCCGTTTCTAGCCGGTTACCTCTTGCCGTTTGTACTAGGCTTTAATCCTGCACCGGAGATGCAGCTAACCGCGATACCACTCGGCCTCATTCCCTTATCGTTTGCGTCGGCGGTGGTCAGCTACCGACTGATGGACGTTGAGGTGATCATCAAGCGGTCGGTGGCTTACACCACGGTGCTTTTAGCCATGGTAGTAATTTACGCGGTACTGCTCCGCGTTGCCACCGCGATCTTGTTCGGTGGATCCCAGCAGCATAATTCAATCATCGCGCTACTTGCGACGTTGGTCGTTGTGTTATTAGCGAGTCCGGTTAAGGATTTGATTCAGTCAGGCTTGGACCGAGTCTACTATCGCGATCGTTACGATTACCGACGGGCACTGGTTGGATTTGCTCGTGACTTGAACCGAGATTTAAATCTCGCACGTCTGAGCGAGCGCCTCGTTACGCGAGTTATGGATACGTTCGTCGTTGATAGGATGGCTCTTATGCTCGCATCGGTGGATGATGGTTCAGGCGATGATCTTCGGGTTATTCATGCTGCTGGTGTAGGTGAGGAAATACCGAGGTTGTCTCGTCGGTCACCGCTCGGCGAGTGGCTTTGGGCTTCGCGGACGGTCGTGCTCGACGACGCCACGTGGCGCTCAGAGAATTCCGATGTTGATGCTTGGCGAGATGTTGGAATTCACTACTTGATCCCTAGCGTCTCGAAGGATGGGACGACGGCGGTACTGGCGGTTGGGCGTAAGGACAACGGTGAGCTTCTTAGCAGTGAAGACCTTGCGTTACTCGCTGCGGTCGCGGCGCAGGTGGCGACAGCGCTCGAGAACGGTCGGCTCTATGGCCAACTGCGTGCGAAGGCTTCCGAGCTCGATCGACTTCGTGAATTCAGTGAGAACGTAATCGAGTCCCTTAACGATGGCTTAGCCGTCATTGATTTTGATGGTCGGGTGATCCGTTGGAACCAAAGCCTGGAGCAGCTTTATGGTGTCGAACGTGATAAGGCCCTTGGCGAGAGACTGGATTCTTTGTTTGAGCCAGTATTCGTGCAGATGCTTCAAGAAGTACAGGATGGCGGCAACACGGGTTCTGTCAGATATCGCTTCCCACTCCAGTCCCGTCATTCTGACGGGCCGAAACGACTGCTAGTCAATTTGGCGACAGCGCCACTGCGAACACCACAGGGCGAGAGTGCTGGTACGATCGTAATCCTAGAAAACATTACGGAGCGTGTTCAGCTGGAAGAGCAATTGCAGATCTCGGAGAAGATGGCATCAATCGGACTTCTCGCAGCTGGTGTGGCTCACGAGGTCAACACGCCATTAACTGGAATTTCGAGCTTTACCCAAATGCTACTGGAGGGAGCGGAGACCGACGATCCGAAGACGCGGCTGCTTCAGAAGATTGAGCGACAAACGATTCGCGCTTCGAAGATCGTAAACGGCCTTCTAGATTTAGCACGCCCAGCGCGCACGGAAGCTGGTCCGGTTGATGTCAACGCTGTCATAAACGATGTCCTGTCGTTACTAGAGCACCAGCTCAAGGAGTCACATATCAGCGTCCGTAAAGAATTGGGCACTCCTGCACCAATAGCTCTCGGGCTCGATTACAAGCTCCAGCAAGTGTTTTTGAACCTATTTTTGAATGCCCGGGATGCCATGCCAAATGGTGGCTGGCTTCGGATCGCGACGCGTCGGGATGGTGACCGTGCCACCATTGAAATTGCTGACACTGGGTCGGGTATTTCTGGCGAACATCTCTCACGTATCTACGACCCCTTCTTTACGACCAAATCATTGGGACGTGGTACAGGATTAGGCCTGTCGATCACCTACGGTATTGTGCAAGAACATAGTGGTTCAATTGAATGTGACAGTGTCGAGGGACAAGGAACGAAATTCACGCTCGACTTTCCGCTTGCTGCTTCGACTTTGACGCGCTCGGATGAAGTAGCCCAATAAGCTGCGAAACATTTATATGACGGATGAACGCACGGTTCTCGTCGCGGACGATGAAGAGGTAGTGCTCGAAATATTGACAACGCTTCTTACCCGGGAAGGCTACACGGTTCGGACGGCTTCAACTGGAGAAGAAGGTCTTGAAATGGCGCGCGGCGAATCGCTAGATGCGGCCATTGTGGACGTGATGATGCCAGGACAGGGAGGCATGGCCACTCTTGACGCTCTACAGAAGCTCGACCGAGAACTTCCAGTGATCATGCTCACAGCCTACGGGTCGGTCGAGAGTGCAAAAACTGCGATTAAAGCTGGCGCGTTTGACTACATCACCAAACCGTTCAAACACGATGAAGTGTTGAAGGTATTACGGAATGCTGTTGAGCAACGGCGTTTGACAGTAGAGAATCGGACGCTTCGCCAGAACCTTCAGGCTCAAAGCTATGATTTCGATGACATAGTCGGCCGAAGTCCCCGACTGCGTCAGGTGTTCGACCTGATCGTACAGGCAGCGCCCAGCCGCTCGACGATTCTGATTGAAGGGGAGAGCGGTACCGGCAAGGAGCTGGTCGCGCGTGCGCTCCACACCCATTCAGCCAGGACGGAGTTTCCGTTCGTTACGGTGAATTCGGGAAATCTGCCCCACGACTTGCTTGAGTCGAACCTATTTGGTCACGTTAAGGGTGCGTTCACCGGTGCGCTATCGGCCAAAAAAGGTCTTTTCGAGTTAGCCGACACTGGAAGTATCTTTTTCGATGAAATAGGGAATATGCCGTTCGAAACCCAGGCCAAGCTGCTTGGCGTGATACAGGAGCGGCAGTTTATGCGTTTGGGGGGCGTTGAGACCATCAAAGTGGACGTTCGTATCATCGCCGCAACAAACGTCGACTTAAAGCGAATGGTTGATGAAGGACGGTTTCGGGAGGATCTTTATTACCGGCTGCACGTCATCACTGTGCATTTGCCTGCGTTGCGGGAGCGAAAGGAAGACATCCCGTTACTTGTGCAGCATTTTCTAAGTAAGTACGGTGGCGAGAATGACCGTCCAGACCTTGAGATAACTCCCGAGGCGCTCGATGTTCTCGTGGCATACGACTGGCCGGGAAACGTTCGTGAACTCGAAAATGTAATCGAACGTGCAGTCGTGCTGTCCTCAGGACCTCGCATCGGTAACGAACTGATTCCGGATCATGTACGTGCCACTGAGCAGTTCCAGATGCCAAGAATCGTGGTTCCTCCAGACGGTATCTCGTTGAAGGAAGTGATAGGTGCTTCCGAACGACAACTTATTGAGTCAGCACTGCATGAAGCGGGTGGTGTGCAAAAGCGGGCCGCCGAATTGTTGCGGATTAAACCAACTACATTAAACGAAATGATCAAACGCTACGGAATCCAATCGGGTCAACGACGGAGAGTCAGCAAGCGAAAGGGGCAATCGCCAGCGCCTGCAAAGTCTGACTCCAAATCCACGGAAACCGCCCAGGCGCCCCTAGGAGTTGATACCACTCGAGACAATTGAACAATGAACTCTGCTTTCGGTTTGTGTTCTGAAGTCAAGGTCCAGAAACCCCAAACCCTCCGGCGTAATACCTAACGTTGTCTTCGGTGAGTGCTGCCGCGGGTATTCGAGCTACGCCCGCGAATCGATGAAATTAACCGCTCGTATTTGTCAAGGATTACGTCCCAGCGATAGTGGTTCTGGACGTAGTCCTGACCTTTACGTCCCATAGCTAAGCGCAACCGCTCATCGACCAGCAAGAGCTTGAGACATTCAACAAATTCGTCCTGGTCGCCGTAGTAAAGTCCGGCGTTACTTCGGCGGCAGTGGTCTACTACTACCTCGCTTCGACCGTTCGCCAGAATCGGCGTGCCGACAGCGAATGCTTCCAGCGCCAACAGCGATAGACTCTCTAACGGGGATGGCACGATCACTACCGTCGCCGCCTCCAGCGCGTCGAACCGTTCCTGTTCAGACAGCTTGCCAGCGAAGCGCACAAACGATTCTTCAGGTAAAGGCATCAGTTTTATGCCCATTAGTGTTAACGTCGCATCCCCGCCGCTCTGCGCGTAAGCACTGAAGTGCTCGATCAGTTCTTCGCAACCCTTACCCGGTTCGATCCGCCCACCGTAGAGTGCTACTGGACCGTGGAGCCGATGGCGTCGTAAGAATGCCGCACCCCGTTTACGAAGGTGACTACCACGCCCGTTATCGTTGTCTGTGCGCTTACCCGAGTCCGCCGTCCGTGACCGGCCGCCACTCCTCCGACGAGTTCGTCCCCCTCGCTTGGGTTGATCGTCCAGTTGGTGTGGCAGAAACTCTACCCCGCAACCAACGGTGTTTTCCGCCACAGTCCGAATGTCGAAATTTGATCTCAGGAACGCGCGCTCAGCATCAGTGTTGTAGGCCACGCCAGCTGGCAAGCTGAATACGTCTCGGTAAAGATCGAGATGAATGGCTGGTTCATCGTGGGCTGTCGGCACCAGTATGCTCCGACCAGGCGCAACAGCAATGCCAAGTACAGTGGGAGCATAGAGGTATGTGAAGAAGATCAATACTTCGTACTTCAGCGCATGCTGCTCAAGATATTCGAGTAATGCTGGGCACCAGGGTCCCTGGCGTCGCAGCCACTCCATTTCGTCAGCCTGCGTGTGGGGATTATTGAAAATCCAGTCCGAATATTGGTTAAAAGACTTTATGTCGCGGGTTTGCGCGTTGGCGAAGCGGCGAACTGTCACTCCTCGGACACGGTCGGCACCCTCTGGATACTCGTTTTTCCATGTGAGGTAATCCTGCGCACAAGTGGTGAGAACCTCAACATCGTGCTGCAAAGCCATCTTTTCGGCAATGAGTCGACAGTGATATTCGGAACCCCCAAGGATTTCTGTGCCGTAGCGCTGAACAACAAAACCTATTCTCACGAAAACCTTTCGACGAGTTGCGCCAAGTGTTGACGAATCATTGCATCGCCAAAGTTCTCTAGGCGAGCGCGTTGACCTGCCAGGACCGCCGACCGAAGGTCCTCATCGTACACCAGGAGACCGAGAAGCTCTGCGGCGTACTCAAAACTCTTCGGGGCAAACTGCACACCTGCGTCTGCCAGCGTTTCTGGTATGGCTCCTGCTGGGTAAGCCATCACGGGCACTTCAGCGGCCATGGCTTCAAGAAGCGGTACGCAGAAGCCTTCATGCTCGCTCAGGGAAACGTATGCGTCGGCGTGACGATAGAAGGTCACTAGGTCATCATCCGGCACGCTTCCAGTAAACCAGAATCTAGCTATTTCACCGTGGGTTGAGTTGAACTCGGATACGAGCGAGCGAATCATGGTGAAATAGCGCGGCGCAGCATCATTCCGACCGACAAAGATAAATCGATAATTGGAGTCGACGTAACGCCGATAGTGTTCGGCTAGGAGGATGTGGTCTTCAATCTTCTTGTTTGGTGCCAGTCGACCGACAAAAAGGATATTTGTGAGACCGTCGTCAAGCACACCCTCAAGTGCTGGGCGGCTTTTCAGTCGCGACAATCGCTCGGTGTCGACGGCAATCGGCATTACGCCGGTGTCGCCGAACCCGAGCTCATCCAATTCGCGACGGTTGTATTCAGAGTCACCCAAGGCTAGGTCCACGCGACCGGCGAGCGTCGCCAGTTCGCGCCGGCCCAGCTCGGCGAGTCGGAATAATTCTGGCTCATACGGCGCAAAAAAATGAGCCGGCGTGATGTTGTGATATTGCAGCACGCGGCGTCCTGAAAGTGCTGCGAACGCTTCCGTCATCGGTGACGGTAGCGCGTAGTGGAAAATTGTGAGGTCGCCCCCTGTTGCCTCCTCGCCATCGAACGGCCGGATGTCATGCCGGAGTGAGTCGTCGATCGTGATGGCGAAGATGTCGGCGACATGACCGAGGGTGCGCAGCATGTCGCGGACCCGCCGTGCGCTATCACCGATCGCGTCACCTTGATGCGCGGCCGGAACCCACTGATTAACGATCATGTTTCAAGACGTCCCTATCCGCATCGAACTTTTGCCAAAAATCCCCTCTTAATTCCCATGGTGGAAGGCGGGGCCCTTCGAGGATTTGGTTCACGAAGCGCATCAGTGTTGCTGAGAAATCATGATTCAAATATCGGTCCAGGGCGATGTCCTGTGCATCGATAACCGTTTCACATAGAGCTTGGTTTGACACAATTGCGTCAATCAGATCTGCGACGACAGACGGGTCCTTGTCGTTGTAAAGCACGCCGCCTCCATCCATAGTGTCTGGCACAGCCGTTGCAGAATAAGCGATTACCGGCACACGTTCATGGAACGCTTCGACCAGAGGGACACAAAACCCTTCATGTTCACTAGCGCAGAGAAAAACGTCAGCAACGTTGTAGAAAGCGGCCAATTCAGCATTCGTGGCCTGACCGACAAAATGCACGTCGGGCGTACGTAGCCTCGAAGTTAAGTCGTAGAGACTCATCAAATAGTCTTCAAACCCTATGTAGGAGCCGACAATGATGAGTCGTGATCGGAGATTATGCGTGGACCGATAGGCATGAAAAAATTTGATTAGATCCTCGATCCGCTTGTTGGGGATGACCCGACCGACAAAAAGAATGTTGGTCCACGCATCGTTAAACTGTGAGACCAAGCTCCAATCCGGCTCCCCAGTGAGGTGATCGAAGTTCGGTATCACCGGCAAAACATCTGTTTTCCTGAAGCCGAGTGCCTGAAGTTCCTGACGGTTGAACTCGGAGTCGCCTAAAGCCAGGTCGCACCTCGGGACGTAAGCACCCAGTTCACGTCGACCTTCCCAGCATCTGAGCGCCAAGAGCGGATGGATGTCGATGAAATATTCTGGAGGCGTTATGTTGTGGTAGATCAGTGCCATGCGGCTCGGTAGCGCGTAGGCGGTCCGAGAGGCCTTAGACGACAATGAAAAGTGGTGGATTAGGAGGTCGTCATCCGTCACGGCGCTTGGCAGACCACGAAAATTTCTAGTGAGAGACTTTAGCCTCGGGTCGGCCGTTTCAACGAAAATGTCCGAAGAAAAGCCAGCTCCGCGCAATACGCGTTGAATGCCCAGCACTTCGTGACCAATAGCATCGCCGTAACTGAGAGTTGCGAGCACTTGGTGGGCCACCGGACGATCAGCACGTTGTGTAGTCTTCAGTGTCACAAGTCACACTCGTCGGCCAGATCGCGAGCCGCGATTGAATTTCAGAGCCGGCCCGGTCGGTAAGGCGTCGACAGTTTCTCTCGTCGGTGCAATGTTACTTCGCCGTCGGTGAAACCAACCCGGTAGTGGTTCCATTCGCTGCGCTTCTTCCCGTTTGAGGTGATTGAGCACTTCAAGGTATTTCCGTTCGATGACCGGCCAGGAGTAATGTCGCTGAAAGTACTCAGAACCGTTCACGCTCAACGCAGCATGAAGCGGCCGATTTGTCTCAAGTGCATGTAGCGTTTCAGCGAATTCCTCGTAGTTCTTGTAATAGAGTCCGGCTTTGCTTCTGATGCATTGTCCTTGGAGGACGTCGCAAGAACCATTGGCTAGCACCGGTCGGCCCATCGCCCATGCTTCGAGCGCGACCATTGATAAGCTCTCGAATTTTGAGGGCATTACGAGCGCGCGCGCAGCTGCTAGGGCATCGAACTTGTCTTGGTCCGACACGAATCCCAAATGACGAATTCTCGGATGCGAGGGAATTTGAAGGATCGAGCGTCCAATCAGTACTAATTGGAGCGACTCTGACACCCGTGACGCATAATTCCTGAAAAACTGGAAAAGTTCTGGGCACCCCTTGTTTTCGTCAAGGCGGCCGATATAGACGATGAAAGGTTGCTGAATATCGAATTTCTGACGGAACCGTTCGGCGTTACTGTCACTCGGAATTTCTGAGCCGACACCGACCACGGTATGCCGGACTTTAGAGTTTCCTGCGACCGCTTGAATCATCGCGCGTTCTTCGAATGAGTTGTACATGATGCCGCGAACGCCACGGAAAATTGGTCCAAAGATCGACAAACCGATTGCGGGATCACGTTCCGCTGTTGGCACTAGGACCGCACGAGGAGCAACTGCGCGGCATCCGTGGTAGGCATGAGCGTAGCGGTAGCTAAAAAACAGAAAGAAATCATAGTCGCTAGCGTTTTTCCGAAGATATCGTATTAGTCGGGGACTGGTCGGGCCTTCACTTTCCAGCCATGCTAGTTCGTGCGCGACCGAATGCCGATGCTCAAACACTCGGTGCGACCACCGGCCAAAGATTAATGGGTCCCTAGGGTGCCTGACGGGGAACCGGCGGACCAGTAAATTTCCTACACGGTCTTCACCAGGAGCGAACTCATCTCTCCACGAGACATAGTCCCTTGCGCACGTGGTTAATACCTCCACTTCAGCATGTTTGGCGAGATGCTCGGCGATGTACCGGGCGTGAAGCTCGGCGCCTCCGTTAACGTCGGAGCCGTAACGCTGAACGACAACGGCCAGTTTCACTTTTCAGGCGTGTCGGCAGCCCCATCGTCAGGTGTCCGTGGGGTGGCCGCCTCGGGACGCTCCGGTTCTTCGGTTGAAGACTCGGCGCTTTTAGCAGACTCTTCACCTACTGCGGTTTCCGCTATCGGTGAAGGCTTTTCTTGATTCTCAGTTTCCGCGATTTTCGTTTCGGCTTCGACGGTCTGATTCACCTCTCCATCTTGGGTGGTTCGACGTCGACCTCCGCGCCGTCGCCGTCGTCGTCGGCGCGGCTTCGACGCGCCGTCACCAGAATCCTCGGTATCGGGCTTAGCCTTGCGCTCTATTGGGGTGCCTGCAGCCGGTGGATTAACCAGGCCTTCGAGGGCGCGGGCGCGGCGCTCGTCAAAATCGAGGCGGCTATTTACCGACTGCACCTGCATCTTTAGATTGTTGACCTCGATGCTGAGGCGCGTGATTTCAACGACAAGGTTGTTAAGAATTTCATAGCTCAACGCGTCGTGGTCGTCCTTCGCACCGAAACGAGACTCGATGTGAGAGTTGATTGCGTTCTGCTTGGCGTTGATCGTGCTTTGCTTGTGTAAGGTGTCAATCAGAGGATTGGGGCTAAAGAGAAGCTTCAGGACTGGTCGGAGCAAACGCCTGACGAATACGACTAGTCCCCGGGTTGATGCGTAAATTGTGTGATTCTCGAATGAGTAGTTTTCCGTATTTTCTGGCCAGGTAGTTTTGGGTCGCTCCCGGAAATGCTTCAGTAAATCCGAGCGCACCCCGGTGGGGTCAAGAATCCTTTGCAGCTTAACGTTGGCGAGTTCACGAATCTCCTGTTCGGTATAGTCGACGCCACGCTTGTCACGGATTCGCTTCCTGATGTGCCGCATGATTTCTTCGACGTCGATGGACCCCGATCGAATTGCAAAGTCAGCCATAAGGTCTCAATTTCTAGCCTGACGACGCAGAGCGCCGCCGGCGGGTAAAGTCACCAGGGGCGATACACGAGGAGGACCACCGCCCCAACCCACAGCGCGACGCAGACCAGTAAAGGCCGGTCGGCTAAGAGTAACTCGGCGGGACTTCCCCCACTCGCCTTTTGGTGCACTAGATACAAATACCGAAAAATGCCGTACAAAGGAAACGGAATCGTTAGACCGAGCCAAGGTGTTCCGAAACGCGCCTCCACTTCCGGACTGATAGTGTAAAAGCTATAGGCGATCAAGGTGGATGCCGTCACCACCGAGATCATCTGATCTAGGAGGTAAGGGCTGTATTCGCCCAGACTCGGGCGATGCTGTGCGGCGCGCTCAGCCATCAACAGAATCTCGTGCCGACGTTTACTCAATGCCAGAAATAGAGCCAGCAGGCTTGTGCAGATCAGCAACCAGGCGCTGACCGGCACACTGATTGCTACACCGCCCGCTATCGCCCGCAGGACGAAACCCGCAGCGATCGTCATCACGTCTAGAATGACGACATGTTTTAACACCGCAGTGTACAGCAGCACAACCGCGGCGTAGGTCGCTGCGATAATGGCAAGAGAACCCGAAAGCGCTGCGGCCAGAAGCAGGGAGCCTGTAGCAAGTGCTACAGCGGTCACTAGGGCTCCCCGGACCGACACGCGGCCTGAGGCGATCGGACGTTTAACCTTATGGGCGTGTCGACGGTCAGCTTCACGGTCGGCTATGTCGTTGACGAGATAGACTGCTCCTGAAAGCCCGCAAAACAGAACGAAGGTGATTACCGAACGCAGGGCTGCGTCCGGGTCCGTAAGCCGTTGTCCGAATAGGAGGGCTGCGAAAACCAGTAAATTCTTTGTCCACTGGCGAGGCCTGAGGGACCAGAAGAGGCCAGCAGCGAACGAACCGCCTGACGCGCGACGAATGTCGGCGCCCGAAGCTGTGGGAATAGGTTGCAGAGAATTGTACGCCATGATGCACGGCGACCGGTCGTCCAGCCTGACGCCCGCTTCAGTCGAAGTTTTGGCGTAGCTTTTTCCGACTACGCTTACGTGCGAGGGCCTGCTTCGCACGGCGTTTGTCGCCCGGCTTGAGATAGAACGAATGCTTCTTGATGTCCTTGATTATGTCTTCTTGCTGAACTTTCCGTTTGAAGCGACGGAGCGCACTTTCAATCGATTCTCCGTCCTGGATCTTCACTTCTGCCAACCTGAATCCACCTCCTTACCAGCCAAATAGACACCTATGAGGCTAAATGGCCCTGGCCGAATATGCTAGGCTATCACAGGTGGGCTCTGATTCTAGGCCCAAAGGCTGGTAGGTCGCAGCGCTTCCACGAAGGAATCTAATGATATCCAAACTATTGGATATTTATCACTAACACCATTCTTGTCATGAGTATAGTGGCTTCATGCGGACCCTGATTATCGGAGGAGGTGCCCGTGAGCATGCCTTGGCCTGGAAGATTTCTGCCGAGCAGCCAACGGGGCACTTGGTCTGTGCTCCTGGTAATCCGGGGATGGCCACGGTCGCGAAATGTGTTTCGGTTGACCAAGCCGACCCAGAGGCTCTCTTCCAGTTGGCTGAGCACGAGGATTCGGACCTCACGGTCATTGGTCCCGAGTTGCCCTTGGCAAAGGGTGTTGCTGATCGGTTTGCGGCAGGAGGACGTCTCCTATTTGGACCGACCCGAGCCGCGGCCCGCCTAGAATCGTCCAAAGCCTTCGCTAAGGCCTTCATGGCCAGACACCGGATACCAACAGCGGCGCACGAAATTCATACCGACATATCCAGTGCACTGGCCGCTGTGCGATCGGGTCGGTTCGACTATCCCGTTGTAATTAAGGCCGATGGTCTGGCAGCGGGTAAAGGAGTCATCATTGCGACTGATTTGACAACCGCTGAGCAGGCCGTTCAAGAAATTCTAGTGGAACAGCGCTTTGGCGCGGCGGGCGCCACCGTTGTAATCGAGGAGCACCTTAAGGGGGAGGAAGCATCCTTTTTCGCGATATGTGATGGGCAAACAGCACTCACGCTTCCAGCAGCTCAAGACCATAAACGGGTGTTCAATGGTGATGAAGGGCCTAACACAGGCGGTATGGGCGCCTTTGCACCTACTCCACAGATGACTGACCAGATTCAAGCGCGCGTTATAAGTGAGATTGTTGAACCAGTGCTTTCCGGCATGGTGGCTGAGGGGCAACCCTACGTTGGTGTGCTCTATGTAGGGCTCATGCTGACTGTGGAAGGGCCGAAGGTCATCGAGTTTAATGTCAGATTTGGTGATCCCGAAGCACAGGTCGTTCTCCCGTTGGTCAGTGAAGGTCTAACTTCGCTTCTCATGGCGGCGGCCCAAGGCTCATTGGCCGGACAAAATTGCTTAGTGGATACCAAACCTCACGTCGGGGTCGTCGTTGCCTCTGGCGGCTATCCCGCTTCTTATCGAACTGGCCTTCCGATCTCCGGGCTTGAGGCAGCTGTCGCATGTGAGGACGTTTTGATTTTCCATGCCGGCACCAAACGGACTGAGGCAGGCATTGTTACATCGGGCGGCCGCGTATTGACAGTCGTCGGGCGGGGTAGCACTTTCTCCGAGGCCATCGACCGAGCTTATGGCGCGATAACGTTAATCGGATTTGACGGGATGTACACTAGGACAGATATTGGCCGGAAGGCATTGGCGCTGGCATCCTGATAGCAATAAACCCCGGGAGTTGAAAGATGAATAAGTGGCAAGTTGTAATTCTAATGGGATCGGATTCAGATGCGTCTGTGATGCAGGCCACGGCGGATGTTCTAACAAAGTTCGGCGTTGGTTACACGATGACCGTGGCGTCAGCGCACCGGTCGCCTGACCGGGTCAAACGGTTAATTGATGAGGCGCACGCCGGCGGTGTTGGCGTGTTCATTGTAGGAGCTGGTGCCGCCGCTCATTTAGCCGGGGTTATTGCGGCGCATTCCTCTATTCCAGTTGTTGGTGTACCGATCGATTCAACCGCACTGAAAGGGATGGATGCGCTACTAGCCACAGTCCAGATGCCTCCGGGGGTTCCGGTAGCGACTATGGCTATAGGAAAAGCCGGTGCGACCAATGCTGCTGTTCTTGCAGTTCAGATTCTGGCCACGGGAGATGCCGCATTGGTCGACAAGTTGACAGAGTACAAAGCATCCCTAGTCGCTAAAGTCGAGAAGGCAGCCGCCAAGGTTGAAGGCTAGGTCGCGACGGATTCAGTAATGAAATTTGCTCTCATCACTTTTGGATGTCGAGTGAATCAGGCCGATTCGACGTGCCTCGATGGAGACCTCCGTGCTGTCGGAGGACGGCCGTCGCATTTTGAAGACGCGGACCTTGTTGTGGTCAACACGTGTTCTGTTACTGCGTCGGCCGATCAGTCAGCACGTAAGATGATTCGGCGGGTCGGACGGAGTAACCCTGACGCGCGTATCGTTGTGACAGGGTGCTATGCCACACGTGCGGCCGAAGAAATCTCAGCGTTACCGGGAGTTGAAGCAGTCGTGCCAAATGCTCGCAAGGAACAACTGACGGATGATCTGCGAGCTCTCATCCGTTTACTACCAAGGGGAACGGGCGATGGGCCGTGCGGGGTCCCACTTGAGACGGCTGCTCCAAGTCGGACGGTGCACATGCTGTGTGTACAAACCGGGTGTGACGAGACCTGCACTTACTGCATCATTCCCAGCACGCGCGGGCGCGGGCGAAGTCGATCGATTGAAGAAGTGCTTGAGCGTGTCCAATCGGCAACTGATGCTGGCTTCAAGGAAATCGTTTTGTCGGGTGTGCATCTCGGTTCCTATGGTCGAGATCTAAGTCCGTCGGCGTCGCTACTGGAACTTGCGAAAGCACTTGATGATCAACGAACTGACTGCCGCTTTCGAATTAGTTCGCTCGAACCAATGGATTGCGAGCCGGCACTGATCGAGCTTGTTGCTAGGAGCGGCCGCTTTACTCCGCACTTTCATTTACCCCTCCAGCACGGGAGCGATAACTGCCTGCGATCGATGGGCCGACCATATTCAAAAGATGACTATCGACGCGTTGTCGAGGCCGTACGCGAAGCGTTGCCGGATTCAGCTATCGGTTCAGACGTAATGGCTGGCTTTCCAACCGAGACTGAAAGCGATCACGACGAGTCAGTTCGATACCTGGCTGACTCACCCCTCACCTATGTGCATGTATTTCCCTACGCTGACCGTCCTGGGACGGTAGCAAGTCGGATGCCGAAAAAGAACGCCACCAACGTCGTACGGCGTCGCGCAAGTGAGCTCAGAGCCGTAGCGGCACAGCTTCAGGGTCGCTTTCGACGCTCTGCGATTGGCACGGTGCGTCCGGCGCTTATACTCGAGGGCGGCGGATTGGCGCTGACGGACAATTACCTGAAGGTTCAACTTCGCGAACCGGCCACACGCAATAGCATGGTCAACGTCAGGATCAATTCGGCGACTGGCGGTCAAATGATGGGCGAGATTGTCGGCCCAATTTACAACTCGGCCGTTGGAGTTGAGTGC
>Ga0209752_1000571_pt1 | contig 17823 bp, 15 predicted proteins | sample METZYME_3_250m_FD_187548 | JGI IMG/M metagenome (GOLD analysis project Ga0209752, IMG submission 187548) | Marine microbial communities from oxygen minimum zone in mesopelagic equatorial Pacific - METZYME_3_250m (SPAdes) (version 2) | ecosystem: Environmental > Aquatic > Marine > Oceanic...
TTCCTCATGTTCAGGAATGGATGAAGACAAATTCTCCAGATATTCTGGCCCTCCAGGAAATTAAACAAATTAATGAAGTTTTTCCGGCATCTGAATTTCAAAAATTAGGATATTACTCTTTAGCCAACGGCCAGAAAACTTATAATGGCGTTGCTATTATTTCAAAAGAAGAGCCTAAAGATATCATCACTGATTTACCTGCTTTTGAGGATACTCAAAGACGAGTGCTAGCAAGTACCATTGGAAATGCCCGTATCATTAATCTGTATATTCCTAATGGACAAACTGTGGAATCTGATAAATACCTTTATAAATTAAAATGGTTAGAAGCTTTAACAAATTTCCTAAAAGAAGAGCTTGCCAGACACAAACAACTTATTGTTCTGGGAGATTTCAATATTGCCCCGGAAGATCAGGATGTTTATGATCCTGAAAAATGGGGTGAGGATGTTCTATGCAGCCCCAAAGAAAGAGGCGCTCTAAAAAAGATTCTTAATCTTGGTTTTATAGATGTATTCAGGCAATTTAAACAGAAAGAAAAATTATTTAGTTGGTGGGATTATCGAGCTGTTTCTTTTAGAAGAAATGCAGGTGTGCGTATAGATTTGATATTAGCGAGTAATAGTTTGAGTAAAAAATGTACCGCTAGTTATATTGATCGTGAACCTAGAGGATGGGAAAGACCATCCGATCATACACCTGTAATAGCAGAATTTGATATTAAATAATCTCTTTAAAATATAATGAGAAAATCTCCTTATCTTTCATATTCTCTAAGGTAAAGCTTTTTTTATAAATTCAAAACGATCATTACCAAAAAACATCTCTTCATCAATAAAGAATGTAGGTGCGCCAAATACTCCCCGAGCAATGGCTTCATCTGTATTTTTTTTCAAGGCACTCTTGATCGATGAATCCTCAATTTCTTCCATTAGACGATAATCATCTAGACTATTTTTTTTAATAATTTCTGCTAAAACATTATCCTGGCTTAGATCCTGATTATAAACAAACATCGCATCAAAAAGTGACTGATGAATGTTATTGAATACACCGTGATTTTGCGCGGCCAATGAAAGCCTCAATGATTTAAGGGTGTTTTGTGGAAAAATAGAATTAAATTTAAAGGGAATTCCATAATGTTTAGCCCATCTTTTGATATCTTTTGTAAGATATTTACCCCTAGCCGGTAGCGCACCAGGTGGTTTATTTCCAGTGGCTTCCATCACTACACCCAAAAACATCGGCCGATATTGAATCTCAATGCCTTTGATACTATTAAGTTGGCTATTGGCTAAATATGAATAAGGACTGACATAATCAAAAAAAAATTCTAACTTCTTTGCCATTAAGATAATCCTCTTTATTTCTTAGCTGTATAAAATTTATGTAATGCTAGTGACTGATGCCGATCTAAAATTCGATTGGAATAAAACGCTGCTATACCCGCTGATGCTAAAGCATATATGGTTCCAACAACTCCAAATTCTTTTATAAAGAAAGTCTTAACTGTATACCAGGATATTTCAATTATAAGGGGTAATGCGCCTGTATAAAATTCTCTACCGGTTAAATTTAATGCGGATAGAAAATTCCCTGTTATGGCTGCAATAATAGCAAACGTTGAGGCAATAATTGGAAATCTCCAATCAATACCACGACCAAACTTTTTTACTGAAATGCCAATAATAATTCCTTGCAATAAAGAAAACCATGGGAAAAACCTATCAAAGATCATTGATATGAAAACCCAAAGAATATTCATAATCACGAGCGCCATGAACGCGCTAATCATTGCTGATGAAATTGATTGCTCCCTAATCACATCAAGCGCATCAACCTGATTGTAATCATTATCACTTAAAGAAGTATGTTTTTTTTTCAAACGAAATATAGACGGAACATTTTTCATATCGATAAATTTATAATCTATATTATCTCAAAATTCTTTTTAATATTATGCCAATGACATAAATACTAAAAACCCATTACATTCTCTGGGATGATCACTCCATTTTCTTTTTTGTACTGCTCCCAAGCATCAAGCATTTCTTGCATTTTCTCCGATTCGACCTCAGCGAGATCATTGAGTTCTGTTGGATCTTTTGTCAAATTGAATAATTGCCACTTGTAATTATCTGATAATGGGGTCTGCCACGAAAAGAAATCTTCTTTTGGCTCCTGAATCATCTTCCAACTGCCTTTTCTCAATGCAGTCTTACCAAATAATTCCCAGCCCTCAATATGATCTTCTTTATGAATGTAATCAGATTCACCCAACAAAATTGGCATCATTGACAAGCCTTGCATGGGGAGTATTTCTCTTCCTTTATAAACTTTTCCAGGATGACTGATGTTAGCTACTTCAAGTATGGTCGGCATAACATCTTTGACAGTTACAAAACTATTATCAATGCTTCCGCCATGAAATTTGGGGAAGTGAACAAATGCAGGCGCTTTAATCCCGCCTTCAGAAGTAAACCCTTTGAAGCGTCTCCATGGACCAACACTCACCCTCGCCCAATTCGATCCATACCATAAATAAGAATCTGGTCTCCCCATATTTTCAAAACGATTGTCACAACACGTTTTTATCTTCTGTTCAATGCCATAATTTTCAAATGTCTCATCCAATGGATGACCTTCCGCTCCATTATCGGACATAAAAAATATGAATGTATTATCCAACTCACCTATATCTTCTAGATATCCAACAATCTTTCCTACGTTGTGATCCATGTCACTAACCATGGCTGCATATATTTCCATGAGCTTCGCTGATCGTTTCTTTTCCTGTTCATTTAAATCTTCCCAAGGCCTATCCTCTGATAATCCAGGAAAAGATCGTGTCTCTTCATCAATTAACCCCAGTTCCTTGAGATTAGATAAACGTCTTTCATAAATAACATCATAACCTTCGTCATATTTTCCACTTTGCCTATCCATAGAGGATTGAGGCGCCTGTAATGGCCAGTGAACTGCAGTATATGAAAGATATCCAAAAAAAGGCTTTCCATCATTTCGATTGCTGTCGATGTATTCAATCATCTTGTCGGTATAAAATTTTGTCGAATAAAAATCATCTGGCAATGAGTCAATCAATTTTCCATCTTCTCTATAAGGCGCTTTATTAGTACCAAGAATAGAAAGCATATTGCTAAAATGTCCTGCGCCACCTGCAAGTAATGAGAAAGAGCGCTCAAATCCTCTCGCGGTTGGACTTGTGTTGTCGTCATAACCAAGGTGCCACTTACCGGTCATATAGGTGTGATAGTCGTTATCCTTGAGGACATTAGGAAGAGCAGCAATACGAAAATTTAAATAGCCCTCATATCCAATTTTATTTTTTTGATTATCTGACTGTTCGCCAGACATGCTACCCATCCCAACCAGATGATTATCAATTCCAGATAGCAACATTGCCCTTGTCGGCGAGCATGTTGGTGCCACATAATAATTAGTAAGTGTTACTCCATTATGAGCTAAAGCATCAAGATTGGGTGTTGCTATCTCACTTCCATACCCACCAAGATCGGTATATCCCAAATCATCTGCCACAATAAATAGAATATTAGGTTTTTTTGAGCTTGACGTAGCCTCATCATTTGCACAACCAATCAGGAAACTGAAAGCTAAAAAAATTAAAAGTTGCCAGTATAAAGTTTTGTTTGGGTGATTTGTAAACATACTCGACCTTTTATAGGTAAAACGATAAACCAATTGTTTTTAATATGTCACAATTTTGTCCGTATAATCCAGAGTTCTGGAAAAAATCTATGATCAATAGTATTTCTTAGCCATCCAACACCTGAAGAACCGCCTGTTCCTGGCTTCGATCCAAGAATTCGTTCAACTGTAGTTAAATGTTTAAATCGGTACTGTGAGAACATATCAGCGAGCTCAATCAATATCTCGCCAAATAAATATAAATCATTTTCGGGGGAGGGGTTTTTATATATTTTTAGCCAGGCTTTTTCTACGCTTGAATTTACCTGATAAGCTTTGGACCAATCCCGTTTTAAACATTCTGCTGCAATATCAAAATCTCTTCTTTTTAAGAGTTTTATCACCTCATCATAAAGACTAGGAGATTCAAGATTTTTTTTAATTGCTGGATAGACATGTGAAACATTTTTATGAACTAAAGCCATAGCTTCATTCTTATTGCCGAGAATGAACTCTATATGTCTATACATAAAAGATTGTTGACCTGAGGCAACGTTTAAATAATCTCTAAACTTTTTAAACCCTTCGGGTCGAATCGTTGATAAAACATTCCAAAAATGCTTCAGTAAAGATAATGTCTCTTTTACTCTCTCAAGGATGACTGATGCATTGGGTAAATCATCATCCATTATTCTCAAGCGAGCGTTATACAATTCAAAATAAACAGATTTAAATAAGAGTTCTTTTGCCTGCCCCATGACGATAAAACACATTTCGTCGTATCCTTCTGATCTTGGGTGCTGCAAACTTAACAACAAATCAATACTTTCATAATCAATATATGGATTGGTTGTTCCTTCAAATTCTGTGATTGGCAGTCCATCGGTTATTTTCACCTTTTTCTGCCTGTCTTCTTCAGAACCAATATCAATATCTCGGGGATACGGAGAACCTTCCACTCCATCTATGTCAATAATATCTGGAATTTCAAATTTGAATGTCATCTACCCTCTCCTAATATCTGTTTGAGCATCTCGAGCTTTAGCTTTGATTGTTCATTTTCCATTTGGAATAGAATATCAAAGTGATTGGTATTTTTTTCCTCAAAAATAGTACAGGTATTGCCCATTTTCTTCCATTTATTAGAAAAATCAATACTTTGCCGTTTGAATTCAGAAGTTTCATGCTCACCCCAAGATATAATGATTTGTGCAGTGCTTTTTTTCACTAAGAACAATGGGCTCAACTCTTCGGCCAGTTGTTCGTTCATTACAAGTGGTTCATTTATATAAGTTTTGACTATAGGACGAAGATCATAAATTCCACTTAATAAGGTTGCTCCCTTGATTACGTTCGAGGGGAGTTGGTAAGCATCCCAGTCAGTTAGTAGTAACATAGCAGCGAGATGCGCTCCAGCCGAGCTGCCTAACAGAAATATTTTTTCAGGATTCATACCAAGTTTATCGGCATGATTAAATAACCAAATAATTGAGCGTCTGCATTCTTCGGTTATCTCATCAATACTTGCTTGAGGTGCTAAGGTGTAATTAATAGCGGCAAAGTTAATGCCAGAACTAACGAAATGAGGCGCCGGGAATGTTGATTCGTTTTTACTAAGGCGTTGCCAATATCCGCCATGAAAAAAAACTAATAGAGGTGAATTCTTATCGGCCGCAGGAAAAAAATCTAAGCATTCTTCTTTCGATTTACCATAACTGATATCTTTAATAACAGTTGTTGCGGATTCAGCAATTTTTGATTTTGAACCATATTCATTAATTAACTCGTTATAATTTTGAATACAGGTGCTTGGAGAATATTCTTTCTCTAGGGTATTAATATCCATTTTTCTCCAGTCCAAGAGATTCTCCTATGATAACTCTTTAGCGATATTAGGGTTAGCTGCTTACCAGCTGGAAAAAAACGACTCCAAGTATTGCCGGCGCAACAAATCTTACAAGAAATAACCAAAAACGATGTAACAGATGATTTTGATTATCAAATAATTCATCACGACTAAATTTTTCTTTAACAATCCAGCCAGCAAATAAAGCAATTATCATTCCACCGAGTGGCATAATAATATTTGTAACTAAATAATCAATTAATACAAAGAAGTTCTTTCCGCTAAACAGCGCAATTCTGTCTAAGGGGTAAAAATCAGAGAGAATATTAAAGGACAATACTGCAAGAGTACCAAAACAGAAACTCACTGAACCAGATAATAACGCAGCAGATTTCCTTGAAAAATTAAGTCCATCGCTCAACCATGAAACTGGAGCTTCCATCATAGATATGGAAGACGTTAGGGCTGCAAAAAATAATAAAATAAAAAACAAGGCTCCGAATATCAATCCGCCTGGAATTTGCCCAAAAGCAATGGGTAGCGCCTTAAAGACAAGATCCGGGCCCTCATTCGGTTGAAAACCATGAGCAAAAATTATCGGAAAAATGGCTAAGCCAGCTAGGATTGCCACCAAAGTGTCTACACCGACAATAATTGTTGCTGATTCTGGGATGTTAGTGGTTCGATCCAAATAAGAACCATAAGCAATACAGTTTGCTAGTCCAACACTTACGGAAAAGAAAGCCTGACCAAAAGCGCCCATCACAACTTGGGCATTTAGTTTTGAAAAATCTGGCTTAAATAGAAAATTTAAAGCCGCATTAAAATCTCCAACAATTGCCGAATAAAAAACAATGAGAACCAGCATAACAAATAAGGCTGGCATCATGATATTTACAGCGCGTTCCAGGCCATCCTTCACACCCTTAGATGAAATATATATAGTTAAACCAATAAAGAGACAAAACCAACCAAACAGTATTAGTGGTTTACTATTTAAATCATCAATTATTGTGACAATCTCTTCCGGCTGGAGCCCCTGGAACTGCCCTAAAACGGTTTTGGTAGCAAAGGCTATGGTCCAAGCTCCCACAACAGAATAAAAAGAAAGAGCCAAAACAGCTCCTACTCCTCCAAGAAAAATCCCCATCCATCGCCAGTTTTTACCGTATCCAGACTCAATCGCAACATTTGCAATAGCATTGGGAGGGCTTTCAGCGCCGCGACGTCCTATCATCAATTCTGCAATCAAAACAGGCAAGGCTAGAAAAAGAGCAGCTGCAAGATAAACTACTACGAATGCACCGCCGCCGCTTGAGCCAGCTGCATAGGAAAATCTCCAAATATTACCCAAACCAACTGCACTGCCAATGGTGGCCATTAAAAAAACCACTCTAGAAGACCACTGCAAACCTGATTTAGTTACCATTAGTTAATTTTCCCAGACAATAGTTAACATGCTACTATTTTTTTATATATCGGTAATTCAAGCATTCTGAAGTATCAATGTGGCTGCCGCAAGATCCTCAAGTGCGGTGCCAACAGATTTAAAAAGAGTAATATCTGTAGTATTACGTCTACCTATCTTATCATCACATACCAGCTCTTTAAGGTCGGCAACAATATCTGATTCAGAAATAAAACCTTCCTTTATCGCATCAATAATTTCACCTGACTCTGTAAGGGCTCCAAAATACGTATCAACGATAACTCGAGCTTTTTCAAGCGCAACGCCATCAGCTTCGTGCATATCTGGCGTGAATGCGCCAACAAGGTCAATATGTTGCCCATCGTGCAACCATTCGCCCATAATCAATGGTTCTTTTGCAAGAGTTGCGCAAGAAATAATATCCGATTCATCGACAGCGCTTTTAAGATCTCTTCTACATTCAATTGATTTTATCTTTGGTGACAAAGCTGAAACAAGCTCAAGAGCAGCCTCTTCTCGCCGACCCCATACCAAAATATTTTTAATATCCCTGGCCGCCATATGAGCTTCTATCATATACGATGCTAATTTACCTGTTCCAACCATCAATAAGGTTTCAGCATCGGGATTGGATAGGCAGGATGAAGCAAGAGCCGATGCAGCTGCTGTTCGACGAAGTGTAAGTTCCGTACCGTCAATTATGGCTTTGGGTATACCGGTCTTTCTATCCATAACAAAGTAGCTAGCATTAACAGATCCTAAGTTATTTTTAGCATTATCTGGAAAAACTGAAACAATTTTTATACCAATATTCTCCAAATTATTCCAAGCTGGCATTAAAAGCAGAGAGGCATCACTTTCTCCCCTATTTTCAATAACATGATGAGCTCGTTGAGGCACTATTACATCTTCCATAAAAGCTTTCCTCAAAGCTTCAATAAGCTGATCATAAGGCAATGCATCTCGTACAGTTTTTTTGTCAAAAATATTCATCAGTTCACCGATTCTATAATCATTTTTACCAAACGTTCATCACTAAAACTATTATAAGAATTGTAAGGAGGTAATAACGTCAATAAAAAGAGAACGATATTTTTATTGATTCTCAAAATAAAGATTCTATTCAGATCTATCGCAATATTCTCGACCAAGTTGAATTGCCTCTTGATCCCAATCCCCATCAATTGCCGTTTGTATATATTGACAACGAATTTTATCATTTGGAATCCTTGGATCTGATATCAGTTCATGCATTACTTTTTTATATGTCAGTTCATCACCACTCATTCTAATGCCGCCATCTTGTTGAGTATCAAAGATGATGAACTTAGAAGAAGGATTTTGAATATCCCAAGATGACCAAGCGGGTAGATTATTTTCTCGTCCATTAGAAGGTCTCCCGTAATAGGCAAACTCAGCCCAATATGACATCATCGCGTTCGATAATGCTTTGGCAGCAGGAAAGTTCTTTTTCCTGAACATGTATTTTTCAAGCCCTCCAAGTGAAAGATTACCCATAACAAACGGTATTTCAATGGCATGTCCTGCTCCTAAAAGAAGTGATAGATCCATAAAAAACCTTCTAGGCTCTTCATCCCAATCAAATCGGTAGGCATATACTTCTTTATTTCCTGACAGGACCATGTTTCTAACTGGATTATCAACTGCCCCTATTTTCCAACTCTTAGAACCATACTCGGCACTAATTTTATAATGATTTTTATTTTTTATTCGAGTAAAAAAGAAAAACTGTCTGGTAAATTTAGGATCAAATGCTAAAAACAATTTCGTTTCATCCCTATTCGTACCTGTTATAAGCGGTACGCTACTAACCGAAGCATTCGCAAAATCAATGCCGCTTTGAGGTAAAACATACCCATCACTCAAAACTGTATGCATTGATTCATCAATATGAAGAACTTCTGAAAAGGCATGTAGTATTTTTTCTTTATTTAAGTTTCTTAAAAATGCTGAAATTTCTAGATCAGTCATAGAATCTTGCACAGCCTTTGCAGAGGAATGGTCTGAAACTAAGCCAGAATCATTTAGCAGGGTGTTGAGTATTTCTCTCGAACTACTATCAGTCCCAGGATATTCAGGATGATCTGCATAATTTGAAGCCAAAGCTAAATCTGAAGTATTAGTACCGCCACTTTGTGAAATGGCTTTATGAAACAAGCCTTTAGCCAAAGAGGAAACCATCAGGGCATATACATTGCGACCTCCCGCAGACTCACCAAAAATAGTTACATTTTCTGGATCTCCTCCAAATTGAGAGATATTTTGCTTTACCCATGTTAATGCTGCTATATGATCTAAGGTTCCATAGTTACCTGATGCATCTTCTAAACTTTTCGTGAGTCGAGAGAGACTGGGATGGTAAAACCAACCAAACAAACCTAAGCGATAGTTGATGGTTACCACTATCACTTTCTGTGTAGCCACCAAAACACTCGGATCATAGAGACTAGATGTTCCAATTGTATTTGATCCTCCATGTATCCATACCATGACTGGCAATTGAGATTGATCTGTTATTTCGCTTGGTGAAAATACATTAAGAAAGAGACAATCCTCTGAACCATGAACACTTCCTTCTTTAGCAGAAGGATCACCAAATATAGATCCGATTTGCGTGCATGCAGCGCCAAACTGAATTGATTCTCTAACCCCATCCCATTGTATTGGGGGTCTTGGTGCCATCCATCGTAGATTTCCTACAGGCGCTTCAGCGTAAGGAATTCCTAACCAAGCATAAGTGTTTTCATCGTGGCTAAATCCAACGATCTTTCCAGAGGAGACCTCTTTAATCGTATCAGGGTCAACGCTATTTACGTTTGATCCGGGTCGACTACAGCTTGAAATCAAAAAGGATATTGATATGAATAAAAAGAAAAAATTTGGAAAATCTTTAAAAGAAATTCTGTGGCGTATACTCATGGCTCAAGAGGAATCATCATCTTGTTTTCGGTATGCATATATAACTCATTCGAATCAAAATAAGTGTCTTTCATTTTTTTATCTGCAAAAAGTAGCATCTGATCATCGTAATGATTGGAATGCTCATTCTGAGTGGAACTACCATACTGGTGAATACTCCTACTTTCAAGATTACCATTCTTGTCCCATTCAACAAAAATTACCAGTCCATCCCCTGCAACAGCTTTTAATTTCCCATTCTTTTGTTCTGCTCCGTAAACTGCCCTCAGGGTATCCGGTCCGCCGTCAAGTGGGGTCATTTTGTCCCCTCTGATCAAAAAATTTCTGTCTTCCCACAAGGGATCCAGTCGTTTAAACGCTCTATATATATCTTTTACACAATTTTTAAAAACATCTATAGGATCAGGCGCTGTTTTTTGATTTTGCTCTGCCGACCATTCAGGAGTCAATACGCAAACAGCGAGTGCCGCTGAACGGTTTTTTAAGCCTGTTTTTAGATCCCAATTCTTCAAAATTAATTGGGCTTCAATCAACTGTGGATCATCAAATGCTTCTTGTAAAATTTTCTCGATATAAGCATAAGATCTTGAATTTAAGGAGTATTGATTATCGTATTTAATATCGAGAAGTATTTTTGAAGATATTTCTTCATAGGAATTTAACAACTTCAAAGCTCTGTGCGCCCTATTGGTCATCCTAGTTTGTAACCCCAGTGTTCTAGAGTAATTCAATGGATCAAGGTTACTCTCTTCTGCGGTTACTTTGAAAGGATCTTGGTTTGCACTGACTAGCCATCCAGATGATGGATTAATTATTAATGGCAGTTCTTCTAGTGCTACCAATTTGTTCCAAATCAAGGAGGATTGGCTTCCATCAACTGGCTTACTCCAATCTATAAATTCGTCCCGAATTGGCGAAGCAGCATTATGTAAAAATAAAATATTTTTTTCCTTATCGGCATAAATAGCATTAAATGAAACAATAGATCTTATCTTCATAGCAGCCAGCCATTCTTGAATATTTTTTGATTTGTTTAATCGGTACCATTGTTCAACTTGACCAATATCTTGCATTCCGGAAAAGCGAATTGCATAAGAATTTTCATTGTTTTCAATAACAGGACCATGAACAGAATACTTTATTTGCTTTGTGATGGTCCATTTGAACGGACCAAATAGTTTAAAGGGTAGTTGTATCTTTTTTACCTTAAAGTTAACCCATTCTCCATCCAATAAATATTGATTATTATTTTTTGGATGTATTTTTAGTTGATAAGCATCAGATAAATCAGGTTTATTGACGGTAAAACCCCATCCTAAATTATCATTGAAGCCAACAAAAATAAAAGGAGACCCCGGAAATAAACCTCCCATCATATTCCAGCCCTGTTCGCTAGTAACATGAGCTTCATACCAAGCAACGGGCCCTTCCAGAGGTTGATGAGAATTGATAATCAGGCGTGTTGACCCGTCATCGGTTTTTTTGGGCCCCACGGCGATAGCATTGGAACCAAGAATAAGTTCTGCTGATTTGAAAAAATGATTTGAGCTTTGGGTTTTCTGGTTTGATATCCCTTCTTCTGTCTCCTGTAATTGTCTAATGGCGTCTATTACTCCAGAAAAAAATAAATTTTGTATTACGAAACCGGCAACAATATCGTATTTAGTGACAGGAAAAAGTTCGCTATATTGTTGACTTGGATTCAATGATGCCCAATAATTTAAACCTGCTGAATAACCCTCAATTACTGCCCTGACATCTGAGCTTAACTTCGATTCATAATCCTCAAAAACCATTTCCCTGATATCTAAAGCCTTGATAAGGTAATCAGTAGTAATGCCCTTAAAACCATCTTTAAGGCCCATCTTTGCTCTATAAAAATACATATTCTCGGCGATATTTTTTATATCATCTTGAGCGTGAGCAAAAGCTAGGCCAAACGCCACATCTGCATCTCGTTTTCCATGTATATGGGGCACGCCCCATATATCTCTAGTAATGGTGGCTTTGTATTCCTGTGTTTCACTAGCATTGACAATGGTGCTGGCATTTATGTTATGAATGCCGAAGAAAAACACCAGTGATAAGTAAAAGAAAATGTTTTTCATAATGAATAAATCTTTGTAGAAGTAGTCTTATTTTACGTGGTGCTTCCACCAGACATCTGGTTTAATCCTTTCGAAGCGAGTCACTTTCTTTTCCCACCAAAGTGCTAATGGCTGTAATCGACTGGTCGCAATCAATCGGAATATTTTACCGCCTAATTTTGAAAAATCACGGTTAAATGGGCACACCCTCATACAAATAGCACAATCAGATCTGAGTTTTGCCCAATAACCAAAACATTTCTCACAATTCGCCGACCATTTTTTTATCCCTTGTATTGTTGAAGGGCTATCTGTACCAAAAGTGGGTTTTCCATAAGGCAAAGCCTTAGGAGGGCAGGCATCAGAACACTTTGTGCACTTGTTACAATATTCAGTAATCTTAAACTTTTTTGCTTGATCAGGTTTAAGAGGCAGACTAGTGAATATTTTAGAAAATCTTACTCTCGGCCCGAACTCAGGAGTAATAACCATTTGATGTCGTCCATATTCGCCCAAGCCAGCCTTAATTGCATAGGGGATTGCTAAAGCGGTGTCATTCATTGAACCAATAGCATTGTATCCTATGGATTTTATATAACTTGTAAGTTGCGTTACGATAGTCGCTTCCCTGGAATACTCAAGCCCCGCTGCAGCTCCCGCCAAAGCCGACGGATAGGTATCAATAAGACTTTTTTTCATGGAATGTCCGAGCACAATAACGTGTGACAGTGATTCAGGAAGATCATTGGGCACTGGCTTAACTTCACGATTATCAACACGATGTGAATAATGCCATCGTTTATCGAGAAGAGTGATGCCAACTAAATCTGCACCAAAAAATTTGGCAATGTTTTTTATTTCAACAGTAAACTGCTCTATATCTTGGATGGGTATTTTTTCTTTTGCGATGGGAGTATCATCTTCCATAGATGCTTGAAAACCTTCCCTTTTTCCCTCCTCCGAGCCCCTATTTGAAAATATATCTGAAATAGCCCATGAGGCATTACGCAATGCAAAATCTTTTTGTCTAAAGCCGAATGCTTTTCTTGGTACAGGCTGTGCACGATAACTTTCAAAAAAAGCGTCCGTATCATCAGAACGGACCTTCTCATCCCAAAAAGCACGAGTAAAAATATCATTGATTTGATTAAACGGTTTAAAATCTTCTGAAAAAATAAACCCGGCGTTATTATCTTCTGCTTTATTGTTTGTAGGTTGACTGTGGTTCATTTTGTAAGATTTCTGTATTTGTTGTTCTCTGATATTGGCCATAGAAAAACAATGAATAGTGATAGTATAAAAGGTATAAAACGTTCAAATGGATCGCCTGGTAAATGAGAAAAATATACCAGTAACCTAGAAACACTGCTAGAAACTTCATCCATTGCAACATTTCCATAAGTATAAAACAGCACGGTTACACTAAATCCTGTAATGATACTCCACAATCTAGCTCTAAAAGACGGTTCATAACTCATCACTCTTGCAATAATTATTGGACCAAATGCAGCTCCAAGCGCACTCCATGCGAATAAGACGCGATTAAAAATACTATCCGGTAACAGCATTGCTAAAAGTATAGCTGCAACCACTATACAAGCCATAACAAATCGAGATATCCAAAGTTTATCTAGTTTAAAATAATCAGATAATTCAAGATCATGTGAGATTGCTGCTGATGCAGCAAGTAATAGAGAATCAATTGTAGACATAATTGCTGATAATATTGATGCGATGACGATACCTGCTAGTACTGGAGGTAACAATTTCTCAGCCAGCAAATAGAATATTTGCTCTCCTGAACCCGGCTGAAGCATAAGGCTTCTTGCCCCTAACCCAAGCAAGGACATTCCAACATATACAATGATTACCCATATCATTGCGATCAAGAAACCAAGCTTGCGCTCACGCTCTCCTTTAACAGCCATTAGCCTTGCGAGTAAATGTGGTTGCCCAAACGTACCGAAACCAATACCTGCGGCCCCCATTATAAGCCCTAATAGGATGAATCCTTCATGTCCGCCTGTCCAATCCATAAAAATTGGATCCATTTGATCAAGTGTTGAAAATATTCGTGATAATCCTCCTGCTTCAATTATGGTTGCTACCGGAACTATAATCGCAGACATCATTATCATGACAGCCTGAATAGTATCTGTAATACTTGCCGCCCAAAATCCTCCTAATAAACAATAAATCAAAATTATTGCTGCGCTTACAATAAGGCTATATGTACTGTTCAGTTGAAAGTTACTGGTAAATGCAACGGCGGCTGCATCAAATTGACCGGCAATATAAAATATAAAACAAAAAGAAATTAAAAAAGCTGCTAAAGAAGCAAGTATTTTTTTTGATTTTTTATCCATAGTGGCGCATAAAACTTCAGTTGGTGTAATCCATTGATTGATTTTTGATTCACTACGAATGCTTGGTCCACACCATGCCCACATTAAAATATATCCCCCCCATATTCCGAGCACCATCCACAAAGCAGATAGCCCATAATTAAAAACAAAACCAGTAAAACCAAGCAAAATCCATGCAGAAGAAGTGCTCGCAGCATAAGATAACCCTGCAACCCACGCGCCTAATTTCCTTCCACCAAGTAAAAAATCAGTCTCATTATTAACCCGTCTAGATGCCCATAAGCCAACAATAATAAGTACGGCTGTATAGGCAATGAGAGTTGCTAAAATTATTTTCGTTTGGGACACAGAAAACCTTAAGCTAATATTAATTGAATTATGGTTATTTCATGTAAGTCTATTTTCAAGCTAAAAATATAGGGTTAATTTTTGAGGTCTTCAACAATTTCTACCACTGCATTATAAGCCAATGGATCAATGGTAAAATTAGCAAAACCATGAATCATGCCCTGATATTCTCTCTCGGTTACCTCGACACCTGCATCTCTTAGATGTTTGGCATATGCAATACCCATGTCACGCAAAGGATCGAAACCAGCAGTAATTACTATTGCAGGTGGCAACCCACTGGGATTGTGATAACGAATGGGAGACATATAAAAATCCTGTAGATCTTCTGTCTTACGAATATAGTGGTTGGCAAACCAGTCCATGACATTTCTTGTAAGAAAAAATCCGTCTGCAAAATCCTTACAGGATGGATAGTCAGTTTTCCCATCAACCCCTGGGTAAAGCAATAGTTGTCTTTCAGGCATTTTCTTATTTTCTTCCTTACGTTTAATACACACGCAAGTGGATAAATTACCCCCAGCACTATCTCCGCCAATTGAAACTTTATTCGGGTTGATATTCAGTGATGCTGCATTATTCAAGACCCATGCAAACGCTCGATCGCAATCTTCTAGAGGGATAGGGTATTTATAATCTGGCGCAAGACGATAGCCCACTGAAAAAACCTTCCAATTTGAGAGGTGTGCAAGATGTCTGCACAAAATATCATGGGATTTTATACTGCCAATAACCCAGCCTCCGCCGTGAAAGTAAACTAGTGCAGGGCCAACATCTTCCAGATTACCTGGTATGTACTCTCTTATTGTTATTGTCCCTTGATCGACATTAATATTATGATCTTTGGTTGCAATTGCTGGTGGTTTTTTCTCTAAACGTCCCGCATTCAAATCATAAAAATCTCTCATCTTTTGTGGATCCAACGATGATATATCTCTGGTAATTCTATTTTTTTCTATAATGGATAGGATTAAATGGGTGCTTGGTGCCATAACCCTTTCGCCCGAGATTTTACTTTCCTCACCGATTAAGGCCTTTAGCAAAAAATCTGGCAACCGCAACATTAATTTCAATAATAGACTCATAGCGCCATTAGCTTAACCAATCGTAAAGTCATTAAACTCCTGATGACATTCAATATCAACTTCCTCAACCCTTTCAACCTTCGCCATGTCTGGACCAACCATCAACCATGATTTTAATTTTCTGAGCGAATCTTGCGTACCATCCGCAATAACTAAAACAGTTCCATCAGATTGATTGGCAGCCAAGCCTTTAATATCAAGTTTTTTTGCAATTTGTCTTGTACTATCTCGAAAGAATACGCCCTGAACCCTACCGTGAATGATAAAACGAGCTATTTTTTTTGAGTTGCCCATAAAAATAAGCCAATCCAAGCAAAAATTCCCCATAAAGTAATCGTTTAATTTTCCTTACGCACTATTCATAATAATAAAAGGTTAGTTTATTTCCATCCAAATCCCTGACATAACCACCATAAAAATTTTCAGTTCTTGCTCCGGGTTCTCCTTCATCTGATGCGCCAAGTTCCATGGCTTTAGCATACATGGCATCCACTTGTTCTTTAGTATCCATTGGAAAACCGGTCATACAGCCATTCCCTGCACTAGCTTCACTCTCATCAAAAGGTTTAAAAACAGCAAAAATTGACCCCCCGTCCTTGACTTGCCAAAAAACAGCTCTTTCAGCTGGGCTAAAACTACTCGCCCCAGCTTCGCTCAACAAAGCATCGTAGAATTGTTTTGCTCTTTCTAGGTCATTCGTCCCGACAGCAGCATATCCAACTAATTTTCCTTTCATCTTATTTTCCTTTATCGTTTGTTATTTGAGGTACACACTCTATCTAATACCCATGTGTTTTTAAAATAATTTTGGAATGATTCTAGACCTGACTCTTTTCATATAGTCTTCGTAACCCTTTAAACCATTTTTCAGAGTTTTTTCTTCAATAAAAATTCTTGGTAAAAACACAAGCATTAAAAGAACGGCTCCAAAGGTAGCGGTAAAAATACTGCCCAACCACAGAGCCACCCCTGAAAAAAAAATAAGGCTGCCAGAATACATGGGGTGCCTAACGTGCGCATAAAGGCCAGTGTCTATTAGGACTTGCCCTCTATCTTCTTGTATTTCTACAATCGGTTCAGCATAGGCATTTTGTGCTTGTACAGTAAAAATTACAGCAAATCCAAGGACGGCCATGCCTAAACCAAGAAATTTAATGGCAAAAGATGGTGGTAAAAAGATCATTAAATGAAATACATCTATGGGTATAAAAACAAAGAAGCCCATAACACCCAAGATGACTATCAGAAGAGCTAATTTGTCCTCTTTAGGTTGATTGGATGAAGAAGTAATTAATCTAGCCTCAATACTTTTTGGGTAATATAAACACTGGTAAATGGCAGCTGGTATTACCATTACTAAATAACAAAGTAAAAATATATTTGCATCTTCCCAAAACCAAGTTCTAGCTGGCAATAGGAGCAACAGACCAAAAAAAAGTACTTGTGCTAAAACCCCAATGATGGCTTTGAAAAATAACATGGTTCAACTATTACTTTATGAATTGTTCCATTCTGGATCTCTTTTATTCAAAAAAGCATCGATGCCTTCTTTTGCATCATCAGCCTGTAGGTTTTTTATCATTCTTTCAGCAGCATATTCATATGCGTCTTCAAGACTCATATTTAGTTGTTTATAGAAAGTTTCTTTTCCTAGTTTGAGAACATATGAGGATTTTGAAGCAATGATTTTTGCTACATCCATAACTCTTACATGAAGTTCTTCTGGTACAAAAACATCATTTATTAGTCCAAATCTTTTAGCTTCTGAGGCATCTATCAGCTCACCTAAGAGAAGCATTTCCATGGAATGTTTTCTAGCTATAGCTCTTGATACAGGTACTAATGGTGTATGGCAAAATAACCCTATATTGACCCCGGGTGTTGCAAATTTGGTCTTAGTGTCGGCATAAGCCAAGTCACATGCGGCAACCAGCTGACATCCTGCAGCCGTCGCCACTCCATGTACCTCGGCAACCACTGGTTTATTAAGTTTAGGCAGAATTGACATTACTTTCTTAGAGCAAGCCATAAGTTCTTTATAAAAAGATTCATCTTC
>Ga0209752_1000574_pt1 | contig 17758 bp, 15 predicted proteins | sample METZYME_3_250m_FD_187548 | JGI IMG/M metagenome (GOLD analysis project Ga0209752, IMG submission 187548) | Marine microbial communities from oxygen minimum zone in mesopelagic equatorial Pacific - METZYME_3_250m (SPAdes) (version 2) | ecosystem: Environmental > Aquatic > Marine > Oceanic...
TTCGAGTGAAACACCCTTCTTTACAAGAACTTTGAGCAATACAAGGAACAAAAAGCGTGGTTCCTGTGTCAATAAAAGAGGTACAACCATTTTCTACTAACAAATGGCTGGAGGAAAATCCTGGATGCGGACATAAGTGACATCAATTGTGGTCGCGTTATCCGGAAAATCTGACCGTGGCAAGGGTTGAAAATTTTCTCCCATTTTTATCTGAGAATCAGCAGGAGGCAGGGGTGTTGGTTTCTTCAGCAATTAAGGGGGACATAATACTAGTTGTCTCTCATTCATAATCACTTTTTAATTTAAGGGACACGATACTTAAAACACAATTAAGTATTATGTCCTCTAAATTAATTCCAGCGAGCCTATCGAGTTGAGGATAATGTCCGATGGAATGACATTGCGATTTGTTGAGGATTGATAAATTTTACTTCTGGATTCTCGTTTTCACTGGAATTGCAACTTTTTACGAACTTGTCATAATAACAAAGACTAAAAATCTTCGTCAATTAAATCAATTTCTTGAGGAAGATCTAAATCTTCATCCAGCAAACTGACCATGTCGCTCAAGTCTTCATCAGGATAAGTTTCTGAGGAGTCTATTAGAGTTTTTTCCGTAGGTATGTCAACGGTCTCGGATACAGGAGGTACAAAGTCATCAGTAAAATCGCCTTCAGCTCGGTTTAACTGAATCAAAAGACTTTGTGCAACAGTAGACAAATGAACAGGACGGGTCAAATAATCCAGGGCCCCTGCATTCAGGTACTGTAGGCGTCTATCCAAACTTACAGGGCTGGAAAGACAAATAAAATGCACTTCCGGGAACTGATCTTTTGTTTGTTGCATCACTTCTAAAGAATCTGAATTTCCATCTGCTCCAGTTTCAATAATCACTAAATCTAGAGGATCCAATTTTAGTAGCCGCCAGAGATTTTGTCTTTTGCTGACACATTCAACCTCCATTCCAGCGCGTTCAGTCAGGTACTGGCTCAAAAGCTCAGTATGTTTTTTTTCAACATCATAGATAACCACCTGTGAGCCGGCAAAACTGCGTGGATTCAGGTCTCCTTCAGCAAATTCATGCAAAAAATCCTCATGCTTCGCTATTTCAGAAAGAGACAATGTGCTGTTAAGCTGTTCCTCTTCATCGGGAACCCGTAAATCTTCTTCTTCAAGTGGCGGAAGTTCTTCCAGTTCATCCTCATCAATTTCAAGATCTTCCTCTTCCTCCGATTCTGTAACCAAATCACCCAAATCGTCATCGACTTCGATCTCATCGTCAGTCACCGTCAAACTCTTTTCTGCTTCAACAATTGTTTCCGGTGTTGCTTCATCTTTCAGTTCCATTTGAAAATCCTCCCCTGTTACTTTTTCAATGTAGGCCTTAAGTTGAATCTGTTTTTTCGGTGAAATACCAGCAAAATGAACGGCCGCCTGAAAATACCATTCAATTGGCCAGCACCACCGAACATTGCCCTCCAGTTCAAAATCATGTTCAAAAGCTAAGGTGACAGTTTCACCATCTGACATGGATTTTTCGCAATTAAAGCGGCATCCATTAAGTGAAATATCAAGTCCAGTCGCCACAGGGTCAGACCATTCGGCTGTCCGCACCTCAAAGGTGGATTCAAACGAAACTCGTGTATATTGTCTCCGACCAACTGTTGGCATATATTAAACTAAATTATTGTTTGACAGTCTCGCAATAAATTATCATTCCAGCGAAACCATGGATTGATATAGGTGATATTAGAGCACCGTTACAAAATTTTCTGGAATGTTAGCTTTAACACTTTCTCGTCAATCTGTAAAGCATGAGGAAAAATATAACTCAATACCAAGTGAATTATTAAGTAATGCAAATCTGCAAACCTTATAAAATCTCATTTTTCGGGCCTTATTAGACTCGCACATAAATCAGCATGAAGCACACAGAAATGAGCAATAATATTTGAGTCGATAATTGTGCAGGGAGCAGTCAGCCTGCATTTTACTTTATTAATTTTTCTATTGAAAACGATTAACTATTTTCAGACGATCTTTACCAGATTTCCCCAATTCACGGGCAGCCAGAGAAATACGATTATCTGTATTCAGTCCCTGCCAGTAAATATCTGCAATTTGTTCTGCATCACCTTCCAGCGGCAGCATGATTGGATCACCGTGAAAAGACGGAAGGGGATTACCGTCACCCATATATGTAGTCAAGCAATATCCGTATCCCGGAGGGATTTTGCAATAGCGGTAATAATGATGCTCAGAATGCTCAGCCGAAAAATCACTTTTGCTGATTTTAGCCAAAGCCATTGAAGACTCTTTCAGCTCAATAAATCCGGAAATACGGGGCGTATAATTCGGTGCATCCGGTTCATGCTTTTCTGTGTGCAGAGAAGTACAAAAACTCTCACCCTGCATCAAACCCTCACAAATCGTATCGGTCTGGCTTCCGTTGCTGACAACAATCCGGTTATCTACATCCCGCATGGCGTTGTAAATAATCAGCGTTGGATCTTCCACCAGTGAAGGATTTGCTGCTTCGGTCCGCAAAATTCCGTTTTCGTTCCTGAAAATCCGATTTCTGCTGTTTGAACTGCGGCCCATTATCCAGTAAATCACAATCCAAGAATTTTCATGGTTTCGTCCAATCACAATTCCACGTCCCGGATAAACGTTTTCTGCAATGTGATTCGTGAAATTTCGTCCGGCAAGTTCTTTGTGCAAATTAGTATTCGTATAGTTCAAATTGTTCGTGGTGCAATTCTTCTGATAATTTAAAGCTAATGCTTCGCCCCATTTCATCTTCCAGTGATTTGACTGCTTCCTGCTCTTCCTCCTGTATATATTTAAAAACATCAGAGTGCAAAAATATTGCGATGGATCCCTTTGTGTTTCGACGGCAACTGCGCCGGACTTCGCGGAAGGCTTCATAACAGACTGTAGATGCAGATTTTATTTGTCCAGTTCCATCACAATATGGACACGGATCACAAAGATAGCGGCTAAGATTTTCACGATCACGTTTGCGCGTCATTTCAACGAGACCCATTTCGCTAATTTGCAAAATTTTGCTGCGTGCCTTATCAGAGCGCAGGTGGTCTTTGAGAGTCTGATAAACCATTTGCTGATGCTGCTGAGATTCCATATCGATGAAATCGATAATGATAATTCCGCCAATATTGCGCAACTGCAGCTGGTAAACGATTTCCTCTGCCGCCTCAATGTTGGTACGCAAAATAGTTTTTTCATGACTTTCTTTACCGACAAATCTCCCTGTATTCACATCAACTGCAGTGAGAGCTTCAGTCTGGTCAATGACAAGATGTCCTCCGGAGCGCAGCCAGACTTTATTTCCTAGTGCACGATCAATTTCATTCTCAATTCCGTAATGATCAAAAACAGGTTCCGTTTTTGTATAATTTTCAATTACAGAACCATATCGCGGCAAGTAAGAGCGCACGAACTGACGAACTTTCTGAAACTGACTTTTGTCGTCAACAACTAATTTGCGGATATCAGCTGAAAAAAGATCTCGGATCGTCCGGAAAATTACATTTAGATCTGAATGCAAAAGAGCTGGAGCAGACAGGGTATCGTATTTTTCCAGGATATCATCCCAAATAGAAACCAGATAGTTGATGTCAGAATGTAAATCTTCTTCACTGTGTCCTTCGGCAACCGTCCGGATAATGAATCCTGCATTTTCCGGCCGGAGACGATCCACAATTTCCCTCAGACGGTCTCGTTCCTTGTCCTGGCTAATTTGACGGGAAACCCCGAGGGTTTGTGAGGTTGGCAAATAAACAAGATTTCTTCCCGGAATGGAGACGTGGTTGGTAATGCGGGCCCCCTTTGTGCCAATTGGACCTTTTGAGACTTGTACCAGCAAGTCTTGTCCTTCTTGAATCAGCTGCCTAATTTTATGTTGTTCTCCATTATTCTTCGTGGTGTTTCCATATATTTCATGATCCGAAAGAATGTCATCGATATGTAAAAATGCCGCCCGCTCTGTACCAATGTCAATAAAAGCGGACTCCATTCCAGGCAGAACATTCAATACCTTGCCCTTGTAAATATTGTCCACAACACGTATTGTTTTTTCACGTTCGTGGTGCAGTTCGGAAAGTACACCGTCTTCCATTACTGCAACCCGCGTCTCATGCGAAGTGTGATTTATGATAATTTCTTTAGCCATAAAATAATTAAGTATTAAGAATTATTATTTCTCTCATTTCCTGCACTGCTTGAGAAATACCGACAAAAATTGCCCGGCTGACAATACTGTGTCCGATGTTTAATTCACGTAAATGCGGCAGGCCGCAGATTCGTTGAGTGTTGATGTAATTGAGCCCATGCCCGGCATTTACCTGTAGTTTTTCCTGATGAGCCAATTCTGCTGCAGAAACTAGTCGTTCATATTCATTGTCCCTTTCTGATCTTTTTACTGCATTGGCATAGCAACCTGTGTGCAATTCAACATCTTCAGCACCAACTTTTTTACTTGCCTTGATTTGTTCAGTATCCGGATCTATGAATAAACTTACCCGGATTCCTGCATCCCGGAGTTGTTCAATTCCTTTGTGCATTATTGCTGCAGAACCGACAACATCCAGTCCACCTTCGGTTGTGACCTCTTCCCGTTTTTCCGGAACGAGAGTGACAATATTAGGACGAATATCCAGGGCTATTGTAAACATTTCTGCTGTTGCCGCCATTTCGAGGTTCAGACGCGTTTGCACTGTTTCACGTAAAATCCTGACGTCACGTTCGATAATGTGCCGCCGGTCTTCGCGTAGATGAATCGTGATCCCATCTGCACCAGCCAATTCCACAAGTCCTGCTGCAGTAACTGGATCTGGTTCGCTAATTTGACGTGCCTGCCTAACAGTTGCGACATGATCGATATTAATGTGTAAAGAAATCATTTTATTTGGTTGTCGTTTGACGATTTTAATTAGACAGTTTTTGGCACCAATCTCTTGCCCCTGTCACTGGCTACTTATTTCATTTTTAACCCAAACCGAAACGATAGGCCACTGCTGCAGAACTGTGATTCCTTCCGGCGCAATTACTTTTGGTGTCACTTTAGGATACTCTCCAGGTTCATATGTTGAAAGATCAATTTCACCAAAAAGCTGATCTCTATCAATAGCTTTAATCAGGTTTTCAGGACCTTCAACAAAAACATTGAAAGTGCTCGGATTGATCACGCTCGCAAAATTCATGTTTCGTAAATAAACTGGTACATTGCCAAATCGTTTCCTGATTGGCAAACTTTTGATGCTTACTTCAGCCGTGTAATAATCAACGTTTTGATTGATGATTTGTACGTTTCCTCTTGGCAAATCCAAATCGACTCGTATTGTGACATTTTCCTTAAGCCCTTCTAACTCAATTTCATGAGCAGAAACATGATCCAGTTTTTCCAGGGCTGAGCGAGGGCCGCGCATTGTCACTGTGTCAGGAACGATTTTAATGTTTTCCAGCAGATAACCCTTTTTGGGAGTCCCCTGATAGCGTGGTTTGATCAAAAATGTTTTTTCGATCAGCTCCTCGATTCTAACCGTAATTTGAGATGGATGAATTCGGCTTATTTGAACCTTAACAGGAGACAAAATGTGATTTTCCGTCAGCACATAAGAAAGAACTCCTTCTTGTGTATTGTCTAAATCCAAAACAGCCTGAATCTCCAGAGGATTAAATGATTCCCTGCTGTTAGTGTGTGCCACAATATTTACTTGAGGAGGATCAGAAGTGACCTGGAAGGTCGGAGATACATTTTTGAAAACCACCGGAGCATAAAAACTCATTTGTATTGGTTCTCCGGATTTTCGCGCAAGAAACCAGACAAAAACAGCCAAAACCACCGCAAGCACTTTGAATGATACATTTATCCGCATTTGTTAGACTCAGTTTGTTTCAACAGGAGAATTATTTGTGGCTGCCGAAGTTTTGGAGTTTTCAAGATTTTTTTCGACGGTCTCAGTTTTTGCTTTGCGGGTGCTGACTTTTGTTTCTTTTTCTTGCATAGCAGCTGGAATGTTGCCTGCAAGAACCTCTAAAAGTGCTTTGCGAATATCTTCATTTTTGCCGCGAATCAACTGTCCGCGGAAACTTAGACTGATTTCCTTGCGCTCCTCAGAAACAATCAGGACCGCGGCATCAGTTTCTTCTGTCAAGCCAATAGCCGCACGGTGCCGCGTGCCGAGAGAAGAGCTGAGGGCACTGTTCATCGAAACCGGTAAAATACACTGAGCTGCCAATAAATCACCCTTGTTGCTTATTATGACCGCACCATCGTGTAAAGGTGATGTTGGAAGAAAAATACTCAGCAGAAGCTGTTCACTAACTGTGGCGTTAATTTGTGTTCCGCGATCACTGAAATTTTTAAGTCCCACTTCCTGTTCAAGAACAATCAGGGCTCCTATCCTCTGCTGTGACATTACCAGACAAGCCTGAAGGATGCTTTCTACAACATCTCTTTTTTGCTGAGAGTTTTCACGAAAAAGAGTGAAGATTCCGATTTGTGCCAGGGCATTTCGGATATCTGTCTGAAACAAAACAACGAGTACCAGCACCAGTGATTGCCCCAAATTATCAAGAAGCATCTGTGTGGCATCCAGATTCATAATCAGCGAAACTAGATAAAGGGCCAACAGCAAAACAAAACCCATTAACATGGGAATGGTGCGGGTTCCCCTTATGAGGAGCAGGATACGATAAAAAATAATGGAGAGGAGGACTATATCAAACAGATCTTGCCAGCGAAGGGAAAGATTACCAGTAAAGATAGGTAAAAGTGTTTCCACTGAAGTCTCCGGAAGGGAAAGTGGTTCCAAGTCCGCTTTAGTGACACGTTCAACTTGGAGCGTGATTTATTAGTTCATTGGTACTTACTATGCTCCGCGTTTTTTCAGGCACTGATAAGTGCCTGGCGGAATATTCATACCTTCTTCAAAAACTATAAGATGTGCTATCATCTTTGTTAAACACTACTTATCAGTTTTAGGAGCAAATTCCTGTATAACCTGCAGCACACTTTCTCCATCTATAGTTTCTTTTTCCAGTAAAGTTTTGGCAAGTGATTCAAGTGCTTTTCGGTAAGTATTTAATATTGTTTTTGCTCGTTCATAAGAGGAATTAAGAATTTCAAGCACTTCTTCATCAATCATACGCATGGATTCATTACTGAATTCCTTGTGCTGTTGTAAATCGCGTCCCAGAAACACATGTCCTGAATCTTCAGCATAAGTCAGCGGCCCAAGTTTTTCACTCATACCCCACTGGCAAACCATTTTCCGCGCCAATTCGGTTGCTTTTTTCAGATCATCGCTGGCACCTGTGGTGAAACGATTAAAAACCAATTGCTCTGCTGCCCGTCCTCCCATTGTCATGGCTATTTGCCCGAGCAAAGCGCGCCTATTGTGGCTGTGCCGGTCTTCTTCGGGCAGGAGCATTGTGACTCCTAATGCTCTTCCACGCGGAATTATGCTCACCTTGTGCACCGGGTCAACTTCTTCAATGCAGGCAGCCACAAGAGCATGTCCAACTTCATGGTAGGCAGTGGTCTCTTTTTCTTCATCACTAATCAAGAGACTCTTTCGTTCTGCCCCCATCATCACTTTATCTCTCGCATATTCAAAATCCTCATTGCCCACAGTCTCTTTATCTTGACGTGCGGCCCACAGTGCTGCTTCGTTGACAAGGTTGGCCAGATCTGCACCAGTAAAACCTGGAGTTCCGCGGGCTATTTTGTTCAAACTTATTTTTTTATCCAGTTTGATATTTTTGCTGTGTGTTTTTAGAATTTTTTCACGACCTTTAATATCCGGAGAAGGAACAACCACGTGCCGGTCAAAACGTCCTGGGCGCAGCAAAGCTGGATCAAGTACATCCGGACGATTGGTCGCAGCTACGACAATAATGCCTTCATTGACCTCGAAACCATCCATCTCAACTAGTAGCTGATTGAGTGTTTGTTCACGCTCATCGTTTCCTCCACCCAGTCCAGCACCGCGGCTGCGCCCCACAGCGTCGATCTCGTCAATGAAAATGATGCACGGTGCGTGTTTTTTACCTTGCGCAAACATGTCCCTGACACGGCTGGCACCAACACCAACGAACATTTCCACAAAATCAGAACCGCTGATACTGAAAAAAGGAACTACGGCTTCACCTGCAATTGCTTTAGCCAGCAGGGTTTTTCCTGTTCCAGGTTCACCCATCAGCAAAACTCCTCGCGGTATTTCACCTCCGAGTCGTTCAAATTTCCCCGGATCTTTGAGAAAATCTACAATTTCCTCCAATTCTTCGCGTGATTCATCAATTCCTTGTACATCTTCAAACTTTACCGGGTTGTCTTCAGTTTTGGTAATTCTTGAGCGAATTTTTCCAAAACCCATCGCACGGTTTCCGCCGCCTTGGACCTGGCGCATGAAGAAGAGCCAGATTCCGATAATCAGGATCATTGGCAGCCAACTGTTCAGGATGGCCATAAACAAATTGGTCTGATCGGTTGGTTCAACCCTAACCCGTACTTGATGCCGGTCTAAAATTTCAAATAAGGCTGGATAATTTGGGGCTTGAGTTTGAAAAGAACCATTTGTGTCACTGACACCGTGAATTTGACTTCCACGGATAGATACCTCAAGCACCGACCCGGATTCAATTTGAGAAATAAATTCAGAGAATGAAATTTTTCTTTCGTCTGATTCTCTTGGACCGACAAGATTAAAAAGCATCAGCATAACTAATCCGATCACGAGCCAGATACCGATATTTCGTAAAAATGTGTTCACGGTTGTCTAAAATTAATGTTATTGGTTATAATCTGTAAATGTTTTCACATTTGTCGCAGAAAGGCAAGTCTGAGACGAATAAATAAACAGTTTTTAAACAAATCTTTTAGTAACTCATGTTACTTTGTCAATTTTTGCAAAATGAGCTTTTACTCCAGTCTCATTTATGCGTTCGCAGGGAAGAGTTATACAGGATCGGATTAAAGTCCATCAGTTGGGCTGATTACAAGTTATGCACGTATCACGAGTAAATAATCTTGACTGTCAATTTGTGCTGGTGACAACGGGTCATGCTTTTTCACTTGACAAGAAGGACAAAAGTGCCCGAAGATACTGTAAAGACATGATAAATTTTAAAAAGTAAAGAGTGGTTAAAGAAAATAAAATTAGGTTGCGAAAAGTAGGGATTTTTTCACAGCAAATGGGACATCCGGTGACGGATTTGTTACGAGAGTGGTTTGTTCCTCATGGCATTGAAATTTTTCCCCTTGAAGAGGGAAAAGAAAGTAAAGCCGGTTTAGATTTAGTTATCTCATTTGGAGGAGATGGAACTGTACTTGCGGCTTTAAGCCTTTTCCCAGAGTGTCCGGTTTTGGCAGTCAATTTCGGAAATGTTGGTTTCCTGACCGCGGGAGACCGTGAAGAGTTGACTGAAATGCTGCAAAGTGTATTGGACGGAAAATATATAATCAGTGAACGTACAGTACTTGAGTGTATTCATCCTCATGGAACTGATTATGCGGTGAATGAAATTGTTGTCCGAGGTGCCACTCGTTTAATCGCTGTCGAGTTGAACATCAACGAGCAGCATATTAGGTGCGTTCGCGGAGACGGTGTTATTGTTGGGACTGCCACCGGAAGTACTGCGTATTTGCTGGCTGCCGGTTCGCCGATTGTAATGCCGGAACTGCGCTGCATGATTATCGCAGGCTTGAATGAATACGATTTCCGCTCCAGACACTTGGTCGTTACCAGAGAGTCGCAAATCAGACTCGAAATATCAGAGCAGACTCATGAAAAAGAAATTTACATATCTGTGGACGGAAAGAGAAAAGTGCCACTTGAAATTGGTGATGAAGTTCTTATTCGGGAGTCGTCAAGGCAGGCAAAATTAATTTTTATGGAAAAGAATTATTTTTTTCATAATCTTTCTTCGCGGCTGTCCTGGTTCCGCAGCGGTGAAAAATAGTTAGATCAGCTTATGGCGTTTAAATGGCGTTTTTCAGTCGGATTGATCTTTTCATTGACTTTACACCTTTTGTTGTTAATGGCCTTATTTTACTGGTATCCTGGTATAGTCAGCGAGAGTGACTGGCCATGGAAAGAGTGGTCTCCTTTTTTTTTAGAAGAACAAAAAGGTTCTTCCACTTCAGCAGGTCTCTCAAAAGTGGATTCCTATGAAAAGTTGTCAGGCAGAACTTTGTTTTTTCCTGATATTGTGCTGTATGGACAAGAGAAAAAACCACGCAAAAATACTCGAAGCAAAAAGCAAAACTACAATTCCATAGTTTCTTTTGAGGGCATTCTTGCGCAAGTTGAAAAATATCCTAAGCGCCTTAAAGCAAATAGGGCTTCAAAAAAACAGTTTTCCGGACAGGTGGTCTCACTACTGTCGCTTCTAACTCCAGTTGAGTTGCAAAGCCGGTTGCCTGAAAAGGAGACTCCTCATTTAAAAGCAAGAGAGCTGGTGAGGTATCGACAGGAACTTAATGAGTTTCTGTCTGCACGATGGGAAGTGCCAATCCATTTGATTGAAAGTCAACTTACGGTTGTGATCAAGTTTGAAATTAATAAAGATGGTCGTATTCTAAGTTGGAAACAGGAAGAATCTGGTAGTTTTGTACTTTATAAATCTGTAAAAAATCTACTGAAAAACTTGCAATTTCTCCCATCCTTGCCAAAGTCCTATCCAGAAGATTTTTACAAATTTGGTGTCCGATTCACTCCGGCCAACTTCAAAAAATGAGATTCCAGTGAAGTTCATTAACGATGTTTATCCGAAAATTTCACGCATTAGAGCTGGTTTAGTTTTTCTGCTATACGGAATAATTCTGCTTTCTTCCGAGAGTAACATTTTTGCCATTGATTATTTTGAAATCACCAACCCAAAGTTCATTCCAGTCAAGGTTGGACTTGCAAAAGAAAACAATCCGAAGGAGGTTTTATTGCTGAATGTTTTCAAGGAAAATTTGGAGAAAGTACTTTATTTTCAATTAATTTTGGCAACAAAAGAAGAATTTGAACAGTCAGAAAAAATTGTTTATTACCTTGACCTGGAGTTGAAAAGCGGGTCGAAACAACTTAGAACTACGCTCCGGACACAGGGAGAAAAATATCCAGTATCTCAAGAGACATTTGCATTGGTAGAAGATCAGGATTTGAGAAAACTTGGACGGAAATTGGCTGACTGGTTTGTAGAATACACGCTGGAATTCAAAGGGGTCTCTTCCAGCCGCATTGCCTACACCGCACAAAAAACAAATCGACGAAAAAATATCATGCTCAGTAGTTATGACGGAACTGAGCAAAAACGGTTTTCATACAATCTTGGTTCGAACAATCTCCCAAGCTGGTCATTCGACAGCAATAATATTATCTACACAACATTCACCCGCTCCAGCGTGCAGCTGGCCATTCAGCCGGCAAAACGTCACCGTGCCAAAATTCTTTCTTTTCCTTCCGGATTTCAACCGCTTGGCGCAAGCTGGCATCTGGATGGAGAATCAATTTTACTGACCCTGATGAAGCAGGGCAATTCTGACATCTACAGCTATCATCTTGCAGATGCAAAGCTGGAACGGATTTTTGCCTGGAAAAGTCTGGAAACCTCTCCCCAAATGTCTCCGGATGGCCAGAAAATAGCTTTTGTTTCAGACAGCGCACGTCCACGCAGTCCGCAAATTTATATTCATAATTTGAATAATCATAAAACAGAACGTATTACTTTTCGAGGTAGTTACAACAGTTCTCCTAAATGGTCTCCGGATGGATCACAACTGATTTACGAAAGGCAGAAAAAAGGATTTTTTCAAATTTACAAATATACCTTACTCACTCGCCGTCACCTTCAACTGACATTTGGTCGTTTTGATTCTGAAAAGCCTGACTGGGCACCTAACGGGAAACAAATTGTTTTCTCCGCAAAAAGGAAAAAAGCGCCAAAACTATACTACATTTCGTCTTTTGGAGGTCGCACCATCCGTGTAACTACGACCCCCTCCGACATTGCTGAGACGAATCCGGTCTGGAGCAAATAATCGAATTAGCAGTACGGTTCTCAAATGCCAAAAAGAGATATAAAAATAACTTCCACACTATCGCAAAAAACCCGTAAAAACTCACAAATGCAGAGAAAAGGGAGAACTTTTCTCCCGAGAATAGTGCCTAAACGCTTTTATCTTTATTTGTCGATTTTCCTGTTTTTAATTTTGGGCTGTTCTTCATCTGGATCTAACAAAACTCCTCTGGGAAAAAATACAGTAGAAATTGTTGCACTGCAGAAAACGCTGGCTCAGCAAGAGGAATTGTTGGGTCGATTGCAGGCGCTGACGGCAGATCAGTTGCTGCGCAACAACGAACTTGAGCAGGCACTACCGCCGCGGGATTTGCTCGAATCCTTGCAAAATGGACTTGTTGAACTGCAGAAAAAAACACGGAGACTTGAAAAGCAAGTTTCTGAATTGAAGAAAGTTTTGGAAAAATCTGAAGCTAAGAAGAAATCTTCCAAATCTTCTGCTGATAATTATTCCAGCAATCAAGAGCAAATTATTCGGGGACTTGTTTCATTGCAGTCAGGGAATCCGGATCAGGCGGTGGAGCATTTACAAGATATCTTGAAGTCAAAAAAGGCAACAAAACTAAAAGGTGAAATCCTGATGGCCATCGGCAACGGATTTTTGGCACAAGGTCATGCGAAGCAGGCAGCATCTCATTACGGAATTTTTCTTCGTGAATATCCAAAAAGTAGGCATGTTCCTCAGGCTATGTATTTTCTTGGAGAAGCAATGGAAGAGCTTGGTGAAGAAGAAAAACAAAAAATTTTGTGGAAGGAGTTGATCCAAAACTATCCTGAATCGTCTCTAGCCAAACGTACAAAAAAACGGTTACGCAGTTCCAGTGCATCTTCGAATTAATCCCGGAAGATGGAAAAAAACACTTTAGGAAAGTCCGGTCTGGAAGTTAGTTGTCTTGGGCTCGGCACAATGACTTTTGGAGAGCAGAATACTGAGGAGGAGGCTTTTGCACAAATGGATTGTGCACTTGCAGCAGGGATAAATCTGTTTGATACGGCTGAAATGTATCCGGTGCCACCGCAGGAAAAAACTTTCACCAAAACCGAACAGATTATCGGCAAATGGATGAAGCTCCGGAAATGCCGGGAACGCCTGATTTTGTCAACAAAAGTTGTTGGCCCCACCGTGAAATCACGTTCAATGGGCAGCTACATTCGTGATGGAATTAATCACCTCACCAAAATTAATATCAAAACGGCTCTTGAAGGCAGTTTAAGCCGCTTAAAAACAGACACAATTGATCTCTACCAAATTCACTGGCCAGATCGGAATGTCAATATTTTTGGCCAGCGAGGATTCGCTCTTCCAGAAGATTCAGAAACAGATAATGCTGGAATACCGGAAACCCTGGAAGCGTTGGAAAATCTCCGGAAATCCGGAAAAATTAGAGCTTTTGGAGTTTCAAATGAAACGCCTTGGGGCGTGATGCGCTATCTGAGTTTGGCAGAAACAAACGGCTGGGAAAAAGTTGTCAGTATCCAGAATCCCTACAGCTTGCTCAACCGCACTTTTGAATCCGGACTTGCTGAAATTACGTACCGGGAGTCTGTCGGACTGCTGGCTTATTCTCCATTGGCTTTTGGAATGCTGACTGGAAAATATTTGGACGGCCAGAGACCTGCGCGTGCGCGTTTAACCCGGTTCTCCCGCTTTCAGCGCTACCAGACAAAAAATGCGCTAAGAGCTACACGTGATTATGCCAACCTTGCTAAAGAACACGCTTTAGAACCGGCACAAATGGCTTTGGCCTTTGTGCGTACACGGCCGTTTATGACAAGTGTATTGCTTGGCGCCACCTCAGTCACACAGCTTGTTACCAACCTGGCCAGCGCCGAATTAGAGCTTTCAGCAGAAGTGCTGGAAGGCATTGAAGAAATACATAGTCGTCTTCCAAATCCATGTCCCTGATCAAATAAAGTCGAAGCGCCTTAACGCCAGCGGTGGCCGAGGATAATTCGGTCTCCTTCGACTCCCTGATCAGGAAAATCCTCGAGTTTGATTTTTTCACTTTTTCCCCAATACCAACCCAGAATCCACCCGGATTCACTTTCAAAACCAAGACCTCAGTCACTGCCGCCAGATCATTTAAGCCCGGTATAAGTACTAAGTGATTCAATCCATGTCAAAAAATATCGCCCTCCATGAACTCCAAAAAATAATGGCCCCATCCATACCCGCAATTCGGCAACAAAGATACCAGCCTTGTAATATTCATATTTTGTATTGTCAGGCAACGCGCCTTTGCCTCCGAATTCTGCCCCGAAAAGTGAGAAAGAAAAAGACTCACCCAAAGCAAATTGATATTCTATTTGATCTCCAATTATTTTGGATGTTTGATTTTCTTTTCCAGTGTCATCATTAACCGGTTTTAATTGGCCTAAATCCAAAAATAAACCAAACCCATTACCTAGTCTGGCCAGTAGAAAGGATGTCCTAGAGGTCAGAGCAACTGTCAGAAGAAATACATAACTAAATTTTATAGTGATGCCCTCAGTTTTTAGCGCAAAAAGTCTTATTAATCTCTGAATATAAATTTGGCATTTTTTGTTATTTTTTTAGAATTTTGTTAAATAGAAACTAAAATTATTAGTTACCGTGACAAATCGATTTGCAGGAAGACAATTTCATGGAACTATTTTTACTTAAAAATGTTTTATCCCATTCATGTATTTTGCCGCATCAAGAATTCCGTTTATAGTGAGAGGTTCCATGTGAAATACTTGTTGAACGTATGGAGCAATCGTCCGATTCCAGTATTGTTTGGGAGTTGGGTTGATCCAAACAACAAAAGGAAAATGTTCATGCAGAGTTTTTAAATTTTCCAGGCTTGGCGTTGAAGATTCTTCTCGAAATTCAATTGAGCCAAAAGGTGCTAGTAACTCGTGTGGTCCCATGTAGGCATCTCCGACAATAAAAACCCGATAATCCGGGCTGTTTTCCATCACTTTGCGCAGAGAGACCGGTTTTCGGCGAGCCTCGTCTTCATAAACTTGATCGTAAATTGCATTGTGGAAATAGTAATTTTTTAAGTCTTGCGGAAATCGGCGTTTGATTTTTTCAAAAAGCGTTTGGACTTTTTGGGCATGAACCCACATTGAATTTCCGCCATTGTCCAGCAAAAGCAAAACTAGAGTACGGTCTTGCTGTTCACGCAACAAATGGGGGACAACGATTCCGGCGTTACGACCAGTTTCTTCGACGGTACGTTTCACATCAAGTTTCCTGTCCGGATGCATGTCTTCTATATTTTTTATAGCTTGCAGTGCTGCATCCATGTTGTTGTCCGTAATTGGGGCATCCAAATCAATAGGATAAAAAGAAGGGTCACCCAGTACTTTTCTTGCTGTTCCCGCATGAGCAGGTCCACCGACACGGATGCCATTCAAACCGTTTCCGGAATGCCCATAAGGCGAAAATCCATGACTGCCAATCCAGTGTCCTCCGCCGCTGTGTGAAGTTTTTTGCTGTTCCATGACACTCTTCATGCGCTCAATCAATTCTTCCAGTGAAATCCTGGAGTAGTCCACCATTTTTTTTCCGGCCTGTGGCGCTCCCTGAGGACCGTCACTTTTCCTGTCCGCTAAATCAGGATTGTCATCATCCAAGTGTTTTCTCGCGTCCAGTTCTTTTTGAATATTGGCATGTAAATCAGACTGGAGCGTTTCATTCAAAAACTGATCGATGAGTTTTTCATAATCGATTTCACCACCAATTTTTCCTGTTTCCAGCTTTTGACTGAACCAATGTTCAAAAGCAGAAGAGTTGCGGATTGCATCGTCAATGGTGTTATAATTGGTGGTGTCAATGCCCAAAAAATAATCCCAAAATGCCATCGTGTATGGAGCAATTTCTCTTCGGGACTTGCAAATCAAGTGCTGACAAACATCAAAAAGAGAACCTAGATTTGTAACCAATCCCATTTCCATGGTGCGGTAAATATCCAACAAGATACGCACATCGGTCTTAAAGCCGTACTGCCTAAGAGTCTGGGGGAAACCTGAAAACATGATTTATTTAGTGGAATATTATTTTTTATTGTTAATCCAAAAAATTATCTGGAATTTTGAATTTGCAAAATGACAACATAATTTCCGTATTTCAGCATTGCTTCAGGAAGAGGGTCAAACTGAATATCCTCCAAAGCCATGATTGCAGTTTCATCAAAATCCTGTGAGCCACTGGTTGTTTTAATTATTATATCTGCGACTGTTCCTGACTCATCAATGCTGACTTCAAGTTGCACAAACATACCACTACGGAAAATTTGAAGCGCATAGGTTACGTCAAGTAATAATTGGCCAATTCGCTGATTGTAAGACTCGCGGGCCACTATGTAGGGGTCGGGTGCAGGCGGTTCTGGAATTTGCTTTTCCGCAAGATCAAGAAGTTCTACTGGTTCGGGTGAAGAAAATTTTTCCGGAGAAGCAACTTCTTTTTCGGTGGGAGCAATGTCCTTTTTCGGTGAAGCGACTTCTTTTTCAGTGGGAGCAATATCCTTTTCCGGTAAAGCAACTTCTTTTTCAGTGGGAACAATATCCTTTTCTGGTAAAGCTACTTTTTCTAATAATAGATTCTCCAGCATTTTTTGAACAAGCTTATCAACATGCCGAATCAATGTTTCGGTATCACATTTATGGCAGGTCCGTGTAACAATTTTTTCAGTGATTTCTGGGATTGACAATGAACTAAGTTTTAAGCTCATTTGAGTCTCTGTTTCATTACGGACAAGCTGGAACAAAAACAGTTCATCAGTTTTAAATTGATGATGTAAATTTTTGGTAAAACTAAGAACTTCTCGAACACATTTGCTACTGGTGCAATCCTCTATATCAATACTTTTAATGCCACGCTCAGCAATCAATTCCAGCACTTTGTGCGAAACAAGATGATAGCGCTGATTAAGTTGTTCCCTGAAACGGTTAAACAGTATTTGTTGTTCCGGAACTGAGAGATTACCCAATACAGACATGGGACCGATGATAGCTCGAGCGGAATCTGCTGTACAGGTTTTTGGCATTAATAATGTGCCTGAATATATGATTATTGCCAGGAAAAGGTATTCTTTTTTAAGATGTTTATTTAAGATGTTGGATAAGTTGAGCATTAGTTGTACCCCCTTCATCTTTTGTCTGGATGATTATAATCTATAATATTTAGAATAAAGTATTGACAGTAAAAGCAATAGAGGCTAACATTATCAGATTTGCAGGAGTTGAACGCAAGTTCTTTGAAAAGGGAATCAGAAGAGACAGAAAGCCTGTTCCTATCCATCTATTGGATGGATAGACGTTAATTTTTAGTAATGAAGCATAGGATTAAAACTTGAGAGTTTGATCCTGGCTCAGGACGAACGCTGGCGGCATGCCTAACACATGCAAGTCGAACGAGAAAGTCACTTCGGTGGTGATTAAAGTGGCGCACGGGTGAGTAACGCGTAGACAATCTGCCCTTCAGTCTGGGACAACTTTTCGAAAGGAGAGCTAATACCGGATAACAATGTTTGACATAAGTTAAATATTTGAAAGCTTTATGTGCTGAAGGAGGGGTCTGCGTCCCATTAGCTAGTTGGTGAGGTAAAGGCTTACCAAGGCAACGATGGGTAGCGGGTTTGAGAGGACGATCCGCCACACTGGAACTGAGACACGGTCCAGACTCCTACGGGAGGCAGCA
>Ga0209752_1000576_pt1 | contig 17709 bp, 19 predicted proteins | sample METZYME_3_250m_FD_187548 | JGI IMG/M metagenome (GOLD analysis project Ga0209752, IMG submission 187548) | Marine microbial communities from oxygen minimum zone in mesopelagic equatorial Pacific - METZYME_3_250m (SPAdes) (version 2) | ecosystem: Environmental > Aquatic > Marine > Oceanic...
GCCGCCGGCATCCCCGGTGTTTACGGTGCCTCTTGGTTCGACAAGCAAGACTTTACATTCCTCAGTCGCAAAGGGTCGATGCGGTTGTCCTCGTGGGACTACTGCCATTTCACCTTGATGCAGTTCAACGGTTTTGTCGCTCAATTCGATATGCATGCTGCCCTCGATCACGATAAAGACTTCGTCGGTTTCCTTGTGGTCGTGTTGAACGAAGGAGCCTTCGATCTTGACCAGTTTGAATTGGTAGTCGTTCATTTCGGCGATGACTTTCGGCGACCAGTGGTCGGAAAATTGATCGAACTTGGACAGCAAATTGATGGGTTCTTTCATAGGTTCAACTTTTGATAGGCGTTGAGGTTTGAGATATTGAATTGCAATGGGATCGCTTCAAGGGTTAGTCGATTCGGATTCGGCTCGGATTCGCTCGGAAATCGATCCGATGTCGGCGTAGAGGCTGCGCAACAAACCATCGTTTAGTCCGTAAATCCAACCGTGAACATGAAGGTATTTGCGTTGTTGCCATGCTTGTTCTACCGCCGTCGTTTGACAAAGCGAAAGCATTTGTTTGCGGACGTTGAGTTCCACCATTCGAGCCTCGGCCATCTGCATGCCGCCCTTCAACAGATTGGCTTTGTTGTGGTCCCAGAGGTTTCGAATGCCACCGAGCCAACCGGCAAGCGGGCCCTCGGTGAGGTGATCTGTCATAGCAGCATGAACGCCCGCGCAGCCATAGTGGCCGCAGACGATAACGTGGCGAACCTCAAGCACGCGTACAGCAAATTCGATGACGGACATGCAGTTTGAATCGGTTCTATTGATGACGTTAGCGACGTTGCGATGAACGAATAACTGTCCGGGTGGCAGTCCTGTGATCTGATTGGGGGTCACACGGCTATCGGAGCAGCCAATCCAAAGATATTTGGGTGCTTGTTGAGATGCTGTTCGCACGAAAAACTCGGGATCTTCGCGGATGACCTCCGCGACCCATCGCCGATTGTTTTCGAACAGTGCTTCGATTTCGGGATCTTCGGACATTGCTGAAATCACCTTACAGTCGATGAATTAGGTTGGGGACGGGCCACCGCCGTTTTCGAGTCACCCAGAAATTGGAAGTGCGTCACTTCGCAGCGTGAATTGGTTCGCAGTACTGGGCCCCAGGTCCCTGTACCTGGGGACACGTATAGACGTAGACCATGCAGGTCGAATGACCCGTGCATCCGGGGGTGAATTCGTTGCACGAGGTAATTGAATGGAAATATCTGACCCCGATGGGTGTGACCTGACACCATGAGTTGTATACCCCAATCTGCTGCGTCGTCCGCGCCTTCGGGTCGATGGTAAAGAAGAACTCGATATCGATTGTCTAGCTTCGACAGATTGCTCAGACCTTTCTTTACGGTGTCCTTTGCCTCGGCGTCGTCGAGACCGACGAATTGAAACGGATCGGCGTCCACGGCTTCGTTTCGTAAGACGATCACGTTGTGGGCTTCTAAGTGCCGAACGATGCGCTCTGTGTCTGCGTAACGCTCGTGGTTGCCGAGAATGAAATACACGGTCGAATTGAGCTGGGCCAATGGTTGTAAATCTTCTTCGTCGATATTGTCGTCGACGAGATCGCCTGTGATTAGTACCGCGTCCGCCGGCAATTCATTGATACATTTAACGATCCGTCGCAAGAACGTGGGGCTACGTGATCCGATGTGAACGTCAGAGATTTGTACCAGTGACTTTCCTTCTACACTCGAACCGGCAAAGAGGGGGATACAGCGAACCTTTAACAGTTGCGCATTGATCAGTCCCCAACTACCTAATATCGAGATGGCGGTAAGACCGATGAGTCCGACGTCTGTGTCGTTGATAGGCGAAATCAGACGAACGAGCTCTAACACGATGACTACGGGAAAGAGCTGGAAACATAGGCCCATCCACGTCATGGATATGACCGCGAGTCGTCGAGTGATGGCTCCGGGGAATGTTGACGAGATAATGCGGTTCGCCGGAGGCAAGACGAGAAGAGCCAACAACTCTAATGTTCCGGGTTGCCAGCCTGGAATGAGCCAGTCGATCAGACGAATCGGTGGATAAATTAGCAGGCCGAAGTAAAACGCTGACGCGAGAATGGTCGTTCGGATGCGACGTTGTAGCGTACGAAGATTCAAGGCGAGGGTTGCTGAAAAAATGAAACGTCGAATGATCCACGCACATCCATTCCAAATGTCACTTAAGGGGGGTTCTTCGTTTTGCAGCCCGTTCGAGCTTGAATGTCTTGAGAGCAAACCGCGGTAAACCGAGTGGATTCTTAAGGAACTTTCGAAGGATCAATCGTCGCATGTGGGGGGTACCCGAGAATTTACTTTCTCGCTGGCCGTGGCCGGTATGGATCGCCAAGGTTGGTACGTCAATCACGTCAAGCTTGATGCGGAGTGAGAGTGTTTCGGTTTTCGGTGGGAGACAGATCGAGTCATCGCACGCCTGATAGCGAAGCACCACGTCGATGTCTGCTGTGTCCTGATCGAGGGGACGCGTTTCACTTGCCAGTGCCCCCACCGCGTAAAAGGGGACGACGATGTCGACTTCGCCACTCCATACCCGAAGCTCAATGTTGGTGCTTTTCATAATGAGCGCCTCTGAGGGCGGGAAGATGGGATCTTCAAACACTAGACCTGCGGAGCCAGAAGCAGTGACCGTGGTAGGGACCATGTCGTTGGGTACAGGTTCACCGTAGATATGAATGCCCGTGGGCAATTCGAAGCGAGCAACAAGGTGTCTAATGATTCCCTGTCGTATTGTGCCCCGGCCGCCGCGGACAGATATAGAAACTGGGATTTCTGGATCCTTATTGCGGACGTTCGGCTCGTCGCCAGTCAGTTGGATCCTGCCCTCCGCCGCGTCGAGTAGGTTTTCGGGACTGTCCCGTTTTTTGTAGGTGTCGTGAAAAAACTTTGCGGTGACGACGCCTGATTCGTCGGTAACGTAAGCTCCTGGAAATGGAATGCCCTCAAGGAAGGCATCCCCACGACCGACCTGATCGTTGAGGATGCCGAAGCGGCGGATCACTTCAGAGTCGATATCCGAAAGAAGTGGGTAGGGGATCCCCTGCTTTTGACTGAACTCTCGGAGTATCTCTTGGTCGTCGTAGGAGATGGCATAGAGTTTGATGCCCGCCGACTGGAACTTTGGGTATGCGTCGCGAAGCTCGCCGAGCTGCGTCCAGCAAGGCGGTCACCAAACCGCCGATCGAAAAAAAACGACGACGGCTTTGCCGTTGGCGCGACTCCGGTGGAAATCGATGAGATTACCGTGCGCGTTGGGCAGTTTGAAATCTGGGAGCCGCTCGCCAACTTCAGGACCGGTCAAGTGGCCTTGAGGTAGACCCGCTCGTCCGGGGTGCCCCAAGGGTGCGGGAGCATCGAAACCGTGGTGATCGCGTTCTACCGTCACGTATCTTCCTTTTCTTCTGATGCGTTAAACGACTGACGTTTCAAGTTTATCAATGTGTGTGGACGGGTTCTTGTGCCAGCGGGCCGAATACGGATACGAGATCGTCGGATAAGGGATAAGTTCAGCGCAACGGTTACACCCATTTCAATGGGCATTGATCAATCAATGATTGCCTGTTGTACGGCATTGCCGAAATCGTATTGCGCCGGGCCGTAGGGTTGCTGGAGCATCAACACCGCTGCCAGTTCTTCATCGGGGTCGGTCCATGATTGTGTTCCGAAGGCGCCACCCCAGCCAAATGCGCCTGCGCTACGGCGGCTGCCTGCGATGATGGGATCGATCACGACTGCAACTGTGTAACCGTACCCCATGCCCTTTTGGTTGCGAGAGAAACTTCGGTACAAATCACCAAGGTGATTGCTTCCCAATGTTCGTACCGTTCTTGGGCTTAGTAATTGTCGCCCGAACAATTGGCCTCCGCCGACGAGCATTTGTTCAAATCTAAGGTAATCCTCAGCAGTACTGGAAAGTCCACCCGATGCGGAAAAAAAAGTTGTCGGGGGTCGCCGCGACCAGTTGGATCGATTGTGAATCACAACTCGTCGTGACGCTTTATGGTCGGGAACATTGAAGTGGGTGTCTTGCATCCCTAACGGCTTGAATATTCGGTCGCGTACGAAGTGGTTGAACGCTGTACCCGAAACGATTTCAACAATTCGAGCCACCACGTTGAGACCGACGCCGGGGCTATATGACCAGCGAGAACCCGGCTGAAAATCGAGAACGTACTGTGCGTACTTGGGAACTTCAGTAGCGAGTGTGGCGTTCGAGTCTCTTCTGGGACGCTTCGAAATCGCGCTTCCCAATCCGCCGCTGGCCAAACCGGAAGTGTGGGTCAACAGATCGTGTATCGTAATTTCTCGGTTTGCCGGGACTAATCGATGCGCCGGCGGGTCGCGTCGATTGACCCTGACCGGACTGATGTCTTGGTCTTGGGGCTCGTTTAAGACAGCTACTTGCATTGCTTTGAATTCAGGGATGTATTTTGAAACGGGATCGCGGGGCCGCAAAAGGCCTTCTTCAACCAACATGAGCGTGGCCACACCAAGGATAGGTTTCGTCGAAGATGCCATCCGAAAGATGGCGTCCGCTTCCATCGCCCGGTCATTGTCGACATCCATCAAACCGTGTGTCTCAAAATGGACGACTTTGCCGCGTCGAGCCACAGCAGTGACAGCACCCTGTATTCGCCCCGAGTCGATATGTCGTTGCATCGCAGTGGCGATACGAAGCAGACGTTGACTCGACATACCTACATCTTCAGGTCGAGCCCTTGTTAACGCCTGAGGACGTTCTAACTTTGCAACCGACTTGGAAGCTAGTGAGTCGACTTGTTCGACCCCGGGGGCAGTAGCAGCCCATACCAATACAATGATTAGCCAAAATTTTCTCATGGTCCCCACACTCCAATCGATGGGTTACTTACGATTCACAAACGTACGCTTGCAGGTACAAATTAATCAAACTGAAATGGATGCACGGTCATGGCTTAATTAGGTGTTCCAGTTAGAGCGACGTCTCGAACAGCTCGATGCCAATAGCGACACACGACAACGGCAGTTTCTGGTTTGATTCGCTTGAATCTTTGCCCGAACCCGAAAAACCATCTTCTTTGCCGAGAGCGACCGACGTGGCGATTATTGGAGCTGGTTTCACCGGTTTATGGACAGCGTACTATCTGAAGCAACGACGGCCTGATCTCTCCATCGCTATTTTTGAAGCGGTAACCGTTGGGTATGGTGCCAGCGGCAGAAATGGTGGGTGGTGCATGGGGCTCGCCATGGGGATTGAAGATCTGCTGGCGAAACCTGAAACGCAGCAAGCAGGGATTCAAGTTCTTCGGGCGATGCACGAAACTGTCGATGAGGTCGGTCGCGTTTGTCAGGCTGAGAACATCGATTGTCACTACCAGAAAGGCGGCACGCTCACCGTTGCGACACTACCTTTTCGAGCGAAACGTATGCGGGATCGGATTGAACGCTTCCACAGCATGGGTTTTTCCGACGACGATTATCGCTGGTTGCCGACGAGTGACGCGAAGAGGCACATCAACTGTGCGTCAAATCATGGGGCTAGCTACACCCCGCATTGTGCGGCCATACATCCGGCGCGGTTAGTCAAGGGGTTAGCCGCGCGAGTTCGAGAGCTGGGTGTGGCCATTTACGAGTTGACTCCTGTGACCAATTTCGAGCCCGGACGAATTCACACTGAAGTCGGATCAGTCGATGCGTCGATCGTACTTCGTGCTACCGAGGGGTATACCGATTCGCTAAGTAACCAAAAGCGTCGAGTCATGCCGCTCTATTCGATGATGGTTGCCACCGAACCCCTAGAGCCCAGGATGTGGGAGGAAATTGGTTTAACCCATCGGGAAACCTTTGGCGATGGGCGTCGAGTCGTGATTTATGGACAGAGGACGCTTGATAACCGTATGGCATTTGGAGGTCGAGGCAGTTACTACTTTGGTTCTGAGCGTAAACCGCGGATATCGCCGGAGGATCCAATGCTGGATATCGTGGAGCAGAACTTACGCGACTTCTTTCCGATTCTTCACGATGTCGAAATTACGCACCGATGGGGCGGACTGATGGGTGTGAACAGACACTGGCGACCGAGCGTGTTGTTTGATCGCGAAACAGGACTTGGGAGTGCCGGTGGTTATGTGGGGGAAGGTGTCGCCGCAAGCAATCTGGCGGGCCGTATCCTTTCGGACCTGGTGACCGGAGAGAAATCGGATCTCGCTCGACTTCCCTGGGTGGGTGACGACCCGGCACGTTGGGAACGCGAACCGCTACGTTGGGTCGGAGCAAAGGCTATTCAGTTCGTCGGGGATCGCGCCGATCGAAAAGAACGAAATTCGAGTACACCCTCCGCTTTCTGGGGTGGATTATTTGACCGTTTGTTTGGCTAATCTGGGCCCGTCGGACGGTCTCCGTATGTCCCTCAAGTTGTTACTCGATATGATGGGGCGAGTTAATCCAGGCCCTTGTCCCCAGTGACCAAAGCCAATTAGACGGAGGTTCAAAAGTGAAGGTGATACGATTTTTTACCACCGAAGACGGTGGTTCGGCTTTTGATGAGCTGGATATTCCGGTGGTGACACGTACTACCGATGCGTGGGCGAACGAGCTCCAATTTAGTGAAGCATTTGCTTCGCCCAACGTTCGGATCTTTGAAGCTCCAGTGGACGCATTCCAGGATTGGCATAACGCGCCGACCCGTCAACTGTGCATCATGCTTGAAGGCATTTGGGAAATCGGAACGACGGACGGGGACAAACGACGTTGGGGTCCGGGCGAAGTTTTTATGCCTGACACCGTTGCGGGTCAGGGGCATACAAGTAGGGTCGTGGAGGGGCCGGTGAGGATGGTCTTTGTGCCGGTCCCCTCTGAGGTAGACATAACTTCGTGGCACATGGATTGAAGGACTGCTGTTGGTAAGAAAGCGGGTTGCACGAACCAACGAATTTGCTCAGCGAAGTGGTGAGCCCTCTACCGAACATCACGGGCTCCTTCTTCCTCACGGAAGCTGACTAGTTAAAGCGGTTCCTGATGTCTTCCCGACGCTCGCGGATTTTGTTGGCTTCCGAGACGACGAAGGCGCGAATCGCCTCCGCTTGGTCGTTGTCGAGTGTACCTTCGAAGCCCGCCATACCTTTATCGAGACGACTTCCATGGAGAACGATGTCGGTGTACTGGTCGTGCGTATCCCGAGTCATCGCGCGGAGATCTGGAACGGCGGTAGCGACGATGGATGTGACACCAATACCTCGATGACAGGTTGCGCAATGCGCGTGATAGAGCGCGTCCCCCTGCTGAATTGTTGCCTCGGACGCCTCGACGGTTGGTTGTTCTGGAATTTGCAGTTTTCTTTGTTCAGTCGACGCCATGACTTGATCGCCGCCTAGCTTGAACACTACGACGGAACCACGTAAATCGTAATTGTTGCCACTAACGACGGTGGCAACGTATTGAACACCGTCAATCATGTAGTTGATCAAAGACGACGAGAAACGACCGGATGTTTCATAGCTCCAAATGGGCTCTCCGGTATCGGTATCGCGAGCCGTAAAACGGCCGTTCCCTTCGCCTTGAAACAACAGACCGGTCGTTGTGGCCAAGACTCCACCATTGAAATCTACGTCGAGTCGATGACGCCACTTGTGCTGACCAGTTAATGGATCAAACGCGGTTATGTAGCCTTTAGACTCGGGACGAGGACCCGCTTTGGCCTCCAGCGCGCGTCGGTATTCACCTTCCCCAATGCCGAGACTCAATCCCCTGGGCCGAATCTTATATACCCCGGTTTTAACAAAAGCCTCGTCGAGCGAATAGAAATTCGGGTAGTCGTGATAATAGAAGTACATGATTCCGCGTGCTTGGTCCCAGGATTGGGGTTCCCAATTGTGGGCGCCGGCATTCGCGGGCAACATCCAATGACCGTTCTCTTCGTAGCGAGCTTCCGGGTTTTCAACGGGACGTCCTGTTTCCATGTCGATATGGGTAGCCCAGTTGATTCCTTCGGTGTATGGGTGCGCGCGAAGTAATGCCCCGTCGGTGCGATCAATCACGTAAAAGAATCCGTTCTTCGGCGCTTGTAACAACACCTTGCGTAACACACCGTCGACTTCCATTTCGGTCAGGGTCATATCCATGGCTGAACTGTAGTCCCAGTTGTCGCCGGGCGTTGTTTGGTAGTACCAATTCATGCGACCGGTTTCGACGTTCACGGAAACGATTGCCGTAAGAAATAGATCGTCGCCGCCACCTGGCGAACGAATAGCTCGTGGCCACGGCGCTCCGTTGCCCACACCGATATAGAGGCTGTTCAATTCTTCGTCATAGACAAGCGAATTCCACGCGGTTCCACCGCCCCCGAATTTCCACCATTCACCGCCCCATGTTTTTGCCGCTAGCTCCATTGCAGGGTGCTCGAAGGGCTTGCTCGGATCGCCGGGTACCAAGTAAAAACGCCAATCGAGTTCGCCGGTATCGGCATCGTAGGCGGTCACGTATCCTCGTCGTCGTCGGCTCTCCGAGCTACCTTGACCGATGTAGATCTTGCCAGCTGCAGCCTTAGGTGCACCGGTGATATTGAAGCGATCCAACGCCGATGGATGCCATGTGTCGACCTCCCAGACTTTCTCGCCGTTGCTCGCGTTAATCGCGAATAGTCGGCCGTCGAAGGTGGCGACGTAGACCCTTCCTTTGTAGACAGCGACACCGCGATTTGTCGGCAGGTCGAACGCGTACTGAATGTAGCCTCGGTCCGTCTCCGGATCGAAGGTCCAAATTTCATTCCCCGATATTGCGTCGATCGCGTAGACCACACTTAAACCGTTGGTGACGTACATCACACCGTCAACCACTAAGGGGGTGGCTTGCATCCGCTCCATCGATCCGATGGCCTTTGTCCAAGCGAGCCCCAAGTTAGAGACGTTGTCCTTATCGATTTGTGTGAGCATCGAGAATCGCTGCTCTTTGTAGGTTTGCCCGTAGGCGAGCCAGCTTCCCGGTTCGTTCGTGGAAGCTGCGATGATTCGTGCGTCGTCGACGTTACCGACCGACGACGCGACGATAGGTTCCGGTGTTTGTTGGGACCGTTCTCTTGTCGAAGGTGACTCGTCGGCGCAACTCGAGAGGAAAGTTATTACTAATCCAGTGATAACGCATCGAGAAAGTGGATCAAGGATCTTCGGCATCATGGTTGCTTTTGGCGTTCTGATTCGTTCGATGCAATTGTCGAGAACAATATCAGAATACCTATTTGCGCGAGGGAGAGGCGAGGTTGGCAGGGGAGATGGTTCGGACGTCGTTCTAGAAACGTTCAACTTCGTCGGAAACACTTGGCGATGGTTGCTCGGCTAAATCCTCCATCGTGGCGATGACTTCGACTATATTGTCGGACTAGACGCTTGGGTAAAACAATCGGTTCGAAGTGAAAGTCATAGTTAAAGTCGCCTTGTGGGTGCTTGGAATCATCGGTGTGTTGGCGATCGTTTTAGTAGCTCTCGTGTGGTGGTGGCTTCGTCCCCTAGACCATACGGTGCCCCATGGCGATGAATGTCTTGATCAACCGCAGGGCGCGTACGAACGGTGTTGGGATATTCTGGTGCCTGATGGTGTCGGAACGGAGGTTCCGCTGCTTCTCGATCTTCACGGGTACAGCGGCAACAAGACGCAACAGCGGGGCTTATCAGGCTTCGAGGAAATTGCGCTGCGGGAAGGATTCATCGTCGCTTGGCCTCAAGGTATCCAAAGAAGTTGGAACGCGGGTGGTGTCCAATGGTTATCGGCGAATGAGGCCCCCGAGGTGCCTGGTCAAGGCTGCTGCGGTACGGCAATTTTCGAAGAAATCGACGATGTTGCGTTTATACGCGACATGGTTGCACAACTAATGCACCAATACTCGATTGACCCCGTGCGCGTTTATGTCTCGGGACTTTCTAACGGTTGTGCGATGGCGCAGAGGTTGGCGGCGGAAGCAAGTGACGTTTTTGCGGGTGCCGCCTGCATGTCGATGTATTTATTGAGCGACGTGCCGGCGACCTATACACCGACGCCCGTTATGGAAATACACGGTACTGCTGACAGGGTCGTGGATTACTACGAAGGCAAATGGAATGGAGCAATGAAAAACTTCGATAATTGGAGAATTCGTAACGGGTGTTCGGGAGAGGGTGAAGTGGTTTGGCGGGAAGGTCGCCACGAACTTATGAGGGCATCCGGGTGTACTAATGGCGCCGATGTCGCACTACTTAGCGTGTTCGAAGCCGGTCATCTACCGTACAAGGGTAGCTCGCTCGACTTGAACACAAGCGAGATAGCGTGGACATTCCTTAAGGAAACAGCGCTGAGATAACTTGCTTAGTCGCGCCGACTGATTTCACAGTCCGCTTCAAGCGCCGCGTTGGGAGAACAGCGTCCGTCTGTACACTCGACGGGCACACGATAAGGATGGCATATCGTTTCGTCGGGAAAATAGACCTCGGATCGGTCGTACTGGTTCGGCGTCGCACAGCCGCTGCAGAGGAAAATGAAATATCCCCAAAGCCAACGGCTGTGACCACTTCGCTTCAAGCCGCCAATGTCCCATTTGGATTTTCTGAGCCAGCGTGGGGGTCTCTCGTACTCCCTATTGCACTGAACGATCTTCGCCTCATGTCTTGACGTGTTATTTAGCCTCGCAGTACGTATGCGGATTATAACGACCGTCGATCGTGGGAGAATGCATAGAGCGAAATTTCTGGGACGAGACCGAGCGCGGAGGGAAGGGAAAGATTGCGATCTAGTATGATAAGTCGATGATTATTTGTTACTGCTTTCAAGTAACGAAAGAAGATATCGAGTCTCGCATTGCGAACGGAGAAACGCTTGCGGGTATTCGTGCGACGACCGGATTGGGATACGGATGTGGCGGTTGCGCGTCGTTGGCCGAACGTACCTGGGGCGTAGACTCGGAGCCGGAAGCTACAAATGGTTCGGGCCCAGGAACCGTCGGCGTCAAGAAGTTTCCGTAGCAGAGAGTCTCTGGAGAGTGAGGTGCACCGGGGGGCCAGGCCGATCGCATTAGCCTAAGCACGCGCCCGGGCCGGCGAAACACAGCAACCAGTTAACGATCACCGGGTGCCATATAGAACCAAATTGGTTGCTTTTCGCCAGCTTCCCGCATGGCAGATCGAGCTTCCAATAGGAGCTTTCCGCCCTCGGTGCTATCAAAAAACCAACGGGTCCCTGACCAAGCGGTGGGAATGTGATCACTAAGTCCTAAGGCGGCCATTTCGTAATAACCGCGTATGTCCTGAGCGACACGAGCAGGGACGCCGGGTATACCAGCTTCTTTCCAAGGGGTCCCACTCGCAACCCGAATCAAAGACAAGAGCGCGTCCTCGACGCCATCTGCCCCAACTACCCGTCCCGTCGCAGCGTGATTACCGAATTGTTGTACACCGCGATCGTACGCGGGACGTAGACCACGAGCTTCGTCGACAGCTGGGTGTAATTCCGCATTACTACGTGGAGGTAAGGGGCAAGCAAGGAGCTCAGCTCCATCGGTAACGGTTTCTTCAAACGTTTCCAAAACTGGTCCTTCCGCTTGAAGTAATCGAAACGCGTGGTCTAGTACTCGATGTTGAAATACCGGGTCGCCAGGTTTTCCTAGTGGCCGACCCAGGGGGAAATCGCACCAGAGTCCGCGAGGGGGAGCGGTGCTTTCGATTTGTTTTCTAATCGATCCAAGTGTGACGGTTGCAATGCCGTGTGCTTCGAAGACATGGGCGAGCGTACTCACGGTACGCGTACACAAGGGTCAGACCGGAGTCAGTATTACGACGTCGACACCTTGCTTTTTCAACAGCGTAGCGCCGGCCGGGCCACTATCCATTCGGATTGCGGTCAGGTCAAACTGATTGCCTGCATACGATAGATGCGAGTCTGACACTTTTCCGATCGTTCCTTGAGCGGCGAGCTCGTCGAGCCGGTCCAACGGAATAACGGTGTTGATGTCGCTGGCGAAACCGACACTGTCGAAGTTTGGGCTCCAATGACCTGTCTGATAATCGCGTTTTTTTCCGTCCAACACACGGAATCCGGTGTCGCTGGGAGCGAAATCATCTTGATCGGCATGATGAAGGGAGGCCGAAGTGACGACTGCCACTGTAGCGTCGCTGAGATCGGGTGGAGTGGTAAAAGCAGCCGTCTCGAAGACGGGAGCTTCGACATTTTCTGCCATCTCCTTTACCTGCCTGTCCGCCATCCGGTGCCTCCTAAGGAAATCAACGAGTTGAAATGGTTATTGGAGCCGTCGCCATTAGTTTCGCACGCGGCACTTGATACCCGTTAGCTAAATCGGTTGACTGATACTGTAGGTATCTGGTTTGAGCTTTTTCGCTGCTTCCGGTGTTAACTCGCCCACAGGATTGAACACACCCTTCTCGAGCTCTTGTCGAACTTGCAAGGCGTTTTTGCTCAGTCCCATTCGACGCAACAGCTTATCGCTCGCATTAGCGATGATGTCGGGATTGACCATAAGCATCCAGCTCTCTTGCTGACGAAGCCACGTTTTGTTGTTGGCTTGAGTCATTACATAACGCCATTCGTCCGACCGGTTGGCGCCAGTGCCGTGTAGCGTCCTTCCGTCAAAGAGCATCACCGTACCTGCCGGGGCCTCCAGATTGATGGCGGGGGGCAGCTTTCCAACCTCTCCACCACTTCCGGCGTCGGAAAGAATCCGATGGGAGCTCGGAATTAATAATGTGCCTCCATTCTCTTCGTTGACGTCCTGAAGTATGTACATGGTGTTGACTAGCACAGGTGACTGCGGCGTTTGTAATGGAAGGATGGCTCCCTGGTCCTGGTGAAGCATCTGTGGTTTGCATCCGGGATAGGCGATGTTCCCGGCCATGCTATAGCTGTACCAGCGCGTGCCTAAAAACTCGTTCAGTAGTTGTTCGATGACACGTGCCCCTTGAATCCATTCTGGGTCGTGTTCAATGCAACGCCGGAAACACTCACCTTTGTTGATGAGATACCAGACGATCTGGAAGAACGGCGTGAAGTGGGCAATCTCCGCAACGCGTTCGGCTTCGGCTTGTTCTTCGAGCCGAGCTCGAATCACGACACGGGACTCGTCGCCGATTGCGCCCTCGATCAGGCAAAAGCCCCAGTCGAAAAAGTCGTGTCGCAATTGGTTTAGGTCTTTGGTCGGCGTTGGTAAATCGTAGTTCTTCCAATAAGCATGTTTCCGGGGAACCGTTGTGTCGTAGAATTTTCCTTTCCCCCAAACGAGCTCGTCATCTCCTGCTGGAACCTGAAGCCAAGGATTGTTGGCAAGCATGGACTTGTATGGCTCCTGGGACTCGAGAAATTCCTTGAACGGCAAAAAGGCGTTTTCTGATGCGGCGTCGATCGCCTCTTGACTGAATTCGTCCGGAATAGGCATGACGGAACCCTAACCAGCGAGCGATGATTTGTTGTTCGACGAAGGGCGAAAATCACTTGCCCGATGATCCGCGAAGGTCGGAGCAAGTTCGGATTCCGACTCGCCAGCAATTCGTGATGCCCGTAGTGTACGGGTGTGATTTCTATCGTATGGCCTTGCTCGATGCATGACGCATCGATTGTCCCAAACGACGATGTCGCCGACACACCAACTATGTTTATAGGTCCTAGGTGCTTGGCACGCACTCTCTAACAGATCGGATAATAATGTCTCCGACTCTTGCGAGCTCATTCCTGGAATTCCGTAGGCGTGCCGTCCGGTATAGATGGATTTTCGTCCGGTCTCGGGGTGTGCCTTGACGATGGGTCGAAGAGGAGCGCCTTTGTCATGAAACCCGTACATGTGATCGGTGGTGTGAATGTACCCGGATCTCGATTGCGAGTAATACAGCGAATGATAAGCGGAGAGTCCCTCCAGTTTTTTCTGCGTATCTTCATCGAGCTCATCCCACGCAGCTCGCATGTCCGCAAACTCGGTTTCACCGTTTTTCGGCGGTACGACCAGTGCCGCGAGCATGCCGGCTTTCGCAGCAAGCGGCATGTAGGTACTGTCCGTGTGCCAGCCCTCGTTTCCTTTCAAGAGACGGTAGCCTTCGTCTTCTGGGTTGGTTAATTCGCCATTTGGTTTTTGATTCGATAATTGGACTGATGGGCCCGGTTGTTGCGGATGCATCTTTTCCGGATTGCCGAAACGTAAAGCCAACTCGCCTTGTTCATCTTCGGTCAAGTGCTGGCCAGGGAAAATCAGAACGCCATATTCCAGGAAGGAGGCATGGATTGCCTCCCAAAGGTCATCCGTCACGCTCGCAAGGTCGACGTCGGTTATGACTGCGCCGAGCGTGGCTTCTGTAGCGGTGACATTCATTGGCCACGTCCATCACTATTTAAGACGAAACATTTTACCCATTTCCGCAGTCTTGCCGCGATCGTTGGTTTTGTGGATCAGTGTATGTGTCTCGCACTCGATGCGTGGCAGGTCCGGTTAAGGGATCACTAGCTTCGTTTTGACGACCGTCTAAGCCTGCAGTACTTTTAAGGGGGTCACTTGCAGTAATACCGGAAAGGGGGGCTCACAGGCGTCGGGAGGGGAGAGAGATACCTGTGAGCCCCGAACTGAATCTTCTTGTTGGTTAGTATCCGTTTCTAAACACTTTGACCGGAGAACTGGTCAATGGTTCCACACTGGTCGCGTCGAGAAGCATTGAAACCGTTTCGGGCGGATATTCGTTAGGGTCTCGCTCTGACAAATTGATCGTATGACGAGTTGGACGTCGTTTTCGTAAGGATATTTCGCTGCTTAATGGACGGACGCGACGTATCGGGCGATCTTGCTATGAAAAATGGAGAGCATTCGATGGCTGAAAATTCAAACCCGCGTTTTTTCGACCTTGTTGGTAACGTTCGCGCGATGCGTAGGTTAAAACCTGATCCGGTTCCAATGGAATTGATCTGGAAAGTCCTTGACGCTGGAGTGCAGGCCCCTTCTGGTCAAAATACCCAGCCCTGGCGATTCGTGTTGGTGTCAGAGCCGACGGGTAAGAAATGGTTTGCCGATCGCTACAGGCGAGCTATCGAGGAGAGATCCGCATCGGCCCAAGGTAGCTCCGGGCGCCAGAAAAACCCAGGCCGCCAATTGCAGGCTCTCTATTATCAGATGGATCACATGCATGAAGTACCGTACCTGTTATTCGTGTGTGGAAAATGCGACTGGCCGTTCAAGGTTCCTGAGCACGAGCGTGTGGGCGAAGGCCCACCAAATTATGGGGCGGTGTATCCATGCGTACAGAATATCCTGTTGGCATGCCGAGCTTTGGGACTTGGTGCTGCGTTAACCACCATGCACCAGGTGTTCGAGGAAGAACTGCACACCTATTTTCATATCCCTCCGGATTATGGCGTCGTGGTGACCGTACCGATCGGCTACCCAATGGGCAATTTTGGACCTGTGACAAGGCGTCCGGCTGAAGACGTTACTCATATAGAGCGTTGGGAATAATCTCGCCGATGACAGGCGTGGTTACGTCATGTCTGCCTGGGCTAGACGAATATTTCGCCTTGCAGATATTTTTTTGTTTGGCCACCGATGAATACTCGAGAACCGTTTAACTCGCAATAAAGGCGCCCAGACCGTTGTGATAGCTGTGCAGCAGCGAGCTTGGTTTTGCCAGTTTTCTGAGCCCAATAGGGAACCATGAGTGTATGCGTGGAGCCTGTAACAGGGTCTTCCGGGACACCGGTGCGCGGCGCGAAAAAACGAGAGACAAAGTCCACTTGGTCACCGGGGGCTGTGATTATGACTCCCCTGCAGTCTAGCTTGGCAAGTAATTTGAAGTCCGGGTCCATAGTGTGGATGGCCTTCTCGTTCTCGAAGACTGCTAGGAAATCGTCGCGGCCTCTGTATAACTCGACGGGCTTTGCGCCTAAAGCCTGTACGAGGGTTTTGTTCTTTTTCTCGGTTCCAGGTTCTTCCGCGGGAAAATCCAAGTAGATCAAGTCGTCCCTTTTAACCGCGCTCAGAGCACCTCTTTTTGTCGAGAAACTAATTTGCGAGGAGTCTGGGGGTAAGTGGTTGTCAAAGAGAATACGTGCGCTTGCTAGCGTTGCGTGGCCACACAAATCAACTTCCACGACGGGGGAAAACCATCGAATCAAGAAAGGGGTCGATGCAACGTTTACGAATGCCGTTTCTGATAGATTATTTTCGAAAGCGATGGATTGCATAGTCGCAGCGTCGAGGCATTCCGTGACAGTGACTACCGCTGCGGGGTTGCCATGGAAAAGTTCTTCTGCGAATGCATCAACGTAATAGATGGGTAATCTCATTCGGACTACCCCAGAATTCCATCAGGTATTCTAGGCGTGCTGGACTGTGGCCAAATCAAGACGATTTCGGTTTGCTTTGGACTTTCGCCCCAAGGTTCCCCCCGGGAGAGGGTTGTTTGTCGTCCGACTCCCTGAACAACCCATCGGTGTTTCGTGTCACGTGCGTTGTAGAAAATTCCCTTGACGCGGTGTATTTCTGGCGGAAGTCCGACGAGCCATCGATTGAGGTCGTTAGGATCCAATGAATTGCTCGCAGAGAACGATTTTGTATCGAACACCACGTCGCCAACGATTACTTGAGAGTGGTTCAACTCCTGAATTTCGAACACGCCATGAGAAGCGAATTCACTGCTCTGGACGACAGAGACACCCGCTGCTTGTTCCTGAATCCAACGCCGAAGTGATTGCCACTCGCTGCCGTCGATTAGCTTCGTGATTAGAACTTGATCGGCTTGACGGAGCTGCTCTGTGACCAGCGGGCCAACGAACTTATCCTGTGACAATTGTCGGATCCGGTTAGCGTCAGCTATTACAAGTGTTCCGCCGGGGGAGAGGCCGGGCCAGGTTTTTGCATATGAAGCGATTTTCGCTGGATATGCGACGCCGCTCGTTTCCACGAGTAAAGCGTCGAGGCGCGGCGCGATATTCAAAAGAGTCTCGATGCCTGAACCAAGCTCGTTTCCGAGCTGACAACATACGCAACCGTTGACGAGGGAAATCAATGGCCCATCGTTTCCCTGGATCAACTTCGCGTCGATGTTTATGTCGCCGAAATCGTTGACCAGAACGCCAAACCGCCGTCCGTGATCGCTGGCAAGAACTCTGTTTATCAATGTCGTTTTGCCGGCGCCGAGGTAGCCGCCAATGACGATAAAAGGGACGTCAGCCATTGATAAGGTGGGCGGTGCCTTTGAACACGGTTGCGTCAACGGCAATATCCTTTAAACCCTCTACACCGACAGCATATGGATCGGTGTCGAGAACCGTGAAGTCGGCGCTTTTCCCGGCTCGCAAACTACCAATCTCTTCCTCCATACCGAGGACGTAGGCGGCATCGATAGTGATAGTGGCTAAAGCCTGGTCCAACGTTAGAGTTTCCTCGGGACACACGACGTCGCCATCCAAGTTTCGTCGCGTTGATGCAACCCAGGCGTTGTTTAGGGGAGATGCGGGCGCCATTGTGAAGTCCGAATGGACTGCGGTACGAATGCCGGCGCGTACGCAAGAACCAACACGAGCCATTTGATCTGCACGTTCGTGTCCGATCCCCTGTTGAGCATAGATTGCAGAAAGCTCGTGCACGTAATACACGTTAGCCGAAACTAATGCGCCGAGAGCGGCGATTCGAGCGACTTGTTCCGGCGTCGAGAACCCAAAATGCTCGATC
>Ga0209752_1000578_pt1 | contig 17640 bp, 16 predicted proteins | sample METZYME_3_250m_FD_187548 | JGI IMG/M metagenome (GOLD analysis project Ga0209752, IMG submission 187548) | Marine microbial communities from oxygen minimum zone in mesopelagic equatorial Pacific - METZYME_3_250m (SPAdes) (version 2) | ecosystem: Environmental > Aquatic > Marine > Oceanic...
GAGTATGATGGCACACGGACCCGGCCTATTAGCCTTTTTCTACCAGGGTATAGAACTTGAAATTTTGCCTCCCCTTATATTTATGGGAGTGGGCGCGTTGACTGACTTTGGTCCCTTGTTAGCTAACCCGAGCACCTTTCTTCTGGGAGCCGCAGCTCAAGTGGGAGTATACACGACACTAATTGGTGCTGTGTTTCTGGGATTCAATATGCAAGAAGCAAGTGCTATTGGAATCATTGGTGGTGCCGATGGACCCACATCTATTTTTTTAGCTAGCAAGCTTGCACCCCATTTACTGGCTCCTATAGCTGTGGCAGCGTATTCATATATGTCGCTGGTTCCCTTGATTCAACCACCAATCATGAAGCTTCTTACTACTGAAAAAGAGCGGAAAATCAAGATGGAGCAGTTAAAACCAATTTCACAAACAGTGAAAATTATTTTCCCGATAGCTGTAACGATTGTCTGTTGTCTTATGTTACCAGGGGTAACTCCATTACTTGGGATGCTAATGCTAGGCAACCTGTTTCGTGAATCGGGAGTGACCGCTCGCCTTCATGAGACGGCAGAAACTCATTTAATAAATATTGTTACCATCCTTCTTGCCCTCGCTGTGGGTTCATCCATGACAGCACAATCGTTTTTACAATGGGAAACCATCAAAATAATTATTTTAGGGTTACTGGCCTTCACATTTGCAACTGCTGGAGGGGTAATTTTTGGGAAAATAATGTGTAAATTTACAGGCGGTAGGGTCAATCCTTTGATTGGTTCCGCGGGAGTCTCGGCGGTTCCCATGGCTGCCCGGGTTTCTCAAAAAGTGGGATCAGAGGCTGATTCCTCCAACTTCTTATTAATGCACGCAATGGGACCTAACGTAGCGGGTGTGATTGGCAGTGCCGTAGCAGCTGGGGTCTTCCTTTCTCTTTTTGGAGATGTTAGCGGTATGGATACCCACGCAGCTCTGGCTCCCGTTATCGGCAGTCCTGAACCAGGAATACAAGCTATTGCAACAGTTGTGGATGCAATAAAACAATAAAGGAAATTTAAAATGGAAGCCAGTGTTTCAGCCGCTGTGAATGTTTCTATTCTTGCAATATCGGTTATTTTTACGGTGTTGATCATTCTTATTTTCACCATTAAAACTCTGGTGAAACTCATGCCCTACCAAGCTTCCCTTGCCCCTCTAGCAAAGTCTGGCTCAACCAGTAGCCCACAAAAACAAGACGATCAAGTTGCTGCCATAACCGCTGCTTTGGCGGCACATATGGGTAAAAGACCAGACGAATTCAGGATCGTCAATATACAATCCCGTTAGATAGTTAGGACGGGAAACCTGTTATCCAATGTTATAGGTTTTTTATTCACCGTCTTCGGTAGAAGAAGGGACGTCTTCTATAGAAGAAGGGTCGGGAGGTTCAATTGCAGGCAGGGATTCAAGAATTTCGACAGGAGCCTGCAGAACGCCCTGAAAAATACCCATCACCTTTTTACCTAAAGAGGTAAAAGGAATCGGTAAAATTTCAGGAGTTTCAAAGTTTCCTTTGACCGTGTAATAATTTTTCAACAAACTCTTTTCATCCCCAGCAGTTAAAATTTTTCCAACAAGAGGGATTTTAGTCAAAAACCGATCCAGTTTGGCTAGAGGTGCAACACCGACAACCGTATCCATTTGATTTTTCCCTAAATCAAAATTTCCTACAATGGATGTCCGGCGATCCTTAGTTTCAAATATTAAGTTTTCTGTTTCAAATATCCCATTCCTTGAAATAAAATCACCGGATATCTGCCTAAATGAGGTAGGATTATCTTTCTTTGAAGGTAATGAACCAATGGGTAAAGACCCAAATAACTTATTAACTCCGCGTTTGAGCCTTTTCCGATCTATCATACCAGACTTAATATCTAGAGAAATTTTTCCATACAATGACTTGGAAATTTCTGACCAATCTTTTCCTTTTCCATTTAGCTTTACATTAATTTTTTTTATATCTCCACTCAAGCTGTTTTTAAACACATCACCAAAAAGACTAAAAACATTTTTTGTTTTCACATACTTTACTTTTACCCTTCCCTCAAAAGTGCTCACTCCATTTTCATCAATGGTCAATTCTACAGAGTTTTTAACCAACGGGTTAATGCCTACACTGAAATCCTTAAGTTGCAAGACCTTATTATTTAGAGAAATTTTTCCTGCAACATTGTTGAAATTCAACATTTTTAAATTTAATTGTCCTACATCAAAAATTACCTGTCCTTTACCTCTCTGAAAAATTTCTGTCTGCGCAAATAACTCTGCCACGCTTGCATCTTTATCTCGAGACGCTGACAATAGCTCATTAATATCAAGTTTTTTCCCTTCAACAATCAATTGAAAATTCGGAGAATCTCCACGCCGATAAACTCCGCTGAAGTTTAGCTTATTGCTAGCAGAAGCAATACTGGCAGATCGGATATCAAACCTTTTTTCTTTAAATCTTAGTTTTGCATTGACTAGTAGGTTTGAAGAAAATCTTTCAGGTTTGACTTTTAAATTTATTAAATCTATTTTCCCTTCATAGCGGGAATTTTCTAATTGGTTTAGGTTTCCAGTTCCCGAAATATTAAAATTAATGGAACCATCAGCTGCCCACGACTTTGAGATTTGATAAGAGGGGTGGGCTGTAAATTCTTTTGATGCCAATTGGACTGTAAAATCTCGTTTATCCAAATCAGGAATTTGCATCGATCCTGAAATTTTGTTGCCACTTAATTCGTAAACCCAGTTTTTAATATTCAGCCCACCTTTTTCAGTGAGTGTGCCTTTTGCTTTGAACTGGTTATGCGCGTTTTCTTTTTTCTGAACCAAATCAGGAATTTTATATCCTACCCGTGTTAAATTTGCCTGTTGTTCAAATTTAAAATTTTCAGGAGTCCCATTTATATTCATAGAAATTTGAGCAGGACCAGAAAAATTAAAATCACTAAAAATCGGAACACCTTTTAAGTCCGCTTTCAGAATTGCAGGAAGGTTCAAACGCAGAGAAATTTCCGGAATAGATTTTCCCCAGCCATCAATTTTGCCTTCCAGATGCAAAGAGGAATTGCCGTAAAAACCCAAAATATTTTCCAATCGTATTTTTTTTTCATCATATGAAATTTTTCCATTCAAACCCGTCATTGCCTGGAGTCGATCTCGATACTTCAACGAAAGGTCTTTTAGCTCAATTTTTCCCCATTTTTTTTGAGTCTCTGGTTTTTCCGGGTTCCCTTTAAACCTATAATCGACAAGGACCTTTCCCGATGTAAAATCGATCCCCTCCTGGAATGCCAACAAGGAATTTTTTGCATCGTCTTCAATGATCCAATTCAAATCACTAGAATCTAAATGATAACGTGTTGTTACTTTTTTAAGAGGCCCCCCATTTTTTAGCCCAAGTTCACCGTTGAAATTCGAAAATTTGCTATTTGCAAAATCTCCAGAGAGGTTTATGTATTGAAAAACCCTAACCCAAGCCTTGCTTTTTTGTTGAACTGTCTCAGGCGTATGGGTATATATTATTTTCCCATTCAGGTTTTTTATTCTGGGCTCGAATTCTTTTGCAGCCAACGAAACAGATTGGAAATCGATTACCCCCGATATCGCCAATTTGTCAAAGCCTTTTAGAGGCCCTTTAACATTCAACCTTAGGTTTGCTGAGCCTTGAAAGTCAGAGTAATTCGAAATAGCATCATGAATAGGACGCCCTTTCAAGGCTTTTTCAAGAGTGCTATGAAATTGTGCCACATCCACTTTATTATCCAGATACAGGTCGACAATAGGCCGGGTCATAAAGTTTTTAATACTCCCCTGCAAATTGGTTAAAGGCTGTTTTTTATATCGAGCCTTCTGAATTTGAAAACTGCTGTTACCTTTATCCACTTTAAAGATCCCTGTTACTTTTCGTAAGGGTGGCAGAGGGCTCTGCCAGTCAACTTTTTGCATCTCGATTTCACTGGTAATCTTTTTGTGGTTTTTGGGTTTGGATATCTCTCTTAGTTGATTGACTGTTCCATCAAACTTAAACGAGTTTAACTTTATTGATCCATTCTTGAAGGTTTTCTGGAGTACGTGGTGATATTCCTCTGGAAAGATCTTCAGAGGGAGGTAATCGATACCCCTATTAATCTGAAAAGCATCCGTTTTTAAATCAACAAAAACGACAGGATCTTTCGAATAAATATTATTTAAAAAACCACTTGCTTTAAATTTAAATGGTCCGGTTTCTACCTTCAACTCTTCAACATCGACAATATCTTTATCTATTGAAATTTTATACTTAAGTTCTCCTCGATGCGAAACGCGAGCATCTCTTATCACTGCTCGTTCCTGTTTGATATCAGAAAAATATTTCAAGACCCCTGCTGTTTTGAAAGCACTACCTAAATTCCCTGAAAAACTTGAATCGATGGACAACCAGCTGTCTATAGGTGTTTTAGCTAAAACCTTTTTAAAATAAGGCTGAAATTTAGAAATACTCAAAGGCTTTACATGAATATCTCCTTTAATAAATATTCCCGTAAATCCATTTTCTTCGGGAAAACCATCAAATGTACCAGAAACCTTAAAACTAGTGGAAGGGCCTGCATTAGGGATTTCACCGTCCAAAACAAACTGAAATAGAGATTTAAGAAGGCTCTTTCTGAGGGAAAAATGAAGATGTTCCATTTCCAAGGAAAGGGGTTCATCTTTGGGCTGGTCTAAATAATCCAGAAAATGGATAGAACCGTCCTCCACCATTACCTGATTCATCAAGCTGACCATGGGCACCTTGAATAATTTACTATCTGCGGATTTTGAGATCCAGTTTCCAACATTCCCAAAGCTAAATTGTCCCGAAGAATTCCGAACAACCTTAAGCGATGAGCCCTGAACAATAATTTGCTTTATCTCTATCCGCTTCTCTAAAAGTGGAAGAAGTTTCACTACCACCCATACGCTACGCGCAGTCACTTCCGGTTTGGAATCCCATCTCGATTGAATGGAAATATCTTTTAGGAGAATGCTCAGCCCGCGAACAATATCCATCTCTGCATTGCCAATGGAAACTTTTCGGCCTGTCAATTCTTCTATTTTTTCTATGGCGAGGTGCTTTACTTCTCCCAGGTTTCGAAGCTGATAGTAGGCCAGAGAAAAAATGGAAAACACACCGATGAACAAAAGAAAGAAGAAATAAAAAATTACCCTTTTTTTTGAAATCGGCATATAGAGGATGGATAAAAAAGGTTACAATAACCTGAATTTGCCCTACAGAGGAGGAACAAGTTCAATGGTTAAAAATCATCAAGGGCAACCGAAACCTCTCGGAAAAATAAACCCAATTTTTTCATAACTTTATAGATCATATGCGGTCCGGCGTCCAGAAAATTCCAAAGTCCCGGCAACCTTTAATTATAGGCGATACATCTATTAAATATGAATTCTTTCGATAATTCTACTGTTTTTGGACTCAATCCAGTATTGGAAGCTCTTAAAGCTCAAAACCGCCGTTGCTATAAAATTATTATCGAACAGGGAAAACCTCAGGCACGACTGAATTCGTTAATCCTATTGGCTCATGAAAATAAAGTACCCATTGAAACGATCCCAAAAACTGCTTTTCAAAAAAAATACCGCAACTACAACCACCAGGGTGTGATAGGGGTTTTTGCCATCATCCCAACTCTGGAACTGGAAGAACTAATCAAACTGGCATTCCAAAAGTCTCCGTTACCAATTCTGGTTGCGTTGGATAGTATTCAAGATCCGCAGAACCTGGGAGCCATCATTCGTTCGGCAGAAGCATTGGGGATCCATGGAATAATCCTTCCCAAAAATCGCACTTCAACTATTAATGAAACCGTTGCAAAATGCTCTTCGGGTGCTATCGAATACCTTCCCATTTCATGGGTCACAAACTTAACTCGTGGAATAGAACAATTAAAAAAAGCAGGATTTTGGATAGCAGGAATTGTTCCAGATGGAAACACTCCCTGCTATCAACACAAATTTGATGAACCAATGGTTTTAGTTATAGGGGGAGAAGAGAAAGGAATTCGACCTTTGTTGAAAAAATCCTGCGATGTGACTCTAAAAATACCCATGGAAGGCTCACTGGAATCTTTAAACGCCTCAGCTGCTGCTGCAGTGATCTTTTACGAGACATTGCGACAAAAAAATATGCGCAGTTAGCGATCAGAAAGTATTAGCAAAATCTACAATAAAAAAGCTTTATGGATACCTAATTTGACAAATGCTCCATTAGGAATTAAAAATTTAAGCAGACCTGAGCCTAAGGGGGGGGGATGATCGAATCTTACATTCGGTTATAAGATCGCATTCGACGCATAGCGGCTTTTCTTTTCTTCTTAGCTTCCTTTTGCTTACGTTTTTTCTTCACGGAGGGCTTTTCGTAAAAACGACGGCGCTTCAACTCTTTTAATAACCCTTCTTTAGTCATTTGTCTTTTAAGAACTTTTAACGCTTTTTCAACCTGATTTTGGTAAACTGTTACTTCCAAAAACTTTTACCTCCTTGTTAAATGAATAGAACTAATTCTTTTGACGTTATGAGAAGAATTTCCTTAATGCTTCCCGACAAAAATACACGCCTGTCTGCATCCTTTTGAGTATGAAGCCACGAATTATCAACAAAAACACACATAAAGTCAATAGCTGAAAATTATGAGCCCAAACTCAGCCACCAAAACCATACGGACCCCTCTTGTAACATTGTTTCTGTTATGTCTACTTCTTATTACCCGGGAAGGCCAGACCGAAGACTTTGCAGTCCCCAACTCGGGTTCTCCTTATCTGAATTTAGGCAATCTACAAACCGGGGAAATACTCCATCTACCTACAGGCCTGACCATCAATTTCGAGCAGATGATGAATGCAGTTGCAACTTCTCGGGTGATTTATGTTGGCGAAACCCATGACAATATTGAGGCCCACAAAGTACAACTTCGAATTATAAAAAAATTGTCCGAACGGTATTCAGTAGCCATCGGACTAGAAATGTTTCGCCGTTCAGCCCAAGAAAAACTCGACCGATGGAATACAGGCCAACTCCCCTTAAAAGAATTTAAAAAACTCTTCCATGCAAACTGGGGGACAGGTTATAAACTGTATCAACCTATTTTTGATTTTGCTCAGGCCAACAAATTACCTTTAATAGGACTAAAATCCACGCGCAAGGTTGAAAATAGTTTCCGTTCTGATGACCCCGCTCCCGATGGTGCGTTTTATCCCGAGCTGGATGACCAAGACCCATACCATCGAGCCTTCTCCATGGCAGCTTTCGGGGGTCACCGGGGAACAGAAAAAGCCTTGGAAAAACCTTATCGTATGCTGCTTCTCTGGGAAGAGACCATGGCACAAACCGTTTCGCAATTTTTAATAAACACAAAGTATACAGACACAAAATTGGTTGTTCTTAGCGGTGGCTTTCATGTGCAATACGGGTTTGGCATCCCCAAACGTGCTTACCGTAGGACTCCACACGCCTATTCAATCATCCAACCCACGATAACTCACATTCCAACAGAGCTGAAGGATAGAGAAATGGAAGTGAAAAAAGTATCTATCCCTCTTTTTGCTGCCGACTACGCCTGGGTGGTCGAATACAAAGTTCCCGACAATGTGAAGTTGGGGGTAAGATTAGCGCAAAAAAATGAAGGTGTGATAATAATGGAAGTCATACAAAACACCAATGCTGAGAGGGCAGGAATCAGGAAAGGAGATCTATTACTCAGTATGGATGGGGGGAAAATCTCCCGCGTAGAAGAGGTATTGGAACAACTAAAAAGTAAAAACTTCGATGATTATTCTTCTTTCCGCCTTCGCCGAGCTGGCACTCAGCTAAATGTGAAAGTAGTATTCAAAAAATAAACCAAGTCACACTGTAATGGTTTTTTTCTGCGCCGTTTCGACCAAGAAAACTAAACACAGCTCCCACCTGGGAATTTCAAAATCAAGTACTTCTATGGCTAATACGGAGCCGTATTTTTTGGCCAATCCTTTGGTAAAAACATAGGGTTAGTTTTTTAAGGTTAGGAGCGAATTTCAAAAGATGTGAAATTTTGCAATGAAGTTAGATTGAGGTTCAGTGAAGTGACATTTGCTGCGGGGGTTCCTTTTCGGCACCACAAAATAAAGTTTTCGAGCTGTAATTTTTCACCTTCTGCATGAATTTCTACCGTTCCTTCCGACTTATTTTTAACCCAACCGAACAAACCCAGTTCATCGGCTCTTTCTTTTGTCCCAGCCCGGAACCAGACCCCCTGAACCCGACCATGAACAATGATGTGGATGGCCTCGATCATTGAAGTTTAGTAAAGGTCAATTCTTTTTCCTAAAAGCATCGTCAAACAAATGTTGAACTTCACGATAGGTTTGAAACTTACTGCCATCAGTAATTTTTTCACCAAATTTACCGAGATCGCGCATGATGCGCTGAAACTCCTGCGTCTGACCTTTAAAATTATCGATCAATGGACGAAAATATTGTTGCTCATCTTCATCCAGGCGATCACAAATAATTCGCAGTCGGGCTTTTAAAGGTTCAAAATCTTTTTCCATTATATTTTAACCAAGTTGAAAAAAAGAAGGAGGTAATCTAACCACTTAAAATTACTGCCTTTTTTCTTGTGTTCTATTACGATCTTTTTTAAATACAGAATAAAACAATACCAACAATATTAAAAAAATGAGAGTGCGAATACAATCCCAATCAAGGAGAAAAACCCAAATATTTACTAAAAATTAGTGGTGCAACCCAAATGGGCTAACTTTTCTCAACGGCCTAATATCTTTTTCATAGAAAGGCCTGGGTAGCTCAAATAATACCGTTTTAAATGTCGTTGAGTGGCACGAATTTTTCGATGGTTTCTCTTGATAGTATACAGATTATTTGCCCTTTGCATATGATGGATGGCCTTACTACCCTTATTCAAATGATCATACGCTATGCTTAAATTTAAATGTATCAGTGCAGATTTTGGGTTTAAACTTAAAGCTTCCTTGTATGCCTGTACTTCTTCCTTGTGCCGTCCCAAGGTTAGATAAACGAGACCCAGCTCAAAATAAGATTGAAAATCCATTGGGTCCTGTTGGATGATGCCTTGTTGTCGAATTATTTCCTGCTGGGCTGCCTTGCGATAGGTTTTAAAATCGGTTACCTCTCCCCATACTTTTTTATAGCCTATTGACCAAATCAGGTTCACTAAACAAAGAATTAAAAAAGTCTTCCTAAACCAAGAAGTCCTCTTGTTTTCAGAGGTGACATCGAACAAAATGTGTTTCAGAGAATCAGGAGTCATAAATAAATGTAACATTTTCTATTGAGACAAGATTTTGTATTCATTAGTTTTCTTCCTTTTGATCTTTCTTGACCATTTTTAAACCAAATTTTTTTTAAAAGATAAACCTGTTACAATAAGTTATCAAAAGTAACGATCTTATGTTTTAAAAATCTCTTAAGAAACTTTTTGAACCCCAATCAGCAAGAACCCATCTTACAAAGAAAGAGGAAGCTGTCCTTGTTGATGAAGGAGTTTGATGCCGGAAAATTATACAGTTACAGAAATTGAGCTCACGCCCAACCCGCGCGCCGTTAAATTTATATTGGACCAAATTGTTTTGGATTCTGGTTCAAAAACTATTGAGGCAGGCGCTTATCTGGAAACAGATAGTTTTGCGACCAATATCTTTGCTTTAGGAATTATCGATCTGATTTATTGTCGAGAAAATTTTGTCTCCATTACCCTTCAGTCTCCTGATTTATGGGTGATTTTTAAGGATAAAATTAAAAATATTATTGAAGCAGACTTAAAAAAATACGAGGAGGGAGATGACGAAGTTTCTTCCTCCATTCTCGATGATTTTGATAGGGAAAAATATCCTGAGCTCTCCGATGATGAGAAAGCCATTATTGTTGAAGCCGTTATGGAGAAATCTATCCGTCCCGCGTTGGCTAACGATGGCGGAGGGCTAGAAGTCATTGAGGTAGATGGACCAATTGTTCGAATTCGTTATCAAGGAGCCTGTGGTGGTTGCCCTAGTTCTACAGGCGGCACTCTGCGTGTAATCGAAAATCATCTAAAATCCCAACTCGATCCTGAAATCAAAGTTCACACTTACACTTAATTGATTTTCTTTTTATTGCCCTGTATGGAGTTTCAACTAGTATGGCACGCGGAATAAATTAATACCCCCCTACTATAATTCCCCTTGAACCTATCACTTCAATGCCCTAAAACACTAGCATGGAAATCAGAGACACCACCAAATTTGTTTTGGTACATTTTACAGGTGACCCCTCCCTTTCCTATAGTGATATAAAGAAGGCCCATCTTGAGATGGGCCAGTCTGAAATTGGTTTTCATTTTATCATTGATTCTCAGGGACAAATTTTAATGGGACGACCTGCATCAAAAGTAGGAGCACATTATCCTGAGTTCGATCAGACAAGCCTGGGAGTTTGCATTATTGGGTCTCGACACGAAATGGAAGATTCTCAATCCGTTGCGTTAACCCTATTACTTGAAAATCTGAAAAACGATAATCCGAATATAGAAAAAGTTAAATATATTTATAAAGAAAGCTAAATCAAAAAACTTCCATAATACAGTATGAAAAAAATTATAATCATTGGTGGCGGCATCGCTGGGTTGGCAGCCGCATACCGCATTCAACGTAAAATATCAGAAGGTGCCGATCTAGAGTGTATTTTACTCGAAGGAAGCGACCAATTTGGCGGTAAAATCTCTACAGAAAAGTCGGATGGGTTCGTCATCGAACGGGGACCCGACTCATTCATATCTCAGAAGCCTGCAGCAATACAATTATGTAAACAACTTGGATTGGAAGATCGTCTTACAGGAACTAACCCTAATTCACCCAATACTTTTGTTTATACCGGAGGCAAACTGGTGACCATGCCCGATGGCTTGAGCCTGATGATCCCGACCAAGTTTTTGCCCTTCGCACTGACATCATTATTCAGTTTCCCTGGGAAAATCCGTATGGCCTTAGATCTGCTTATACCAAGAAAGGATGACGATTCCGATGAAAGTCTGGCCTCATTCGTTCGCCGTAGAATGGGAGAAGAAGCGCTCAGTAAAATGGCGGAGCCCATGCTCGCTGGAATTTATGCCAGTGATCCAGAAAAGATGAGCATCGGCAGCACCTTTCCCATGTTTGTTGAAACCGAGCGTAAATATAGATCACTCATACTCGGTATGCTGGCTCGAAAAAAAGCAATGTTGATGAATGCTGGTACACGCCCTCGCACTTCCCATTCATTATTTATGACCTTGAAAAACGGGTTGGGCGAAATGGTCGATGCTGTTATAAAAAAATCGCCCAACATTCAATTTAAATCAGGAGTAAAAGTTGCTGCTCTTGAAAAAAAGGAAGATGGTTGGCATGTGAAACTGGGAGATGGATCGGAATGCCAGACAGATGCCATAATTCTTGCCACTCCTGGAGGCATCACTGCAAAAATCATAAAACCAATTGCTCCTGATTCGGCTGAGTTATTGGACCGTATCCACTATGTATCCACAGCAACCGTGACACTTGGGTATAAAAAGGAAGGTTTCTCCCACTCTCTGGATGGGTTTGGGTTTGTGGTTCCCAAAGCTGAAGGACGCAGCATTTTAGCCTGCACATGGACTTCTTCAAAATTTCCTCATCGCACACCTGAGGGTTATGTAATGCTACGCTGTTATTTAGGAGGAGCACTTCAGGAGGAAATTGCCGAAAAAGATGCTGAAACACTGGAAACACTGGTAAGAAACGACCTGCAAAAAATAATGGGGATCAATGAAGCTCCTATTTTCTGTAAGGTGTTTCAAAATCATAAATCAAATGTTCAATATCATGTGAACCATTCTGAGAGAATTGACTGCGTAATGGAAGATTTAAAAAAATTTCCAGGGCTTTTTCTCGCAGGCAGCGCCTATCGTGGCATTGGCATTCCAGATTGCATTCAAAATGGAAATCAGGCAGCAGAATCTGCTTTTGATTTTTTAAATGGTAAATCCCATGTATCGATTTAGCATCTAACAATTTGACCAGTTACAAACTATAGAAGGAGCAAATTATGAAATGGGTTTCTGCCCTGTCAAAACAACCGGATATCGATGCGGCTGTAAAGGAAGCCAGCGAAGAAATTACCCGACAATTGGGAAACGACCAGGCCGATTTGACCGTGATATTCGTTGCTCCTCAATATAAAGATTTTTATGACAAGATTCCTGATCTCTTGAATCGGTACCTTAAGCCCGGTACGCTGTTTGGTTGTTCGGGTGGTGGAATTATTGGAAATGGGGAGGAAGCCGAACAACAGGCCGCATTCAGCATTACTTGCGCCAAATTACCCGGAGTAAAAATTCAACCCATCTATTCTGAAACCAAGGAACTACCGGATCAAGATACTTCTCCTTCCGTTTGGCGGGAATGGTTAAATGTTAATATAGAAGATCAGCCTCATTTTGTTTTTCTTGCTGACCCTTTTTCTTTTCGTGGCGACGAATTTCTTGCAGGTGTCGACTTCGCTTATCCAAATAGCAAAAAAGTAGGAGGACTCGCCAGTGGTGCACAATCCATGGGAGGAAACGCTCTTTATCTGGGAGATAAAATATATAGCAATGGCCTGATTGGAATTGCTTTAAGCGGCGACATAGAGGTTGACACCATTGTGGCACAGGGTTGTCGTCCCATCGGTGAACCTATGAAAATTACCGATTGTCAGGATACCTTACTAAAGTCATTGAATGGCAAACCCACATTAGAAGTTTTGCAGGATCTAAACGAAACCCTTTCAGACTCTGATAAAAAACTTCTGCAAACTTCTCTATTTTTAGGAATCGAAATGGACCCAATGAAAGACGATCCTAAACAAGGAGACTTCCTCATTCGAAACCTCATGGGAGTCGATCGGGAAAGTGGCGCTCTGGCCATCGGCGCGTTACTAAGAACCGGGCAGCTTGTTCAGTTCCATCTGCGTGACAAAAAAATGTCTGCCGAAGACCTGGATGTAATGCTCACACGCTACCTATCCCAAGGTCACGCTGAAAATGCCAGCGGCGCATTATTATTTTCTTGCCTAGGCAGAGGAAAATACCTTTACGGAGAGGCAAACCACGATACCAACATGTTCCACAACAAACTGGGAGAAATTCCTTTAGGAGGATTTTTTTGTAATGGAGAAATAGGCCCTGTAGGAAACACAACATTCCTACATGGCTACACCAGTTCATTTGGCATCTTCAGAAAATCAAATCACTCCTAATTGAAAGAAAGGAAAAAAATATGGCCGTCGAAGTAAGTGTCTCAACCACTCCTAACGAAAATGCAATGAAGTACACCCTCAATTGTAATAGCATCGAATCCGGACATAAGACATACGCAAATGCTGAAGCAGCAGAAGACTCTCCCGTCGCAAAAGCCTTATTTGCTATTGATGGAGTGACCCAAGTGTTTTTGATGGCAGACTTCATTTCCGTCACAAAAAAACCTGAAATAAGTTGGGGCAACCTGGAAACATCTATTTTGGATGCCATTAAATCTTCCTATTAGCAGGTGAAAGTAACAATACTGGGTTCAGGGACAGCCGTACCCTCTTTGCAACGTAATTCCTCCGGAGTTCTAATTCAAGAAAACAAAATCAACACTCTTGTTGATTTCGGTTACGGAAACCTGAGACAACTCCTCAACCTGGGAATCACCTACCACGATATCGACCGCATATTTTTCACACATAATCATCCCGACCATATGTGCGATCTCATCCCCTTTTTATTCGGATCGCGCTACCAATTAGATGCGCGAAAAAAGGATCTCGAAATTGTAGCTGGTCCCGGATTTCAGGACTTCTTCGATAAACTTATGGCAGCTTTCAAGCATTGGTTGAAACCCACCGAATACAAATTAAATATTTTAGAAATAGATGAAGGCGTTTACGAATTTGAATCCCTAAAAGTTCAGGTAGGAAAAGTAAAGCATATCGCCATGAGTCGAGGTTACCGGTTTACAAATGACAAGGGTAAATCCGTCGCGCTTTCTGGGGACACGGATTATTGCAAAGGCATGATCGAGTTAGGCAGAGGGGCAGATTTGATGGTACTGGAGTGTGCCTGGCCGGATGAAGAAAAATCCGAAGGTCATTTAGGACCGACCCTCGCGGGCAAGCTGGCCGCTGAAGCTGACTGTAAAAAAATCTGCCTCACTCACTTTTATCCACCCTGCGATTTGGGAAACATTCGAAAAAAGGTTCAGGATATTTATACAGGAGAACTGGTATTGGCGCGAGACCTGATGCAATTTGAACTTTGAGTTATTTTTTTCCTTCACGGCGGTCTTCAATAAAGTCTACAGTAAACATAAAGAGCTTAATCATTCCGACCATGATAAAAATACCAAGAAGCATTTGTAGCAAGGGTGGCAGATCGATAACCAATGCTTCAATTGACTTTAAAAAGTTACCCACAACAGGTTCCAATTAGAAAGATACTGAATAAAATTCTAGTCAGCATACCTAAGCAGAGTAAATTGCGCAATGGTTGCTTAGGCAATAAAAATTTCTGTCTTTTAAGATTCTAGACGGATGTTGAACCAGGGCAGATCTACCGCATTACACTTTGGAGCATGAATTAGGTGCTCCATTATTTAAAATTCGATCGTTCTGATAGGCAAAAATCCGCGCAAAAAAGGAGGTTTTGTTTTTTTCCTCCTCTCGGGAAAATGGTATAATTACCGATTAGTTTAAAACACAAAAAGGGGTCTTTTCATGTTGTCGAAAGCTTTAGCATATTTTGTCTCTTCCGTCTTCGTTGCTTTATTCTACTTTTCCAACCTTACCTGGGCCGGACCCTTTAAAGATAATAAAAACGGTACTATTACCGACGATGGCACAGGATTAGTCTGGCAAAAAGGCGATTCCTTTCACGACCTTAAAAAAGGTGTGAACTGGTACGATGCCCTAGAATATATCACTTTAAAAAATTCCGAAAAATTTGGCGGTCATGACAATTGGCGTTTACCCTCATTGGCCGAATTAAACAATTTATGGTCGCCATCAGGAAAAGTTAAAAGCAAAGATGAGGAAACTCTAGGATTAGCATCTGAGTTTCAGGGAGGAGGTAGTTATTACCTCTGGACTGGCGAAGAAAGAGGATTGGACCATGCTTGGTATTTTGGCTTAGGACAAAAAGAAAATTATTTCAATCTAAAAGATTTGGCAGATTTGGAACAAGGTGTAAAAATGGTTCGCTAGAGCAACGCCCTCCAGTAGAGGAGACATTAATGGCGGAAAACCATAAGGGCCTTTATAGCATTGGTTGGTTTGATAGGTATCGACTTTTTCCCGCCGGGCATGGCCCCGTGCATCGCAGGAGTGAATAATGAAACCGAACAAAAATTCTTACGCTTTTATATTTGCTATAATTTTTGGAATTTGCTGGATCGCGCCCACCGCTTTTTCAGAAGATAAACATATGGACCACGGGTCCATGGATCATGGCTCGATGGAACACGGTTCGATGGATCATTCAAGTTCCCCAGCGGCTTCAGGTGATGAATATCGCACCAAACCTGACGAAATGGATCATGGCCATATGGACCACGGCAAAAGCGATGGCAGTATTTTTCGAACCCAGGGCGCGCATGACGATATGGGAATGACCAAACCCGAAAATCTGGACAGCAAAGCCTTTTTGGCTCGGGGTCGTAATATCTTTATGCATATGTGCGTGTTCTGCCATGGAGAAGATGGTAATGGTGGCGGAAATGCAACTGAATATCTTTACCCTTGGCCACGGGATTTTCGCAAAGGAATTTTCAAATTCCGCACCACTCCGACGGGAACCCTGCCCCGTGATGAAGATCTGTATCGCACCATTGTAGAAGGGGTGCCCGGAACTTCCATGCCAGCCTGGAAAGATGCGTTGACTCCAGAAGACACCTGGGCTCTGATCAATCATATAAAAAACTTTGCGCCTAGATTTAAAAAAGAAGCACAGGGTAAAAAAATCGTACCTAAGACCCATCCTGAATCTTCGGCTGAATTAATTGCCCATGGCAAAAAAGTTTATGGGGAAATGAAATGCAATCGGTGCCATGGAGATTCTTTGAAGGGTGATGGCGAATTAGCTGATTCGCTGATGGATGCCTGGAAGCATGCCGTATTTGTTCACGATATTACAAATCCGCAAGCTCTAAAGGGCGGCCATAAACCAGATGATATTTTCCGAACCATTTCCTCCGGTCTGGATGGAACACCAATGCGGTCCTATATCGATATCCCAGAAGAAGATCGCTGGGCTTTGGTGCATTTCATTCGCTCCAATTTTGTTAAAGAATTTAAACATGCAGAGTTTGAAACGGATGTATATTCTTTTCCTATCGGTGTGGAACTAAACACGGACCCATTCAGTCCTGTCTGGGAGGGAGTGAAAACAACCAATCTGGTATTGCGACCACTCTCTGCACGCCGTGACGCAATTGAAGTTGTTAATGTCGCCTCAGTGAACAATGGCGAGCAACTTGCTATTCGAATAAAATGGAACGACCCTACTCATGATGCTTTTTCGGAGTTGCATTCAGATATTTTCCGCGATGGTGTTGCGGTTCAGTTCGCATTAGGAGCAGTGACTTTGCATACACATGGTCACAACGAACCCTTCTTTGGAATGGGAAACCGTAACAAACCGGTGAACATTTGGCATTGGAAAGCTGGGCTAGAAGAAGCCCTTGAAGCAGAAGATGAGCTCGAATATGCCGGTGGGGGTGTCGATATGGATGCGTTGATCTATGGGGGCATCATGTCTAATCCTGTTTCTAAATTGAATCCGACGGGAGAAAATCCTGTTGAAGAATTAAATGCAGAAGGTTTCGGCACAATCACTCCACAACCTCCAGAAAATCAGAATGTTGAAGGCTCAGGAGAATGGAAAGATGGAACCTGGTCAGTTGTCTTTCTTCGTGATATGCCTAAAACAGGAAAATGGGATGTAGATCTTGCCAAACGAATTGACCCTGCTCTGATGGCGTTTGCGGTCTGGGATGGTGTCAAAGAAGATAGGAACGGACGCAAAGTTATCAGCGTTTGGCAACGGTTTAATATCATTAAACCAAAATAATTAATCCGGACAGTCTTTAATAAATCTACCTCCTTTTTTAAAGATGGCTGAAAGTAATTTTACATAATACAACGGAGCTTTTGTTGATTCGATATCGTTCCTTAATGATCGGGATTTTCCTCCTGCTCCATTGTCTGACTCCCTCTCTTTTTGCTAAAGAAAAAATAGGTCTAGGAGAGCTAGATAGATTAATAAAAATCCATAAACCCAAAAAACCAGTTGAAGGTTTTGACGCAACAGTCGGGGCCCAAAAAAGCGTTCAACTTCTTGCCAAAGGTGACCCGACTGTTTTTTCAATTCCCGGATTTAAAGCTTTCGGTTGCAGTGGATGCCATCAAGCGAATGATCTGCTAGATCTTTCTGCAAACCGGATGCGGCAAACATTACAGCGATTAAATTCCATTCTGCCAAATCTTCCTCCGGCGCCTTTGAAACAATTTATTATTCAGTCCTGGTCCGGCGAATTGTTGCAACCCTGGCAATTTGCACACACCACCTT
>Ga0209752_1000583_pt1 | contig 17588 bp, 17 predicted proteins | sample METZYME_3_250m_FD_187548 | JGI IMG/M metagenome (GOLD analysis project Ga0209752, IMG submission 187548) | Marine microbial communities from oxygen minimum zone in mesopelagic equatorial Pacific - METZYME_3_250m (SPAdes) (version 2) | ecosystem: Environmental > Aquatic > Marine > Oceanic...
CCATCCACACCCTCGACCCGGCCCGGGCCACGGCTGAAGCCGTGGCCGTCCGCGACGGTCGTTTCCTGGCAGTCGGCGACCCCGACGACCTGGTCGCCACCTATGACGGGACGCTCGACACGACGCTCTCAGACAAGGTCCTGCTGCCCGGCTTCGTGGAGGCCCACAGCCACAAGGACACGGGCGGCCTCTGGCAGTACACCTACGTCGGCTACGAGGCCCGCACCGATCCCGATGGACGCTCCTGGCCGGGATGCACCACGTTCGAGGCCGTCGTCGAGCGACTCCGGGAGGCCGACAGGCTCCTGGACGACCCCAACGAACCCCTCTTGGCCTGGGGCCTGGACCCCATCTTCTGGTCAGGAGAACGCTTGGACCGACGCCAGCTGGACGCCGTGTCCACCACCCGCCGCATCTTCGTGGCCCACTCCAACATGCACCTGGCCACAGTCAACAGCGCCCTTATGGAGGCCGAGGGCATCACACCGGACACCGTCGCCGAGGGCGTCCCCAAGGACGCCTCGGGATGGCCTCTAGGTGAACTCCAAGAGTTCCCGGCCATGGCCCTCGCCGGAGCGGCCTTCCGGTCGTTCTTCGGTAGGCAGCGCTCCGACGAGGCGATCCACCTGTACGGACAGGCCGCCCGCAACGTAGGGGTCACAACGTTGACTGACCTGGGCACCTCAAACCTCCTCGACGAGGCAATCGTCCGCCAGTGGCTGGGCATCGTGGACCACGGTTACCCCATGCGGGTGGCCATGTTCCACGGGGCCATGGAGAATGGAGCCGTCAGCGACGAGGACTGCGCCGCAACCCTGGTTGACCTGAAAAAGCAGTCAACCGACCACCTCCGGTTCGGCCAGGTCAAGCTCCTGCTGGACGGCTCGATCCAAGGCGGAACCGCACGCCTGCGCTGGCCGGGATTCCAGCACGGTGGCCCCAACGGAATCTGGCTCATCCCGCCGGACCAGTTCGCCCGCCGTCTGGCCCCCTACCACCGGGCCGGGCTCCAGGTACACACCCACGCCAACGGAGACGAGGCCGTCGACGTGCTGCTGGACGCCTTCGACGAGGTGCAGACGGCCTACCCGATACCGGACCACCGCCACACCGTCCAGCACTGCCAACTCACCTCTCCCGGCCAGTACCAGCGGATGAAGGCGCTCGGCATGTGCGCCAACATCTTCTCCAACCACACCTGGTTCTGGGGTGACCAGCACATCTCGATCACCGTCGGACCGGATCGGGCAGCCCGCATGAATGCCGCCCGAACCGCGCTGGACCTGGGTGTCCCGCTATCGATGCACTCTGACTCGCCGGTCACCCCGCTGGGTTCGCTGCACGTGGCCTGGGCAGCCGTGAACCGCCTCACGCCGTCCGGCGTAGTGGTTGGCCCCGACGAACGCATAACGGTCGCCGAGGCCCTCCACGCCGTGACCGTGGGGGCGGCCTGGCAACTCCGGATGGAGGACGAGGTCGGCTCGATCAGCCCACGCAAGTTCGCCGACCTGGCCATCCTGGAGGCCGATCCGTTCGAGGTCGACCCCGTCGAGCTTCGGGACGTTCCGGTCTGGGGAACCATGTGCGGCGGTGTGCTGCACCAGGGCGCCTGAGGCCCCTCCTGGCGACCATCAGTAGTGCAGGCGCGAGACTCCAACCGTGGCCCGATCCGTGACCAGACCGTGACCAGACCGTGACCCAGTCGAAGAACACTTCCAGGAACGGTCAGCCAGACCGCCTACCGCTGACCGTTATAGGCGGGTATCTGGGGGCCGGCAAAACCACCCTCTTGAATCAGTTGCTGGCTGACCCCGCAGGGCAGCGCATCGCCGTGCTGGTCAATGACTTCGGCGATGTCGACATCGACGGTCGCCTGCTGGAATCGACCGCCGGTGACGTGCTGACGCTCGCCAATGGCTGCATCTGCTGCTCGATGGTCGACGGGTTCGCCGAGACCCTCGAGACCGTCCGCGGTTTTTCCGACCGGCTGGACCGGGTGGTCGTCGAGGTAAGCGGTGTGGGCGATCCCCGCCAGGTGGCCCGCTGGGCCCACCTTCCCGGCTTCAGCCCCGACGGAGTGGTGGTCCTCGTCGACCCGCTGTCAGTGCGGAACCGCTCCGACGACCGCTACATCGGCGAGACGGTCGTCAACCAGGTGGCGGGCGCCGACCTTGTGGTGATGAGCCGTACCGACGTGGCCGACGAGGCCCAGTTGGTCAGGACCGAAGAGTGGCTCGCAGACACTACCGGTGCCACCGTCCTGCGAGCCCCGGTTCCCACCGCCGTCATCCTCGGACCCCGTCTCCGGAACTTGCCGGACGAGAACGCTCCGACCCTGACCGCCCACCCGCACGACCACGTCTCGATAACCCGCCACCTGGACGGACCGGTGGCCCGAGCCTCGGTCGAGACCTGGATACGGGCCCGACCGGGAGGGGTGGTACGGGCCAAGGGACTGGTGCGGGTTACCGACCGGCCCGCCGACCGGACTGTCCTGCAGGTATGCGGGCCAAACTCGGCCGTCACGGTCGACGGCCCGTGGGACGACGGCGACCAGGTCGTCGTGGCGATTGCCCTGCCCGGCACGCCGCGGTCCGCCCTCGTCAAGTGGTTGAACCTGCTGGACTGATATCGGTTCCCAAATCCTGCCGAAATTAACCTGCCGGTGTGAACCGGCCAAGTGGATCGGCCTGACCGCTCTGGTCCCGCTCAGCCTGACACTTCCACCTGACGGGTCGCGGCCTCCACCGCCAACCTGTCGGCCTCGTCGTTCCACCTGTCGCCCGAGTGCCCCTTCACCCACCGGAAATCCACGTCCCCCCGGGACCGCACGGACTCGATGAGGGGCTCCCACAGATCGCGGTTGGCCACCGGCTCCCGCTTGGAGTTGACCCAGCCCTTCCGGATCCACTTCTCCCACCAACCGTCCCGGAAGCAGTGCACCACGTAGGTTGAATCACTCACGACCAGCAGTGGTCCGTCGAAGGCGCGGATGGCCTCCAGGGTGGCCGTCAGCTCCATTCGCTGGTTGGTGGTCCTCAGGTCAAATCCCGCGGCGAACGGACCGTCGGGCACCACCCACGCCCAGCCACCCGGACCGGGATTCCCCGAACACGCCCCGTCCGTGTAGACGACCAGCGGATCCCCCGCAGGGGTCGCCACGTCATCGTCGGAGGAGTCGAAGAGGCGCCCTGCGCCACCACCGGGCATGGTCGGCGACCCTACGGCGGCCACCGGCCTGATTGGTGGAATCGGGAGCCCGCACCATTCTCCACGGTTCTCATAGGATCTGATCGTGATAGACGGATTCACCCACCAGCTCCCGGACGCCGATCCGGCCGAGACGAAGGAGTGGATCGACTCCTTCGACGCCATGGTCGACAAGTCGGGCCGAAGGCGGGCCCGGTACATGCTGGCCAAGCTCCTGGAGCGGGCAGGCGAGCTAAACGTGGGCAACGCCCCGCCCACGTGGACCCCCTACGTCAACACCATCGCCACCGAGGACCAGCCGTGGTTCCCGGGCGACGAGTTCATCGAGCGCCGCATCCGGGCGTTCATCCGCTGGAACGCCGCCGCGATGGTGATCAACGCCAACAAGGCGGCCGACGGCATCGGCGGACACCTGTCCACCTTCGCCTCGTCGGCCGCCCTCTACGAGGTGGGTTTCAACTGGTTCTTCCGGGGAAAGGACGACGGTCGGCCCGGTGACCACGTCTACTTCCAGGGTCACGCCGCCCCCGGCGTCTACGCCCGGGCCTTCCTGGAGCGCCGCCTCACCGAGCAGCACCTGAACGGCTTCCGCATGGAGATCGGCGGCGAGGGGCTGTCCAGCTACCCGCACCCCCGGCTCATGCCCGACTTCTGGGAGTTCCCCACCGTGTCGATGGGCCTCGGCCCCATCAACTCCATCTACCACGCCCGGTTCAACAACTACCTGGAGAGCCGCCGGATCGACGAGACGTCGGGAAGCCGGGTGTTCTGCTTCCTGGGCGACGGCGAGTGCGACGAGCCGGAGACCCTTGGCGCCATCTCCCTGGCGGGCCGCTCGGGCCTCGGCAACCTGATCTGGATCGTCAACTGCAACCTGCAGCGCCTGGACGGCCCGGTCCGTGGCAACGGCCAGATAATCCAGGAGTTGGAGGGCGTATTCCGGGGTGCAGGCTGGAACGTCCTGAAGGTGATCTGGGGATCCGAATGGGACGAGCTCATCCACAAGGACGTGGACGGCATCCTGCTCAACAAGTTCAACACCACGGTCGACGGTGAGTACCAGCGCCTGGCCGTGGAGGGTGGCGACTACATCCGGGAGCACTTCTTCGGACCGGATCCCCGTCTGCGGACAATGGTCGAGCACCTCTCGGACCAGCAGTTGGCCGATCTGCCGCGGGGCGGCCACGACTACCAGAAGATCTACGCCGCGTACCGCAACGCCACCGAGGAGAACGAGGCCCCCACGGTGATTCTGGCCAAGACAATCAAGGGCTGGACGCTGGGCGAGGGCTTCGAGGCACGAAACGCCACCCACCAGATCAAGAAGATGACCAAGGACGAGCTGCTGGCCCTCCGGGAGCGGCTCCACCTAGTCGATGAGATCCCCGAATCGGCCCTGGAGGGCGACAGGGCCCCCTACTACCGACCCGACGAGAGCAGTCCAGAACACGAGTACATGGTCCAGCGGCGACTGGCCCTGGGGGGGTCCATCCCCAAGCGACGGATTCGGAACCGGCGGCCGATCACCCTGCCCGACCCGTCGGTCTTCGCCAGCCTGGCCAAGGGCTCCGAGGGTCGGTCCGTGTCCACCACCATGGCCATGACCAACCTGCTCCGCGACCTCATGCGTGACAAGGCCTTCGGTCCCCGGGTGGTACCCATCGTCCCCGACGAGGCTCGGACGTTCGGCATGGATTCGCTCTTCCGGGAGTTCGGGATCTACGCCCCGTTCGGCCAGCTCTACGAGCCGGTCGACCACGAGCTCCTGCTGTCGTACACGGAGAGCACCGACGGCCAGCTCATCGAGGAGGGCATCACCGAGTGCGGCTCGATGTCCAGCTTCATCGCCGCCGGAACCAGTTACGCCAACCTCGGCGTGCCCATGGTGCCGTTCTTCACCTTCTACTCCATGTTCGGCTTCCAACGGGTGGGCGACTCCATCTGGTCGGCGGCCGACTCCCGCTCCCGGGGATTCCTGCTGGGCGCCACGGCCGGCCGGACCACGTTGGCCGGCGAGGGCCTCCAGCACCAGGACGGCCACAGTCTGCTGCTGGCTGCCACCGTGCCGGCCTGCCAGGCGTTCGATCCGGCCTTCGCATACGAACTCGGGGCGATCATCGACGACGGCCTGCAGCGCATGTACGGCCACGACGACCCTCACGACGACGAGGACGTCTTCTACTACGTCACCCTCTACAACGAGGCATACGAGATGCCGCCCAGACCGGACCACGTCACCGACGCCGACGTGGTCCGGGGGCTCTACCAGTGGGCCAACGCCCCGGATCGCCCCGTGACGGCCACGCTCGTGTTCTCAGGTTCGGCCCAGGGTGCGGCCCGGGAGGCGGCCGACGAGCTGGCCGACCGCTGGGGCGTGGGGGTCGACCTGTGGAGCGCCACCTCTTACAAGCGCCTCCGGGAGGAGGCCCTCGCCGTGGAGCGACGCAACCGGCTGCACCCGACGGACCCGGCCGAGGTTCCCCTGGTCACCAGGCTGCTCTCAGGGGGCGAGGGCCCTGTGGTGGCGGTAACCGACTTCCAGAAGCTGCTACCCGGTCAGGTGGCCCGTTGGATCCCCCATCCGTACCACACGTTGGGAACCGACGGCTTCGGGCGCAGCGACACTCGCGAGGCCCTGCGGCGGTTCTTCGAGGTCGACACCGGCCACGTGGTCGTAGCCGTGCTCCACGCCCTGGCCCAGGAGGGCACCATCGACGCATTGGTGGTGGCCGAGGCGATCGCACACCACGGCCTGGACGTGGACATCGCCGATCCGGGTCGCCACGACACCGTGCCCGTACCGGGACACAGCGTCGGACGGGCACACTCGCGCGAATGAACACACTGTCTCCGAATAGACACGCTGTCCCAGAACGTACACACCGTTATCCCGAGCCCCGGGTTGCCGGCTGTAGGTTCCGGCCATGACACAGTCCTCCTCCGGCTCCACCACCGGCACGCTGGCCATCACGGGCGACGCCGGCGCCGACCGGCTCCTGAACACCGATCCCCTGGCCCTACTGGTCGGCATGCTGCTGGACCAGCAGGTGCCCATGGAGTGGGCCTTCCGGGGGCCGGCCACCCTGGTCCAGCGGCTGGGGTCCCTCGACGTGTCCCTCGACGCTGCTGCGATCGCAGCCATGGACCCCGAGGCCTTCGGGGAGGCGTGCCGCACCAAGCCGGCCATCCACCGGTTCCCCGGCTCGATGGCTACCAGGATTCAGGGGCTCTGCCAGCACCTCGTCGACCACCACGATGGAGACGCCGCCGACGTCTGGCAGGGAGCCGCCGACGGCGCAGACCTCGCCCTACGGCTCCGGGCACTACCCGGCTACGGCGCCGAGAAGACGATGATCTTCGTGGCCATCCTTGCCAAGCGGATGGGAGTGGCCCCCGACGGCTGGGAGGCGGCGGCGGGCCCGTTCGCGGACGACGCGCCCCGATCGGTGGCCGACATAGACAGTCCCGAGGCACTAGCAGCCGTGCGCTCCTGGAAGAAGGCCCAGAAGGCCGCCGGCAGGGGCAAGCAGGAATAGCCGCCAGCAGGGGCAGGCAGAAATACCTACCGGCTGGGCGGGCTCCTAAAGCCGAAGCTCTCTCCGTTCGACGGCCTCCACGAACCACTCGTAGGTGGCGGCCAGGCCCTCGGCCAACCCCGTCGACGCCGTCCAACCCAGATCGGCGAGACGTGACACGTCGAGTACCTTGCGGGGCATGCCGTCCGGCTTCGAGGTGTCGAAGGCCAGTTCGGCACCGGGATGCACCAGGTCGCGCACCGCTTCAGCCAGTTCCCGGATGGTCAGGTCCACACCGGTCCCCACGTTGACGTGCCCTGCCGCCGAGTAGTTGTCCATCAGGAACAGGCATGCATCGGCCAAGTCGTCCACGTGCAGGAACTCACGCCGGGCGTCACCTGTCCCCCAGACGCCAACCGTGGCATCGCCGGCCTCACGGGCCTCGTGGAACCGACGAATCAGGCTTGGTAGGACGTGGCCACCCTCCAGGTCGAAGTTGTCTCCGGGCCCGTAAAGGTTGGTGGGCATCGCCGAGATGAAGTCGTCCCCGTACTGGCACCGGTAGGTCTCGCAGAGCTTGATACCAACTATCTTCGCCAGGGCGTAGCCCTCGTTGGTCGGCTCGAGCGGCCCGCTGAGCAGCGCATCCTCGGTGATCGGCTGCTCTGCCAGCCTCGGGTAGATGCAGGAACTCCCCAGGTACAGCAACTTGTCGACCCCGATCCGGTGTGCGGCCTGCACCACGGTCCCGTGGATCATGAGGTTGTCGTAGAGGAACTCCGCGGGACGGGTGGTGTTGGCCTGGATCCCGCCGACCGTGCCGGCCACCAGGAACACGTAGCGTGGTCGCTGGTCGTCGAACCAGGCGTCCACAGCCGACTGGTGGCGAAGGTCCAGGGCCTCGCGCCCGACGGTCCGGAGGTCGGTGAACCCGTCGGCCTCGAGGCGGCTAACGATGGCAGAGCCGACGAGGCCACGGTGGCCGGCCACGAAGACCGGGGCCTGTCGGTCGAGCATGTCGCGACGCTAGCCCTGCGGCTGGCTAGGCCCGTGGGGCCGTCGGATCGGCCGGCCTACCAACCGGGCCGCCAATAGCCCCCATCGCAGTCAGGTAGGTCCCGAGCAGGTCGGCCACCATTGCCACCGCCACGGCATTCAGCGGGTCGCGTCGCTCCAGTCCCCGGGCCACCACGTGGTCCAAGGCGTCGTCCAACGGGGCCACAACACGCCCCTCGGCATCGCCGGCGTCGTCTGACAACGCTCCATCGCCGAGTTCCTGACCATGGCTGGCGGCCAACCCGACCTCTGCGAACGACTCCAGGTACCAGCCGACCACGTCGACCACGTCGTCGCGGCTCAACTGGCCTGCCGCCTCATCGGGAAGCCGGTCGGCTATCCAGTCGACGGCGTCGTCCACCTCCAGCACAGCCGGCAGGGCCGAGGCCTCCAGGCGGCCCACGGCCGATCCCACCGCGTACATGGCTATGCCGGCCACCAGGACGGTGCCGAGCGCCAGGAACAGCCAGATCACGGAATGATCATGCCAGTGGGTGGAGGTGTCCGGTAGGAAGCAGCAGCGCGGCGCCCCAAAACGACTCCGCATTCAGGGTCTCAGGGCGCGGGCAGGCCAGTGCCCGGCTCAGATCCCGATGCGCTGGGCCAGCAGCTCCCGGTGGTAGGTCGGGTCACCGAACAACAGTTCGGAACTCTTGGCCCGCTTGAAGTACAGGTGGGCGGAGTGCTCCCACGTGAAGCCGATACCACCGTGGATCTGGATGTTCTCCGCGGTGGTGTGGAAGTAGGCCTCGGAGCAGTACGCCTTGGCCAGCGACGCCACCGACGGCAACTCGTCGTTCAACTCGGCGGCGCACCAGCCGGCGTAGTAGGCGGCCGACTTCGCCGACTCGACCTCGAGCAACATGTCGGCGCACTTGTGCTTGATGGCCTGGAAGCTGCCGATCGGCCGGCCGAACTGCACACGGTCCTTGGCGTACTGCACGGCTGTGTCCAGGCAGATCTGCGCACCGCCGACCTGCTCGGCGGCCAGTGCCACTGCGGCCAGATCCAGCACGCGCTCCAGGACGTCCCAGCCGCCGCCCTCGGCGCCGACCAGGGTGGCAGCCACGCCGTCAAACTCCAGGCGGGCCTGCTTGCGGGTCATGTCCATGGTGGCCAGGGCGGTCCTGGTCAGGCCTGCAACATCACCGTCTACCCGGAACAACGACACGCCGTTGGCCGTGCGAGCGGCCACCAGCACAAGGTCGGCGATGTGGCCGTCCAGCACGTACATCTTGGTGCCGGACAGCGACCATCCGTCACCGTCGGCGGTGGCCTCCATGGTGATGCCGGCCTCGTCCCAGCGTCCGCTCTCCTCGGTGAACGCCAGCGTGGCTATGGTCTCGCCCGACGCGATCCCAGGCAGCAGGTCGGCCTTCGCAGCGTCGTCTCCCGAGTGGATGAGCGTGTTGGCGGCCAACACCACGGTGGAGAAGAAGGGTGCGCACAGCAGGGAGCGGCCCATCTCCTCCAAAACCACGATGAGCTCCACGTAGCCGAACCCCTGTCCGCCGTACTCCTCGGGGATGATCAGGCTCTGGAGGCCCAACTGTTCGGCCATCATCGACCAGGTGGCGGCGTCATAGCCGCTCTCGGTCTCCATCAACTCACGGACGGTGGACTCCGCCGAGTAGTTCTCGAGGAACTGTCGGACGAACTCCCGCAACTGCTCCTGTTCCTCGCTGAAGGCGAAGTTCATGTGCGCACTCCCACTTGTCTGATCTCGACTGGTTATCCCGACCGGTGATCCCGACTGATTCGGCGGCTGCGAGAGCCGGCCCGACGGCATGGTTCTACCAGTCGACCGCTGGTGCGACGACATCGGGCGTACCGGCCACCCGTCACAACCGGTCGCACCCTCAGGAATGCTGGTATACGTCGGTGCTTGGGCACCATGATGGCCGGATGAGCGACCTGCCCGTCAGCCCTACCTCACCCCATGCCGGCCCGTGCCACCATCACGACCACCCCCGACCGGGCGTCGAGGGGGTGACCCTCCACTGGTGCGACGAGAGGGCGGAGATCCACCGCATCGTGGTCGGCGACTACGAGAACAACGTGTTCGTGCTGCGTTGTCGCCAGACAGGCGAATCCGTGCTGATCGACGCCGCCAACGAGCACGACAAGCTCCTTGAGCTGTGCCGCGCCCTCGGCGTCCGATCGGTACTCGAGACCCACGGACATTTCGACCACATCCAGGCCGTCCCGGCGGTACGCGAGGCCGGCTACCGGGTCGCCGTCACGGCCGATGACGCTGCGATGCTCCCCTCCTACGACGACATCCTGGAGGACGAGTCGGTCATCCAGGTCGGGCGCCTACGGCTCCACACCATCTGCACGCCCGGCCACACGCCGGGGTCCATCTGCTTCAGCCTGGAGGACTCGCCGGTGCTCTTCTCCGGCGACACCCTTTTCCCAGGTGGACCAGGCGCCACCACCTTCGACGGCGGAGACTTTGCCGCGATCATCGAGTCCATCGACAGGCGGCTCTTCGCATGGATCGACCCCGGCACCATCGTGATGCCCGGACACGGCCTGGACACCACAATCGGCGCCGAACGTCCCAGCTTGGACGAGTGGGTGGCCCGGGGCTGGTGACAACCGGCTCGTCTGAGGGGCGGCCAGGATTACCCCTATCTCCATAGTGGTAATCTGGACATCTCCCTAGACTCGTACCATGTCCGACGCGACAGTTGCCGACGCGATACCTACCGAGGGAACGCCCCTATTCGAGGTACGGGACCTCCATGCATCGACGACCGACGGCATCGGGATACTCCACGGGGTCGACCTGGTGGTACACCCCGGCGAGGTCCACGCCCTGATGGGTCCCAACGGTTCCGGGAAGTCGACCCTGGCCTCGGTCCTGCTGGGCAGCCCCGAATACCTCGTCACCGGCGGTTCGATCCGGTTCCGTGGCGACGAGATCACCGAATGGCCACCCGATGTTCGCGGCAAGGCCGGCATCTTCCTGGCCTTCCAGTACCCGCTAGAGATCGCCGGCGTGTCGGTCATCAACTTCCTGCGCCAGTCCCTCTCGGCCCGAAAGGGCATCGACATGTCGGTCCTGGAGCTCCGGCTGTCGATAATGGACTGGATGGACCGCCTCGGCATGGACCCGTCGTTCGCCGACCGCCATGTCAACGAGGGCTTCTCGGGCGGCGAGAAGAAGCGCAACGAGATCCTCCAGATGGCCATCCTCGAGCCTGAGATGGCCATCCTGGACGAGACCGACTCGGGCCTCGACATCGATGCCCTCCGGGTGGTGGCCGAAGGAGTCGCAGAGGTGCGACGCGACCGCGCCAACCTGGGCATTCTGGCCATCACCCACTACCAGCGGCTACTGGACCACCTGCGGCCCGATGTGGTCCACATCCTCATGGACGGTCGAGTCGTCGAGCGGGGCGGCCCGGAGATCGCCGCACGGCTCGAGCGCGACGGCTACGAGGCATTCCGGGCCACCGGGCCGAATGCAACGGACTGAATCGGTCTTCGTCATGCGCACCGCCACCCTCGACGCAACCGCCGTCAAGGCCGACTTCCCCCTCCTCTCCCGGGAGGTCCACGGGCACCCCATCGTGTACCTGGACTCCGGAGCCACCTCCCAGAAGCCCCGCCGTGTCCTGGGCGCCATGGACCGGTACTACGAGGAGATCAACGCCAACATCCACCGGGGCGCCTACCTGATCGCCGAGCAGTCGACCATGGCAGTAGAGGACTCGCGAGCCGCCCTGGCCCGCTTCGTGGGCGCCCCGTCGGCCGCCGAAATCGTCTTCACCAAGAACGCCACCGAGGCCATCAACCTGGTGGCGCACTCATGGGGCCGGACCAACCTCGCCGAGGGTGACGTCGTCCTGCTCACGGCACTGGAGCACCACGCCAACATCGTCCCGTGGCAGCAGCTGGCCGCCGAGCGGGGCGTGGAGATCCGCTGGATCCCCCTGGACGACGACGGCCGCCTGGACCTCACGGACCTCGACCGCCTGCTCGACGGCGTGCGCATGGTGGCGGTGTCGGCCGCCTCCAACGTGCTCGGTACCCTGCCCCCGGTCCGTCGGATCGCCGACGCAGCCCATGCCGTCGGCGCCCTCTGCCTGGTGGACGCCAGCCAGTGGGTGCCCCACCTCCCGACCGACGTAACCGGGTGGGGCTGCGACTTCGTGGCCTTCACCGGACACAAGATGTGCGGACCGACCGGCATCGGCGTTCTCTGGGGCCGCCGCGAACTGCTGGATGCCATGCCTCCGTTCCTGGGCGGTGGATCCATGATCCAGAACGTCACCTTCGACGGCTTCACCCCGGCCGATGTTCCCACCAGGTTCGAGGCCGGTACCCAGCCGATCGCCGAGATCGTCGGACTGCACGCCGCTGTCGACTACCTCGAGGCGCTGGGAATGGACGCCGTCCGCCAGCACGAACTGGAGCTCACCTCCTACGCCCTGCGGACCCTGGCCGAGCGGTTCGGCGACGAGTTGGCCATCCACGGCCCCGACACGGTCGAGGACCGGGGTGGAACCCTGTCGCTGGCCTACCGGGACATCCACCCCCACGACCTCAGCCAGGTGCTGGACCAGCACGGCGTGTGCGTCCGCGCCGGCCACCACTGCGCCAAGCCGCTCATGAAGGTGCTGGGCGTGAACGCCACGGCCCGCGCCTCTCTGTACTTGTACAACAACGAGTCCGACGTGGACGCCCTGGCCGACGGCCTGGCGGCCGCCGGCGACTTCTTCGCCCTCTAGATTCTCAGCCCTCCAGGAGGACATGCCCGTGGCCGGACTCGACGACCTCTACCGCGAGGTCATCCTCGATCACTACCGGAGCCCCCGGAACCGGGGCGAACTGGAGACCCCGCCGGCGCTGATGGCAGAGGGCTTCAACCCGCTCTGCGGCGACGAGATCCAGGTGTATCTGCTGGTAGATGATGGTCTGATCTCCGATATCCGAATCGGTGGGCAGGGGTGCTCGATCAGCCAGTCGTCGGCGTCGATGATGAGCACCGCCGTGGTCGGACGGACCCCGGACGAGGCCCGCGAGGTGCTGCGCTCCTTCAAGGAGATGATGTCGATCCACGAGCACGGCCTGGACGGCGAGGTGGGCCCGTCCGACCAGCGTCCAGGCTCGTCCGGCCTGGGTGACCTGGAGGCACTCCGTGGCGTGGTGAAGTTCCCTGTGCGCATCAAGTGCGCCACGCTGGGCTGGAACACGCTGGACCAGGTGCTCGACCAGGCCGACGCCTGATCCCGGCCGAGGCGCCTGCTTTACGCCCCACAGGCCCGTGCCGCACTTGTCGGCCGACGGTTCGACCGAGGATCCGACATGGCCGAGAGAACGGGTCCGGATGCGGTAATACCGGAAGGCTGTTCTAGCCGTTCTGGCCGTTCTGGCGATCGGGCTCGTGGCACTCGGTTACGGAGCCGAGGCCGAGGCGCCCCGGGAGTTCGCACCGGCCACCACGACCGCCGAGCCGCCTGGGTCAGCCCCTGCGTCGCCCGGGCCGCAAACTCAGGCCGGTGCGTCCACCACTTCGGCGGTGGCGACTACTCCCATGTGCCTCGGCGAAAGAAACGCCGACACATCGGCTCCGAGTTTCGGCACCTACCATGAACACGGTTGTGACAACGGACTCTATTGAGGAGACAAAACATGTTGGGTGAAAAAGTCGGCTCCCTTTCGGGGCCCACGTCGATGAAAGCTCTCCCAGCCGTAGGCGGGTATCCATCGTTTGAAACGGTCGCCACTGGTCTGTCCGGAACCCTTGCTGGTGCCGAAGTGACCAGTTTTGCAACGTACTCGGCGACAATGAGAGCTGACGGCTCCTTCTACGGCGAGTGCCCAAACTCTGGCGTGGTAATGGCAGCAGATGGAGTAGCCACATTCCGAGCCACCGGAATCGGATCCCCAACAGATGACGGCGGGTTTTCGTTCAGGGGGGTCGTGTACTTCGATTCTGCTGTGCCATCTCTCTCGTCCCTGAATGGCGTCGCAGTCGTCTACGACTGGGAGGTCGATGCAAGCGGTGACGCATCCTGGGATCTCTGGGAGTGGAAATAGTTCAACGCGAGCAGGAACCAAACCACCCTGCTAGCCCGGGAGGTCGGTGAACATCTTCCCGAGAGACAGGCAACCCACCGACTACTCCGTGGAGGCCGTATCAGCGTGTGGGAAGTCGGTCGACCGCTTCGGCAAATGCCACGTCGAGGCGGGTCGGGCCACCGGCACTGTGGGTGGTGACGGCGACGTCCACCCGGTTCCACGAGTTGGACCAGTCGGGATGGTGCTGAAGCTCCTCGGCGATGGCGGCCACCTGGGTCATGAAGGCGAACGCCGCGGCGAAATCGGCGAATGTGAAGGTCCGACGGAGGTGCTCGCCCTCGAGCACCCATTCCGGTAGGCGAGCGGCGAGGTCGGCGCGCTCCTCGGGGTCCAGCAGAGTCCTATCGGCCATGTGGCGACCCTATGCGTGGAGCGCTACTAGTGGGTCAGCCCAGCGGGTCGGCGAACGGGTCTTCGCCGAATCCCGCCTCGTGCGAACCTAGGTGCGGCAGGTCGACCGGCGTACCAGCAGCGCCCAGCACGCCCCTGTAGCCCTCGGCCTCCAGGCGCGCGGCCAACTCAGGGCCACCGCTCGTGTGGATCCGCCCCTGGGACAGCACGTGCACCCGGTCCGGTTCCAGCACCTCCAGTAGTCGGCTGAAGTGGGTGATGGCCAGGACGCCGAGGTCGTCCTCGTCGGTGGCCTCCTGGATCCGGCGCGCTACGGCGGCCAGCGCGTCCACGTCCAGGCCGGAGTCGATCTCGTCCAGGACCGCGTACTTAGGCCCGAGTGCCCCCATCATGAGGGCCTCGTTCCGCTTCTTCTCGCCACCGGAGAGGTCAACGTTGACCGGCCGCGACAGGAACCGCTCGTCGAAGCCGATGCGTCCGGCCTCGGCTGCCAGCATCTCGTAGATGCCGTCGGTGACGCGTCCGGCGGCACGGGCCGCCTCGGTCACCACCGACTCGAGGCTCACGCCAGGGACCTCGGTCGGGTGCTGGAGGGCCAGAAACAGGCCGGCCCGGGCCCTCTCCCATGTGGGCAGCGACAACAGGTCGACGCCGTCGAGGGTGACCGAACCGCTGGTCACCTCGTAGCCCGGGCGACCCATCAGCACGTGTGACAGAGTCGACTTGCCTGACCCGTTGGGTCCCATCACGGCGTGCACCTCTCCGGGCCGGACCTCGAGGTCGATTCCGTGGAGGATGTCGGTCCCGCCGACGCTGGCGGTCAGGCCCTCGATCCGCAGCACCCGCTCGCTCATCGGCCGGCCCGTTCGTCCGGGTGAGCCCCGTCCCGGTGGGTCTCGTTCAGCTGGACGACCACGTCATCGCCGTCCACGCTGGCCTCGTGCACGGCCACCGGCTTGATAGCGGGCAGCGTGAGGGCCTCCCCCGTCTCCAGGTCGAAGAGGCTGCCGTGCTTCCAGCACTCCAGGGCGCATTCCTCGACGTCCACGTCCCCCTCCGACAACGAGACCTCGGCGTGGCTGCAGACGTCGTCGATGGCGTGCACCCTCTCGCCGATGCGCACCAGGGCAACCGGCCGGCCGTCGACGACCACCCGACGGGCCGCACCGTCGACCAGTTCGGACCACCCACAGACCCGAACGCCGCTCATGCCGCGTCTCCTTCAGAAGTATCCGAATCCGCAGCGGTTGGACCGCCTACCCCGGGATGGGAATCGGTTGCCACCGAACCATTTCCATTCTCTGAGAACTCGGGCCCGGTCCTACGGTCGAGCCTCTCGGCCAACGCCTCGCGCAGGATCCCGGCCACGGCGGGCACCGGTGACGCATCGGCCACGTCCTGGAAGAAGCCCTCGAGCAGGAGGCGCTCGGCGACCCGGGTCGGCACGCCCCGGCTCTCCAGGAAGAACCGCTGGTCCTCGTCGACAGGCGACACGGTCGAGGCATGGCTGCAGACGACGTCGTCGGTCTCGATCTCCAGGTTGGGCACGCTCTCGGCCCAGGCATCTGGGGAGAGCTTGACGTTCCGGTTGGTCTGGTGGGCCCTGGTGCGCACCGCCTCGGGGCGGACCCGGATGAGGCCCGAGTAGATCGAGTGGGAGGCACCATCGAGGGCTCCCTTGAACAACAGATCGCTCGTCGTGTCGGGAGCCGCGTGCTCCTGGAATGTACGGAAGTCCAGCGTCTGGTCGTCTTCGCCGTAGTAGGCGGCGGCCAGCCGTCCCTCGGCCCCCCGCCCCACCAGCCGGCAGTCGATGCGGGTCCGGGCGTATTCGCCTCCGAGGCCGGCGGTGAACGCCTCGACGGTGCCCGACTGCCCCACCTGAAAGGCCTGGTGGGCCAGCTGCCACACCCGCGGGCCCAGTTCCTGGACCAAGGCGTGGCGGAGGTGGCCGTCCCGACCGACCGTGGCCTCCAGTACCGGGACGACCAGCGATCCGACGTCGGTCGACGTGTGGAGCTCGACCACCGTCAGGGTCGCTCCGTCTCCGCACCTCACGATCACCCGGGGGAAAACCGCTGAGGCATCCGCGTCGGTGAGGACGACGACCACGACGGGAGTATCCACCTGGACGCCGTCGGGCACCACGATGGCCACGGGCTCGGGCCCGTAGGCCCGGTTGAGGTGGCCGAAGAGGTCGACCGGGAAGTCGATAGCCGACCCGAGGTGGTCGGCACCGTCGACGAGGTCGGCTATGGGTCCGATGGTCACCCCGGCCTCGGCAATACGGGTGTCCAGCGTGTTGTCCACCACCCAGCCGTTCCGGATGACCACGACGCCTGCGATCTCACCGAAGGCCGACAGGTCACGCTCGACGAGGGTGTTCGAGGCGCGCTGACGCTTCAGCGGCGCGAACCCGTCAAGGTCGAGGTCGCCGATCCGGGAGTACCGCCAGACCTCTTCCTCAGGGCTGGGAGGATCGACGTCGCCCAGGCCGACAAAGGCTGTCCGACGGACCTCGGCTAGCCACTCCGGTCCGGGCAGTCCGGCCGAAACCTCTGCGGTGAAGGCTTTCAGGGCGGTACCTCACCGACTACCCCTGGGGGTGTCGGACATCTCGGGTGGACGGGCGGTCGTGGTTCGTGGGCACAGCCCGCGGACCGGGATTTACCCTACCGGCGTAGGTGTAATCCTCAGCGCCCTGGAACCCGCCGGGATCACCCCCAGCCAGGGCACCAGTCAGCGCAGCAGTCAGAGCACCAATCAGGGCAGGTGGAGGTGGCCGAGGCTCCCGGGCCGGATCTCGCAGGAGGCCTCGTAGGCCTCGACATCGCCCCATCGTGGCATCAGCCTCCCGATGCTGGTGAACTCGGCCGATGGCGGAGATCCAACTCGAGTCACCCGTGACCGGCGTGGTGTGGAAGGTCGTGGCAGGACCCGGCACCGTCGTGGCTGCCGGCGACACCATCCTGATCGTGGAGTCCATGAAGATGGAGATCCCCGTCGAGTCCCCGGAGGACGGGACGGTGACCGTCCTGCAGGTGGGCGAAGGCGACCAGGTCTCCGAGGATGACCCGGTGGCCACCGTGGAGACAGCCTGACGGCCTGATCCGGCTGCCATCATGGAGACAGCCTGACGGCCTTTACCCGATCCCTGCTGGCGCGATACCGGGTGGCGAGCGTCAGGGCCGGTAGGGACTACCCACCGGACCGGGAGTGCGCAACGGCGCCGCCAGGTTGGCGAACTCGCAGAGCAGCGGTCGTGTGTAGGCCGGATCGATGATCTCCTCGACCAGAAACGCCTCGGCGGTCCGGAATGGCGATCGCACACTGTTGAGGCGTTCGGTGATCTCGGCCAGCAGG
>Ga0209752_1000584_pt1 | contig 17585 bp, 14 predicted proteins | sample METZYME_3_250m_FD_187548 | JGI IMG/M metagenome (GOLD analysis project Ga0209752, IMG submission 187548) | Marine microbial communities from oxygen minimum zone in mesopelagic equatorial Pacific - METZYME_3_250m (SPAdes) (version 2) | ecosystem: Environmental > Aquatic > Marine > Oceanic...
CCCACCCCCCTTTCCGGTCACCCTCCTGACTGTTGAAGGAGCATGACATGACCTCGATGGCGCAACGCACCTTGCTGGAACGACTCCGATGATCCCGCGGGAGATCCTCAAGAAGGTTCGCCGCGTCGAGATCAGGACCCGAGGCCTCGTCAACGAGGTCTTCTCAGGTGAATACCACTCCGTCTTCAAGGGACGCGGGATGAATTTCGCCGAGGTAAGGGAATACCAGTACGGCGACGATATCCGCAGCATCGACTGGAACGTGACAGCTCGGACAGGGCACCCCTTCGTCAAGGTGTTCGAGGAGGAGCGTGAGCTGACGGTCATGTTGGTTGTGGACGTGAGCGCATCCGGGGACTTTGGGACGCGCGAGCGGATGAAGGGTGAAGTAGCGGTGGAGATTTGCGCCTTGCTGGCGTTCTCGGCCATCAAGAACAACGACAAAGTCGGGTTGATCATTTTCAGCGATCGCATCGAGAAGTTCGTCCCGCCCAGAAAGGGCCGTGCTCATGTGCTTCGGGTGCTCAGGGAGTTGTTCTACCATCGGCCCGAGGGACGTGGGACGGATATCCGCGGTGCGCTCGAATACCTGAGTCATGTGATCAAGCGTCGGGCGGTTGTGTTCCTCGTGTCGGACTTCAAGGCTCCCCGGTTCGAGAAGCCCTTGTCGGTCGCAGGGAGGAGGCATGATCTGATTGCTGTTCATCTCGGGGACCAGCGGGAGGCCGTAATGCCCGCGCTCGGATACATGGAATTCGAGGATGCGGAGACCGGTGAGTTACACACGGTCAATACGGCCGATCCCCGCTTCCGGGCCGAGTTCGAGAAACGAGTAGCCAGCGAGCGTGCCGAATTGGGAGACATCTTTCGGCACAGCCGCGTGGACACGATCGACATCGAGACGGACCGGCCGTACGTGCAGCCGCTGATGCGTTTCTTCAAGGAACGTGAAGGGCGATTCCGATGAGTGCCCTAGTGCGCTGGCAGGTTGTACTTCTGATGACCTTGGTGCCGGGAATGCTCCGGGCCCAGTCTCCCCGGGTCCGTACCGAGTTGGACACGGCGGTGGTGTCGGTTGGCGGACGAATGGAGTTCACGGTGCGGGTGGAGCACGATCCCGCCGCTTCAGTGGTCTGGCCGGACTCGCTTGATCTGGGACCCGTCGAAGTGCTTGGAGCCGAAACCCTTTCGCCGGTAAGTGAAGGGGGGCGCGCCATCTCAGGTAGGCGGTTCGCGCTGACTGCGTTCGAGCTCGGAGACCTCGAGATTCCGAGCTTCGACATTCTTGTCGAGGCGTCGGCTGGGTCCTCGACCACACTTTCAACCAGCCCCTACTTGATCACGGTGCAGAGCGTTGGATTGGATGAGGGGGGGGACATCCGTGCCATCCGGGGGCCGTTCGGCATCCCATTGAGTGTGATTTACGTCTTGCCTTGGATCCTTCTGCTGGCGCTCCTCGGTGCACTCGGGTACTGGTTGTGGGTCAGACGCAGGCCCGCAGAGGTCGGTCCGCGCCGGTCGGTGGTAATTCCGAGCTTCCCCCACGAGGATGCGTACCAAGCGCTCGATCGACTCGAAGCGTCCGGCTTCGTGGAGCGCGGCGAGATCAAGGTGTACCACATCCTCGCTTCGGAGATCATCCGGACCTATGTCGAAGGCCGGTATGACGTGTGTGCGTTGGAGATGACCACGGGTGAGGTCATCGAGGGCCTTCACGGCACCGGCGTGCCCGAGGATGCCGTCCAGGGTTTCGGGTGGTTCGCCAGCCGCTGCGACCTCGTGAAGTTCGCCAAGCTTCGGCCTTCGCCCGAGGCCTGTGGCGACTCCCTCGATGCCGCTCGTGCGTTCGTGGATCGGACCCGCCCCCGTGAAGACCACCTGGACGGGGGGGTGGGCTTCGACGACGGATCCGGGTTCGGCGAACCGGACTTGGCGGATGATGCCGGCGTCTTTGCCCACACGAAGGGGGGATAATGTACCGTTTTGAAGATCCCCAAATCCTGATTCTTCTCCTGGCGATTCCCGCCTTCGTGTACGTGTATGTGCGCCGCCGTCGCCAGCGCTCCGCAGCGATCCGGTACTCGGATGTGGAATCCCTCAAGCGGGCCGATGTGCGACACACTGGCCGGAACCGGCACGTTCTCTTCGCCCTGCGAATAGTCGCGTTGGCTGCCCTCGTCGTGGCCTTCTCCCGCCCACAGAGCGGGGTCACCAGCGAGGCCATGAATACGGACGGGATCGATATCGTTCTCGCGATCGACGTGTCGAGTTCCATGCTGGCCGAAGATCTGGAGCCGAACCGCTTGGAGGCCGCGAAGGCGGTGGCTGCGGAATTCATCCAGGGCCGCCGCGACGACCGTATCGGGTTGGTAGTGTTCGCCGCTGAGGCGTTTACGCAGGTTCCTCTGACGCTCGACTACTCGGTGATCACCGATTTGCTCGGCCAGATGGAGTCCGGCATGATCGAGGATGGAACCGCGGTGGGGATGGGACTCGCTACGGCGGTCAAGCGGCTTCAGGCCTCAGACGCCGAGTCGCGGGTGGTCGTCCTGCTCACGGACGGGCGGAACAACACGGGGGAGATCGGCCCGGTGACGGCCGGACAGATGGCTCAGGCGCTGGGCGTCAGGGTGTACACCATCGGGGCTGGGGGCCGCGGTATGGCAAGAGTACCGGTCGGAGGTGGCCGATATGCCAGTGTCGAAGTCGACATCGACGAGGCTTCTTTGCGGGAGGTGGCCGAGACCACGGGTGGCCAATACTTCCGCGCAACCGACCGGGAGGGACTCAGCCAGGTTTACAGGGAGATCGACGCTCTCGAGACTACCGAGATTGAGGTGGAGAACTTCACGAGTTATGGAGAACTCTTCTATTATCCTCTCGCCGCCGGCCTGCTGCTTCTGCTTTTCGAGGTCGGCCTTGGGCAATCTGTCCTTCGTACCTTACCCTAACTGCCCGCCCGAGGAGATTTTACCGCCGTGTTCCGCTTCCTCTCGACCGAGATCCTCTTCGGGCTGCTTCTGGTCCCCGTCTTGGGTGCGTTCTTCTGGGGAACACGTCAGGCACGAAAACGGGCCCTCGCCCAGTTTGGGGATCTGGTGTTGGTACAGAAGTTGAGCGCGACCCTCAACCGAAGGGCTCGGGCAGCCAAGAGTGTACTCATGCTCCTGGTGGTCGCCTTTCTCGTCTTGGCCCTAGCTCGTCCGCAGTTCGGGACGCGCGTAGAGACGGTGACGAGTGAGGGACAGGATGTGATGGTGGCGCTCGATGTTTCTCGCTCGATGCTGGCCGAGGATGTGAATCCGAACCGGTTGGAGCGCGCGCGCCTGGAAATCATGCGTATTGTTCAGCGTCTGGATGGAGACCGCATCGGCCTCGTTGCGTTCGCCGGGAACGCCTTCGTCCAGAGCCCGCTCACGGTGGACTACGGCGCGGCTGCCCTCTTTCTGAATTCAATGAACACAGATCTGATCCCCCTCCAGGGCACCAACTTGGGCGAGGCGCTCACGGTAGCTTTGGATGCGTTCGAGGAGGGGACGAGTGACCATCGGGTGCTGATCGTGGTCACCGACGGGGAGGACCACGAGGGCGAGATCGACCAGGCGCTGGAGCGTGCCCGCGACGAAGGGGTACAGATCCATGCCGTTGGTATCGGGTCGCTGGATGGGGTCCCGATCCCCGAGTTCGATGCTTCGGGTGAACGGACCGGCTTCATACGAGACGAGGAGGGCGCCGTCGTGACGACACGGTTGGATGAATCGACGCTCGAGCGTGTCGCCGAGGCCACAGGGGGTCGATACTTCCCCGCGTTGGGGGCTGGTGCGGACTTGGATCTCCTAGTCGAGGAGGTCACCGGGGCAGAGGGTCGCGAATTGGAAACACGAGAGGTCACACAGTTCGATGAACAGTTCCAGATCTTTCTCGGATTTGCTTTGATCCTACTCTTCGTCGAGGGGTTGATCCCCGAACGCCGGCGGAGGGAAGAGGTGTGGGCCGGGAGGTTCTCATGAACGCCAGAAAACTCTCGACGACATGGGCGGCCGCCATAGCCGTGGCGGGGGTGCTCATTGGGAGCGTGCCGAGCGGAGTTGCGGCTCAGCGGGGCCGCGCCGAGCTCAACGACGGAAATCGCCTCTACCAGGAGGGCCGCTTCGGGGAGGCCCACGAAAAGTATCTGGAGGCCCTGCGAGATGCGCCTGGTCTGCCGCTTGCTCTCTTTAACGATGGTAACGCGCTCTATGAATCGGAAGAGTACATGCGGGCTCTGGAGGCCTACCAGGGAGCGATCGAATCGGGCGATCCGGCGATCGCGGCACCCGCGTGGTACAACCTGGGGAACGCTCTCTACCGCGAGCAGAGGTTCCAGGAGAGCGTCGAAGCGTATAAAGAGGCCCTCCGCATCGATTCGGGAGAGATCGACTACAAGCACAATCTCGAACGGGCTCTCGAGCAGCTCCAGCAGCAGGAACAAGAGCAAGGGTCTGAGGATGGGGAGGAGAGCGAGCAGGACGAAGAGGAAGAGAATCAAGACGGGGAACAGAACGAGGAGCCACAGGACGACGGACAAGACCAGAGTGAAGAGGACCAGGAGCAGGATCCCAATGAGGACTCGAGTGAAGATTCTCCCCCCGAAGGATCTCCCGAAGAAGAGGAGTCCGAGTCGCCTCAGCAGCCCGAGCCCGAGCCCGGTGAGATGACTCAAGAAGAGGCTGAGCGCCTGCTTCAAGGGGTTCAGGAGGACCCCGATGAGGTAAGCCGGCGCCAACCCCCATTGCGGGGGCGGCGCCCCACCAAGCCCTGGTAGGCAAACGGACGATGCGTGGCTTGGCTTGGGCGGCTAGCGTCTTTTTTGCGGTCATCGTTTCGGGTGTCGCCTCACCCTTGGACGCCGCCGCCCCGCAACTCACTGTGAACGCCTCGGTCTCCCCAGCCGTTGTCCCTCTGAATGGTCAGTTCACACTCGAGGTGGAGCTGAGGGGCACCAATCGGGTCGACGCGGAGCCCTCACTTCCGGCGATGGAAGATTTTTCCCTCTACATCGGCCAGAGCTCGTCCACCAGTATGCAGATGGTCAACGGTGTGACGACGGTCTCTCTGACCATCCAATACCGATATCGGGCGATTCGTGAGGGCGCGTTTCAGGTCGGGGCTGTGGAGGTGGAGGCCGGGGGCCAGCTGCTCCGGACGCGGCCGGTCACATTGACCGTGTCCACGTCAGTGGCGGGCGGAGTTGGACCCGACCCGTCTGGAGTCGGCGCCGAGGACATTTTCATCGTAGCTGAAGTCGATAAGACGCGCGTCTACGAGAACGAGCCGATCGAGGTGAGTTACCGGCTTTTCACGCGTGTGAACGTGAGCTCCTACAGCCTCTTTGATTTGGCCGAGAACGAGGGCTTCTGGGTGGAGGAGGTTCCAGGTATACGGAATCCTCCGGCCGAACAGAGACTTGTCGACGGGCAACCCTACACAACCGCCGTGGTTCGCCGTGTCGTCCTCTTTCCCACTGGGCCAGGCACGAGGACGATCGAGCCCATGAGCGTCGAAGCCAGCGTGCGGGTTCGTCGGCAGTCACGGAGTCTTCTGGACGACTTCTTCGGTGGGGGTGCGTTCTTCGGATCGCAGGAACCGACCGTGATCACGTCACGTCCTGTAGGGGTCGAAGTCTTGCCCCTTCCGGTGCCCGGGAGGCCCGGGAGTTTCACTGGATTCGTAGGCCGGCTGAATGTGAGCGCCTCCGTCGACCGATCCAGTGTCGAGACCAACGACGCGGTGACTCTTCAGTTGACCGTCGGGGGAGAGGGAAATCTCCGGAGCTTGGCGGCGCCCGTCATCGATTTTCCGGCCGACTTCGAGGTTTTCCCACCCGAGGTTACGGAGTCTATCGATCGTAGTGACGCCCGCGTCCGCGGGACCAGAACCTACGAATACGTGCTGATTCCGAGGTCCCCCGGGGAAAAGATCATCCCACCTGTCGAGATGAGCTACTTCGACGCTGAGAGTGCGCTGTACGCCTCCACGGCCTCACAACCGCTTCGACTCGACGTGACCGGCGATCCCGTCATCGGGGCGGCTGGAGGAGGACGGGCGGGCGTGGAGACCTTGCGCGAAGATATCCGGTTCATCCAGATCGGTCCCCCTAACCTCGGGGCGCTCGAGGGTTCGCTGACCGCCGCACCGGGATTCTGGATCGTCGCTCTGCTGCCTCTTGTCGCCCTGCTCGGAGCCCTGGGTCTACGACGGCACTGGGACCGGCTGGAGGGTGATGTAGCTTATGCGAGGGGACGGCGCGCCGGACGGGTTGCCAAGAAGCGCCTCAGCCATGCACGTGCCGTGATGTCACAGGCGGACGCCCGCGCTTTTTACGCCGAAGTCGAGAGAGCGTTGCGCGGCTTCCTCGCCGACAAACTCAACGTCGCCGAGGCCGGATTCATGTCCCAGGTTGCCGAGGCTGAGCTCGGTAGACGTGGGGTTCCCACCGTAGCCACGCAGGAGTACTTCGCTTGTTTGGGTGAGTGTGACCGCGCGCGTTTCGCTCCCCCTGGTTCCAGCGAAGAGGAGAAGTCCGGATTTTTCGACCGGGCCGCAGAGGCGATGACTGCGGTACAGGAAGGACTCTCCTGATGCGCACGATCCTTTTCGCTGTGACCGCGGCGTGTGGTGTCGGCATGTTCGGCACCCCAGGTCCCGCAGTAGCTCAGGTGGAGTTCTACCAGGAGGGGAACCGACTCTACCAGGAAGGGGACTTCGAGGGGGCGCTCGCCAGCTACCTGCGACTGGTGGAGGCCGGTTTCGAGAGTGGCGAGGTCTACTACAACATCGGCAACACGTATTTCAAACTCAGTGATGTTGCTCACTCGATTTTGTACTACGAGCGTGCCCGCCGGCTGCTCCCCGGGGATGAAGACGTTCAGGCCAACCTGGATCTCGCGCGATCCTTGACCGTGGACGAGATCGCACCGCTCCCGCGATTTTGGCTCTTCAGTGCGGCGGATTGGTGGGTCGGCCTTTTTCCGCGGACGCTGCTCATCGCCGTTGTCGTAGCCTCCTACCTGGTCGGGACCGGTGTTGTCCTCTCGCTCATCCTGAAGAGGGGAGCGCCCGCGGCAGTGTGGGGCAGACGGATCGTATCGGCGTCGGCGGTCGTGTTCCTGTTGTCCGGACTCAACCTGGCCGTTCGGGAGTTCGAAGTGGGACAGGCGCAGGAGGCCGTCGTGCTCCAACCGCAGGTCGACGTGCTGAGCGCTCCTCTCGACGACGAGACCCTCACGATCTTCACAGTGCACGAGGGGACCAAGGTTCGTATCGATCGCCTCTCAGAGGAGTGGGCCGAGGTAGCGCTTGAAGATGGTAGGGTGGGGTGGGTGCCGGTGGGGGTGTTGGAGACGATCTAGGAACTCACCTCAGCCAGCGTTTTGAGCCACTTTGTCTGCTAGGGCTCCACCCCGATGGCCGCCATGCCCGCCCGCACGACTTGCGCGTCCTGCGCGCCGCTCGCGCCGCTCGCGGACATCGCGCCCACCATGTTTCCACCGAGACGGATGGGGTACCCGCCCTCGAACGTGACGCCGTCGGGAATCTCTTCGACGCGACCAGCGGCCAAGGCCTGGCCATAATCGCCGGTGGCCATACCAGCTGCCAAAGCCGTCCGCACCTTACGCATCGCGACGTCGAATGTGCGAGAGCTCGCGCCGTCCATCCTCCTGACGTAGATGGGCACGCCCTGAGCATCGGCAATGACGATCGTCAAGTTCCACTGGTTGCTCCGCGCATCGCGCTCGGCGGCATCCATGGCGGTTCTTGCCTGCTCGTAGGTCAGCGACTGCTGCGCCACCGCCGGTGCGAACCCGAGCACAACAAAGCCCAGGAGGGGGAGCGTGATCTTAGCGAGCGTTCTACTCCTCATGCATTCTCCTCTACGATTTTATCGAAGCTACGATTTACCGAAGCGATTCCCCAACGACAATGTTGCGAGCCTCGGCCTCGGTCCAATGGAGCCAACCGAAACCCATAGACATGCTTCGGCGACCAATCGGGTGACGGTATCGGTGCACGTAGTTGCGAGCAACTGGCGGTCCCAGTGTTTGGGGTCCTTCAAGCTCGTCCGATCCTTGCATCGGCTAACAGTGCGCCTGTAACTTGGCCCCTCACAGCCTCGTTGTAGGGGGCCATACGGGAGATGTATGAGGGCTTCACACACCGGCTGGACGTTGGCCACCCTCCTCGCGGTGGTCACGAGCTCGGCCTGCACCGGCGCTGGATATGCGATGGCCCCATCTCCGGATGCCGCGTCTACCGCCGAACTCGCGGCGCTTTACCGGGCACGCTCGGACAGCGCCCGCATGAATTTCACCGAGGCCGACGTTCGCTTCATGACTGGCATGATCAGCCACCATGCCCAAGCTCTCGAGATGGCGAGTCTCGCTCCCACTCATGATGTCGGCACGTCGGTGGGGACCTTAACGGCCCGCACGATCAACGCCCAGCAGGACGAAATCGTCGCAATGCAGCAGTGGCTCCGGGATCGCGGACAGCCCGTGCCCGAAGTGCACGCCGACGGAATCGACTCGACGGTGCGCGTTCCAGATGGCGGTATGCTCATGCCGGGGATGCTGACGCCCCAGCAGATGCGGGACCTCGACGCTGCGAGGGGCTCGGACTTCGACCGGCTCTTTCTTACGTATATGATTCAGCACCACGGAGGGGCCGTGACTATGGTTCACGACCTTTTCGGTACCGACGGCGCTGCGCTCGACGAGGCGGTTTTCAAGATCGCTTCCGACATCCAAGCGGATCAGACGTCCGAGATCGCACGGATGAAGCGCATGCTGGAAGCTTATTGACTGTAAGACTATTGAACAGACGATCACCCTCATCCTGGATGTGGAAATGACCTGCTCGCTACCGACCTATCAGCGTACCCCGTGGACGGTTACTTGCCGTTTCTTGGCCCTCCCGCTCGTCGCGGGCCTGCTTGGTATGGCTGGCTGCGCCTCCGGCTCTGGTAGTTCGGGGATGGCCTCCGGGGTACCCTCAGAGGCCGTCTCCGCGACGCTTGTCCGCATCGCGGCTGAGACCGCGCCCAACCCGGACCCCCGTGTTGGCCTTGAGGCGGGGCTTTTCGATGCCGAGGAAGCGATATGGAACATGCGCTTGGTGTCGGCGACGCCGCCGCCAGAGGACTTCGTCGGCGTCACGAACTCCGACCTGGCCTTTACGGGTGACTACGCCATTCAGGGCAATTACAACGGCATGCAGATCTGGAACATTGAGGACCCTAGCCAGCCGGTGCTCATAACGGGTTATTTCTGCCCGGCTTCACAAAGCGACGTCTCGGTCTACGGTGATCTCCTGTTCGTATCCGGCGAGGGGTTCGGTGGCCGGCTCGACTGTGGCACTGAGCGGATCGAAGAGACCGTGAGTGCGGAGCGCCTTCGTGGCATCCGGATCTTCGACATCAGCGATATCCGGAATCCTGAGTACATCACCAATGTTCAGACGTGCCGTGGGTCGCACACGCACACGCTGCTGAAGGACCCGAACGACGACGACAACGTCTACGTCTACGTCTCTGGCTCTGCGCCGGTACGTCCCTCGGCGGAGCTCGCTGGATGTTCCGGTGCCCCGCTGGGAGAGGACCCCAATACGGCGCTCTTTCGGATCGAGGTGATCAGGGTTCCGCTCGCCAATCCCGAGCGGGCGGCCATCGTGAGTTCACCCCGGATCTTTGCGGATTTGGTGGCACCCCCCCAGCATGGACCGGCGCCCGAAGAGTTGGCCGCGATCGAGGAGGCAAGGGAGAGGGGTGCTTTCGTCGCTGATTTTCCCGACGGACCCCAGTTGATGTCGAACCGCGAGTCCACACAACTGCTCGCCCAGATTGTTGCGCAGCGCGGAGGCACCGGCGCTGCGACGGCGGCGGACAGTACCGTCCTGCGCGGAATGATAGTCGAGATGGTCGCTCAGCAAGTGCAGGCGGTCGCCGACGGTAACGGCCCTGGTCCCCGTCCCGGGCCCAATCAGTGTCACGACATCACCGTCTACCCGGAGGTCGGGCTGGCTGGCGGTGCTTGTGGGGGATACGGCTTCCTCATCGACATCAGCGATCCGGTCAACCCACAGCGCATCGGGGCCGTCAGCGACGAGAATTTCTCCTACTGGCACTCGGCGACGTTCAATAACGACGCTACGAAGGTCCTCTTCTCGGACGAGTGGGGTGGAGGCGGCCAGCCGAAGTGCCGGGCCACAGACCCCAGGGAGTGGGGTTCAGACGCGATCTTTACGCTCGACGGTCGGCAGATGGACTTCCAGGGTTACTACAAGCTTTCGGCGCCGCAGACCTCGCAGGAGAACTGCGTGGCCCACAACGGCTCGCTCATCCCCATCCCGGGCCGCGACGTGATGGTACAGGCGTGGTATCAGGGAGGCATCTCGGTTTTCGACTGGACCGATCCGGGGACCCCGGTCGAGATCGGATACCACGACCGTGGGCCGGTGGACCCGACCCGTATGCAGATGGGCGGGAGCTGGTCGGTCTACTGGTACAACGGCGTGATGGTGAGTTCGGAGATCGCGCGTGGGCTCGACATCTTCGAGCTTACACCGAGCGAGCTCATCTCGCAGAACGAGATCGACGCCGCCAAGTCGGTCAGGCTCGACCACCTGAACGCTCAGGGCCAGCCCCAGTTCGTGTGGCCGACCACGTTCGCCCTTGCGGGAGCGTATCTGGACCAGCTCGAGCGGTCCGGTGGGCTGTCGGCGTCGCAGATCGGGTCCACACGGCAGGATCTCGCGGATGCCGAGCGCGCGTCGGGCGCCTCGCAGCGGGAGGCGCTCACGAGGATGGCCGACGAACTGTCGGGCGAGGCCGGTGGGTCGAATGACGCCGACAAGGTACGGATGTTATCGGAGACTGTGCGGGAACTGGCTCGATGAGCCGAAGGGGAGATATCGCGCCATGACCGCGCCACAATCTGCGCTTTCGCGGAGGAGCTTCTTTGGAGCCGCGGCGGGCATCTCCTTGGGCCTCACCGGCCTGAGGCGCTCGTACGGCCTAGACGGCCTGCTTCCCGCACCAGCCTTCGGGTTCGGTCCTCTGGTGGACGACCCTGAAGCCCTGCTGGCTTTGCCGGAGGGCTTCAGTTACACGGTCATCTCGCGCGCGGGCGAGCTCATGAGCGATGGCTTTTACGTGCCGGCCAGACACGACGGGATGGCCACGTTTCCTGGGCCGGACGGATTCACGCTCCTGGTACGTAATCACGAGATGAATCGGGGTTCCCCTGCTGTCCCTGGGCGTCTGGGTGCGTTCGGAAATGACAACGAGCTTCTCGAGCGTCTCGATCCAGGGACGGTCTACGACATCGGAGACGGCGGCCGGCCAGCACTGGGAGGAACCACCACGCTTCTGTTCGACACGCGCGAGCAGCGGCTAGTCGGGCACCGGCTGAGCCTTGCGGGCACGCTCGTCAACTGCGCGGGTGGTCCGACTCCCTGGGGAAGTTGGATCAGCTGCGAGGAAACGGTGGACGCGGTGGGGCAGGGTCGCCTCCAGGATCATGGCTACAACTTCGAGGTGCCCGCGACCTGGGACGGAGGGGTTGTGACACCGGTGCCCCTCAAGGCGATGGGACGCTTCAGACACGAGGCCGTGGCGGTGCACCCCGCGTCCGGCATCGTGTACGAGACCGAAGACAGGTCCGATTCCCTGATCTATCGTTTCATTCCTGATCGCCCGGGTGAGCTCGCTAGGGGCGGCCGCCTGCAAGCGCTCCGGATCCTCGATCAGCCTTCGATGGACACACGAAACTGGGACGGACAGACCGTTCGGCCCGGCTTACCCCTCGCGGTGGCCTGGATCGACATGAGCGATGTTGAGGCGCCGGACGACGATCTCCGCTCGCGGGGCTTCGAAGCCGGGGCTGCCCGCTTCGCACGAGGTGAGGGGATGTGGTGGGCCAACAACACGGTGTACTTCGCCTGCACGGACGGGGGCGATGCGAGAAAGGGTCAGATCTGGAGCTATGTGCCCAGCCCCTACGAGGGCACGTCGCGCGAGTCGGAAGAGCCCGGCACCGTAGAGCTCTTCATTGAGCCCAACGACGGTACCTTGTGTGAAAACGCCGACAACCTGACCGCCGCCCCGTGGGGCGACCTGATCGTGTGCGAAGACGGCACCGGAGATGACTATCTCTTCGGTGTCACACCCGCCGGTGAGATGTATAAGTTCGGCCACAATCAGGCGGGGAATGGCGAATTTGCGGGGTCTTGCTTCTCACCGGATGGCACGACCTTGTTCGTGAACATGCAGAATCAGGGGCTCACGGTGGCGATCACCGGGCCTTGGGAACAGAAAGTATAGCGGCCCACCGAATCGGCTCACCGTAGTTGGAAGCGCTGCTCGCTTAGCTCACCACGTCCCCCAGCATACTCATGGCCTCTCCCAGCTGCTCGTCTGTGAGATAGGGAGCCGGGCCGAGCCGGAGGATATGACCTCGGTGGTCGACGTGAACGCCACGCTTCGCCAGAGCATGTTTGATACGAGGAGCCTCCGGCGAAGTCAGAGCGAGGAATCCGCCGAGCGACTCCAAAGGGACCGAACGGTCTCGGTCGACCACCACTGGATCGAGATCGAGCGCGTCGAACTCGGTCACGAGGAGACCGATCTGGTGCTGGCTGCAAGCGCGCAGGCGGTCTTGGGTGAGGCCCTGCTCCGCGAAAAAATCCAAGACGGCGGCGGCTCGATAATGACTGGTCGGATCGTACGTGGCGCCAGCGAAGCGCGTGGGACCGTCGCTGTATAGGACGCCGCTCTCCCCATCCGATGTCCCAATAGCCGGTTTCTGGTCGGCTAGCGTACCGAATTCGCTGAACCAGCCCGTGAGGACGGGTCGGAGCCGACAGTCGCGGGGGAATCGCAACCAGCAGTTTCCTTCGCCCACCTGCATGTACTTGTAGCCGCCCCCGACGATGAAGGCACCCCCGAGCCCTTCCTCGGATAATGAGATCGGGGCCACGTTAGTGGAGTGATACGCATCCAACAGCAGTTCGGCGCCCACCTTCTTGCAAGCTTCTAGGACGTCACCCAGCCCCGGAACGATATGTGCGTTCTGGAAGAGGATGCACGACACGAGCACCGCAGCGGTGCGATCGTCTACTTCTGAGATCAGCCGCTCGGCCAGCGTGGAGGCCGGAAGTGCCGCAACCTTGGCCACCTCGACTCCTTCCTCGGCCAAACGATCGAGCTGGCGCCGGATACTGTGGAACTCTCCATCGGTCGTGACCAAGCGAGGTCGAGTGGAGAGTGGCAGGGCGGAAAGGACACGCGTGACGAGTTCGTGTGTGCTGTGTCCGAGGGACACATACCCGGTTTGATCGTCGAGCAGTGCGGTGAGGGCCCCGCGGTACCGCTCCGCCTTCGCCTCGGCGACGCTCCATTTTTGATCTACATGCTGGGCGGCGTCGAGCCAGGCCCGTTGTTGACCCTCGAAGGCGACATCGGGCCACGCTTGGTGGGAGTGACCCGTGAGGAGTAGGCGCTCCGACACGCGAAAGTGTGAATAGTGCTCGGCGAGAGCGGATGTGTCGATCGGGTTGGGATCGGTCATGACTTCGAGGACGCCCTCACCAGCGACGCTCGCCAGCTGCGTTTGACGGGGGGATGCCGGGTTTTGAGATCGGTGAGGTTATTACGACATCGGCGAGGCGAATGTCAAGCTGGGCGCGGCTCTATTGGACCCTGGTCCGACGCGGTATCTATAGCCCCTCGGCGCGACAATTGGGAGGTAAGGCCATGCAGGACTGGAGCGGTACGTTCGGAGCGCGAACCACGGCAGACGAGGCGGTGGCTGATCGGGACCTGTCTGGGCAGCTCATGATCGTGACCGGTGCAAACAGCGGGATCGGTTTCCACACTGCGAGGGCACTCGCGTCGGCGGGAGCCCGTGTGGTCTTCGCGTGCCGCGATTCCGCTGCTGGAGCGGCTGCAGTCGAGCGGACGCTCGCCGCCCACCCCGGAGTGCTCGCCGAGGTCAGCCCCTTGGATCTCGGCTCTCGCCAGAGTATTAGCGATTTCGCCCAGCGGATCGACGCCGATTCGGTAGACACGCTCATCTGTAACGCCGGACTCTTCGGTGGCCCCTATCAGGAGGTCGACGGAGCGCTCGAGCGAACAGTGGGCGTGAGCCATGTCGGACACTTTCTGCTGGTTCGGGCGTTGCTCCCCGAGCTGCTCGCCCAGGGTGGAGGACGGGTCGTCATGGTGGCGAGTGAGTCGCATCGCACGCCTAGCAAGCTCGACTTCGATCGACTCCCGCTCACGGCGGCTCAATACTCCGGGTTCGTCGCCTACGGCCAGGCGAAGCTGTGTAACGTGTTGTTCGCTTCAGAGCTTCAGCGCCGGTATGGAGGCGAGGGACTCACCGCATGCTCCTTGCATCCCGGGTCAATGATCCCGACCAACATCGCCCGGAGCTCATCGTTGGCTGGGTTCGTGATGAAGCTCATCAGCCCGTTTACCAAGGATCTGAATACGGGCGCAGCCACATCGATCGTGTGTGCCACACATCCCCATCTCGAGGAGATCTCCGGCCGGTACTTCTCCGACTGTCGGCCTAAGCTCCCAAGCGCCGAGGCCTCGGACGTTGCGGTCGCCGAGCGCCTCTGGAAGCGGACCGAGGAGTGGGTGGGGGCCTCCTAGACTAGACCTTCGTGGACCTATTGCAGAACCGTACGCGCCCGTTTACGCAGGATGAAGATGCCTTCCATGCGGCTGGTCACGACAATGATCCCGCTCTCGAAGAACGGATAGTTACTCCACGAGCCGCCGAACCCGGCTTCGTCAGCCGATCCCGGAACGGTATCGAAGAAGCTTACCAGCACGGGGTTCTCCCGGTCCGAGATGTCTAGGATGCGCAAACCGCTCACGTAGTTGGATTGGTACATGAGGTCGCCCAGGATGTAGAGATTGTGGTCCGTGGACGCGTTGTCGGCGAGGTACTCCCTGACGAGAATCGGATCGTCCAGATCGGCTACGTCCCAAATCAACGTCCGTGTTTGGTCGACAAGACCGTTGAGCTCGTCGAGCTCGTCGTTGGTGTAGAAATAGCGGTGTTCGTCGTCCAGCCAGCCCTGATGGACGTAGGCGACGTTGGGATACGTCGGAGCGGAGATTGAGACCGGAGCGGCTTTGTCCGTGACGTCGGCGATGCTCAACGCTGTCTCGTTCGCGGCGAAACAGATCTCCTGGCCCTGGTGCTCCTCGTCAGGACCATGGTAAATGACACACTGGGCGTCGTGGGTGTAGCCCGTGTTCTGACGGCCTGTGCCCATATCCTGGAAACAGCCGACGAAAATGGGAGTCCGTGGATCCTGGATGTTGATCATGTGAAGACCTCCACCGCAGGTTTCTCCGCCCTCACTCGCCCCCACTGCGTAAGCGAAGCCGGTCTCCTCGTTGATTACGACGTTGTGGGCACTCGCAATCCCACTGTAGTGAGCGTCCTCCTCGAAGGTCACGGGGTCCCCTGTGACGTCCCTCAGCTTGGTGAGGTCGAAGATCTGCATGCCGTGGGGACCTGACCCATCGGCTACGATGAAGGCGTGGTCTCGATAGACCTTGATGTCCCTCCAGCGGCCTGCTTTGGCCCCCTCGGGTATCGGCAGGCTTCCCAAGTACCTTGGATTGAGGGGGTCACTGACGTTTATGAAGGAGGTGCCATCGTAACGCCCAACCAGGGCGTATTCCCCACCCGAGTCCGCGTCGGTCCACCCCCAAAGGTCGTTCACGTTGACACCTCGTGCACCCCCGCCCAGATCGGCGAGGGAGAGGAACGACAAGAGGTCCACGTCGCTGCAGCCGAAGGCTCCTGCTGCCCCCGCCTCGCAGTCTACTTGGCCGCCAGTGATCGAGGCGAAGGTGATGTCCGGCTCTTTGAACACCTTTCCGGTCTGCGACCATCCTCCGTCTTGGCGCTCGAAGATGGCTACCGAACCGAGCTCGAAGTCGTCCAACAGAATTCCCACCGCGGCGAGATCGTCCTGGACCGCGAGGTTGGTGCCGAACTGTTCCGTCGGCGTAAGATCGTTGGCGATGAGCTTGGTAGCCCCCGTCCACTCCCCGGTGGGGCCGCGGTCCATCATGTAGACCCGGCCCTCGACGGCGGACGCCCCGGGAGCGCCAAACCACGCTTCGTCGGCATCGAAGTATAGGGCTGCCCCCAGCCCGGTCCCCGCATAACCTCCATCGAAAGCCTGCAGGATGAGGCTTGCCCGCCACTCGCCGGTCGAGTCGTCACGGGAGAACTCGAACACGATATCCAGGCCCGCGGCTGCGACCAGAGCGACGCCTCCATCCAACCCAACGGCCGTGCCGAAACCGCTGTTGGGGCTGGTTCCCGGCAGCGTGAGCTTGTCCTGCTCCAACCAGTTCCCAGTTGCTTCGTCACGCTGGAATACGTATGCGGCTCCGTTACCGTTGCCCTGCCGGGGCGTACCGATAAGAGCGAGATCGCCTTCCACTGCGATCGACATTCCGAAGGACTCGTTGGGCCCGACGTCGCTGCCCATCAGCTTGTCGGTCTCGCTCCAACGCCGGGTGGCGGGGTCTCGTTCGAATACGTATACCGCTCCACGGGCCTCCGAATTCGCCCACGAAGCCGTAAAGAAGCGATCTCCATCTGCCGCTGAGATCCGACCGATGGAATTTCCCACGTAGGTATCACTCGCAGTCAGGATCTGCGTCTCACGCCACTGGTCGCTTCCATCTTTCTCGAACACGTATATCGCCTCGAGAATGGTCGAGCCGACCAGGAGCTGGTCCCCCGCGAGTGTCACGGTCCTGCCGAAATGGTCCCCCGCGGACGAGTTGGATGCCTCTAATCTTTGGACCTCAGTCCAGGGTCCACCGGAATCCTTCCGGTAGACGTAGACGTACCCAGGCGAGGTTTCATTCAAGGACTCGCCGACCATCACCTCGCCGTCTCCCACAGCTAGAGACACCTCCCATCCCTCCTGCCCGGCGAGGGATGCTGCCGTCAGTAGGGGCCCTGCCGTTAGGAGGCTCAATGCCAGGAAGCCCCACTTCACGCTCGATTCCGTCACTGCTTCCACCCGTCAAAAGGTTCGTGATTGGATGTTGCGCCGGCCCGATCGATGGCGGCACGTTGCACCAGGTCCACCGACAATAGACCAGCGGGATCGCTTGTGTTCCGGGAGTGGTATTAGTTCCCCTTGCCACTTGCCTTTTGTTTTAGCAAGCTTGGAGCACTTCACACTAGGGGATGTAAATGAAAAAGATATTTTTTGGTTCCGCCTTGGCGTTGGTGCTTGCAGGATGTTCGGCCACATACGGGGCAGCGCCGGAGACCGGCGTCCCTCAGGCAGCGGCGCCCGAAGCCGCCGTGGCGCCCGAAGCCGCCGTGGCGCCCGAAGCTTCAGCGGGCGGCTCGTTTTACACGAGTCGGCAGGCTACCCGCGGCGACGGATTGTTCCGCGACAACTGTGTCAGTTGCCATTCTGCGTCCGAGTTCGCGGGAGCTTCTTTTCAGCGACGCTGGCGCAACCGGGCGGTCGGGGACATCTACGAGTTC
>Ga0209752_1000586_pt1 | contig 17556 bp, 9 predicted proteins | sample METZYME_3_250m_FD_187548 | JGI IMG/M metagenome (GOLD analysis project Ga0209752, IMG submission 187548) | Marine microbial communities from oxygen minimum zone in mesopelagic equatorial Pacific - METZYME_3_250m (SPAdes) (version 2) | ecosystem: Environmental > Aquatic > Marine > Oceanic | place...
GAACTGCCTTCCGCCGGAGGTCGAAGTACACCAGAATAAACCGTGTCACTTCCCAGAAGCTTAAGAGATTGAAATGATAGTTCTGCGGTAGTGTTGTCAAAAGAATTGGTACCAGTCGTTCCGATTTCATTTTCCCTGCTGAATGTTGGGAGTACGTCAGTTACTGTTAACGACGGATCGTAGTTACAGTTATCTTGATCAGTAGCAGAGGCCAGACAGGTAATTTGTAGGTCCAGCGGAGTAGGTTGTAGGCTACCGCTGACCCAGTCGGTAAGTTCGTACCACGCGGCCAGGCCCTCATCAACAGAAAAACCGCAATGACTTGGGCTGTTTGAGTCATCCACTATACCGACGGTTAATTGATTTTCTGGCAGGGTATTAATAAGAGCAGACTGGTTCTGAACTCTTACTAGGCCATCGTGTGAGGTATGAATAGAAACGATCTTGGTGTTGCCTATGTTGCCGGTCGGAGTGTAGTTTGCGAGCAGCGCGTCTCGTGCTGAAGGCAGCGCAATGGTGCGCAGCGCAGCTTGGTTTACTGAGCTTCCGTTGTAATCGATACCGATATTTTCAAATGGGATGAGCCCGTTAAGTTGCGTTGGATCGTTTATCAACCGGGGAATCTGGAACACGGCGTACCACAAGCTCAGTCCCAGAAAATAGATATTCTCGATTTGAGATTTTCCCAGAATTTCGTTCAGTCGGTTCGCTGCGCCGGGATTGATAAGTTCCCACGTAAAAACTTCCGTGGGGTCATTTTCGTCGATAAGCAATCTGGAACTGATTTTCGTACATTTGTCCAGGGAGTCGAGAAATTCCGCCTCACCAAACAGGAGCTCGGGTCGCTCGTACCACGGCTGAGGCAAACCAGCCCCGGGAACGCTGTCGCAAATTGCCTCGTAAATCATGCGCAAATCAAAAGCGTCATACCAGTTCTGTGAACCGGCCACGGCTCCGCACAAAATCAGGGCGCCGTTGGGATCAGGAACGAGGTCTGCTTCTATGTCCCTAATCGTGACAATTCCACCCAGTGATCCACCTATTATATAGAACTGTCCCGGAGCACCGAGGGATTCATCAGTCACGATACTTAGGAAACTGTCGTATAGCTCACTGTTGGATGTATGGGAATCAAATACTGCCCAACCGGTCTGGCTGTAACTCGAGGCCGCCATAGCATAACCCTGTGCCAATATGGTATCGGCATAGGGGCCGAGCCCTGGTTTTGCCTGTACTTCGCCAGAGTAATACCCGCCCCATGACGGGTTTAAAATTGACAAAAGGTCATTAGCTTCAAACCCGGTCAGGAAACTCTGGAAGCCATGATTCCATATCACTAAACCATCTTGCTCAGTCCAACCTTCAGGTTTGGCAATGGTGTAGTAGGCTCCACTTGCGGTCTGGCCATACCAGGCTGGGTAGCAGTTATCGGTTTCAGTTTCATACTGCTCACCGATACAAGACGAAGCCGCAGGTAAAACACCGGAGGCAAAACAACAGCAAGCACAAAAAAACGGTAGAAATACCTTTTGCATGTCCAAAAAATTCGCACGGGGCAAGTATGGTCTCTCAGATACTAACGGTTGACTGAAAGATAACTGAATAGTTTACCTTTGCTCATCAGGTTTTGGCGGAGTTACTGGAGAATCAATGACGTGATCTTTAGTTCGCTAAATATCCATCATTTGTTCGATGTCGGAAGCAAGCTTGAGTGGTTTGGTTAACATTGAAACACCGATAAACAATACCATGGACGAAGCGAAGGCCACCAGAGGTCCGCTGATACCATAAGGTAGCGTATAACCCCCAAGCTGGGTAAAGAAGTTGATTAGCAAGGCAGCAACAATGGCAGTGATCGCGCCTGGCACCGTAGCACCCTTCCAGTTTAACCCCACTGCCACGACTGGGAAGATGGAAGCGGCAAATGTTCCCCAGCCGAAGGCACCGAGAATAGCAACCAAGGTCTCATCCCGAAAATGGGAATAGAGTGCAAAACTGGCGGCTACGATTGCCAATAAGACAGTTACTATGCGGGCCCAGAACAATTCGTTTTGGACGCTGCGGCCTCCAATTGCCCTGGGAATGTCATGGATGATGGCAGCTGTCCCGATGCTGAGAAAAGCGTCCGAGGTTGACATGATGGCTGCGAATAAACCGGCGAACACGACTCCTGCGAGAAGCGGGTTTGCAAATATCGTCAAGAATGTGGAGGCGGCATCATCCGGGAGAGACAAGGGACCTACCGCGCCGTCTATTACTGCAGCGCGCATGATAATTCCGATAGAAATCCACAATAGAGCTGCCATGGCGTAACCAAAGAGAGACATAGGGAAAATCGTTCGGTTATCGCTCATATTTTTATTCATCATCATCTTGGTGATGATATGAGGTTGCCCGGCCAGACCCAGACCAAACACGAAGAACCAACCTAGAGATGCCATGATGCCCATTGCTCCATATGGCATGATCGTCTCGGCATCATCGGCAAGGATAATAGAAGAAGCTTCCTGCATGCCGCCGTCGAAAACCGAAATAGCTGTAAACAGGATCAAGGCCCCGGCAATAATCATGATGGAGCCTTGCACCACGTCGGTGTATACCGAAGCGATCATTCCACCGGTTACGCAATAAAAGATGAGCACAGCTGAAGAGATGACAACGCAGGTAACTAACCCAACTTCAGCAAACGTTTCCGTTCCCGTCAAAATTGCCTGCATTACCACAGCCATTGCCAGGATCTGAGTAGCTAGGTAACCCATTACCCCAAGTACAATTGTTATGGCTATCAGGAAGCTAACCGATTGACTTCCATATCGTGCAGCAACTACATCTGGGAGGGAAATGCAGTCCCTGAGTTCGGCAATCATGCGAATCCGCTTGGCGACCATGAAGAAGCCCACGGCATATCCAGTGGAGGAGATCACTACCATCCAGAAAGAAGTAACGCCGACGGAATAGACAAGACCAGGCCCGCCTACAAAACCGAATCCGCTCAAGGTGCTGGAGAAAAGCGCCAGAGCAACTACTATTGGTCCTAGGCTACGACCAGCTATGAAGAAATCGCTGGTGTTGTGGGTGCGACGCATAGCCCATAGGCCCGTGAGTACGCAGAAGGCCATGTACACGATGACGCTGCCAACGATTATTTCTTGCCTGTAGGCTTCCATGAAATCAGTGATTCGCTAGCTCTGTCTTGTCAGCTTTCGCGATTAAGAGCTTTTTGAATTGTTGTTCGTCCTCTGGCGTGTAAATATATTTATGAAATCCGACACTGTACAGAACAACAAGGGGAATGGCGCCTAGCCAGGTGCCATATACCGCCCATGCAGTTGCAATGGGAAACCCCAGGAAATAGTCTGTATTGCCGGTTTCCAGGTATTGCAGATGCGACGAATACATCTGCCACGCGATGAATAGGGTTAAAACTACGGTGCCACCCATGTATATAAGTATTTCTCTTGAGCGGTAGCGTTCGGAAATGCCCAGCAGTGATAACAAGACAATCTGGATCAGCAACAAACACTGGAAAGCAAATCCCAAGTTCCCGATTTGTTCAAACCGGGCAAGACCGTCACCTCCGACTTGCATGCCGGAAAATTCAGGATGAGGCACCCCACTGGCATTTGTAACTGGTTCGGCCAAGCTTATGGCCACCAGTATGCCAACCATAAACAGGCTGACAACGAAGATTATATAAATCAACTTACTTCGCATGAGAAGTTCGTACCTGGATGAGATTTAAACTGGGTCTAGTTTCCCAGCTTAAATACATACAAGTGGCCCCCTTCAGGTATAGCAACATCACCGCCAGCGAAAGCGGCAATCCCCTGGAAGTTACTAGAACCAATAGCTACATAAGCTTCTCCATCTAACTGGTAGGCAATTGGTTGGCTACGAATTCCACCACCTAGCCGGAATCGCCATAATTCCTCACCTGTTTCTGCATTTAATGCGAATGCATGACCAGTTTGGCTACCAGTGAAGACTAAACCACCTGCTGTGCTCAACGTCCCTGCCATCATGGGTTGGGGATCCATAAACCGCCATCGTACTTCACCTGTTTGGTAGTCCATTGCAGTGACATGGCCGTAGGCGGATCCATCGGCAGGATCTACCGGGATAGGAAGTCCACCGGTAAAGAACTGTCCCTCGAAATGAATGCTAATCCCTTTTTGCATCATCTGGCAGCTTTCAATTACTGGAATAAAAGCCAAGTTTAAGTCGGGGTTTAGGGACCCGGCAACGGCACCGTTCATTCCACCGAGGGCTCCTGGGCAGACCCGATACGTGGGCTCTTCGGTGGGCATTGCCTCAGGGTTTACGACAGGCCGACCACTTGCTTCCATCGCGGTTGCCCAGTTGAGTTGCTCCATGTAGCTGGTCGCCTGAATAAACTCGCCGTTTTCGCGATTAATAGCGTAAAAGAAACCGTTCCTGTTAGCCTGCACTAGGGCTTTAACGGTTTCGCCGTTCACATCGAGATCGGCTTGGAATAGATGGCTATTACCGTCGTAGTCCCACACATCATGTGGTGTAAACTGGTAGTACCACTGTCGCTCACCGGTATCCGGATTCAGTGCCAGCACGCTGTCAGAGAATAGGTTATCCCCAAGTCGCGCGTCGCCGTTCCAATCCGGGGCCGGGTTGCCGGTAGTCCAGTAAAGCAGATTCAACTCAGGGTCATAGGTACCGATAGTCCAGGCCGGTGCGCCGCCAGTTTCGTAGGAGTTACCTGACCAGGACTCAAAGCCGGGCTCACCTTCGGCGGGCACGGTATAGTGACGCCAGGCAAGCTCGCCGGTGTTAACGTTATAAGCATCGAAAAATCCACGCACTCCGTATTCACCGCCGGCGATGCCGATAATGGCCATGTCTTTGACAATAAGTGGTGCCGAAGTGGCGCTGAATCCCCGAAAGTACTCGACCATTTCCGTATTCCATAAAATTTCGCCTGACTTTCGGTCGAACGCTAGCAGCCGCGCATCCAGGGTTGCCATCAATACCTTGTCGTCAACTATGGCAACACCGCGATTGGCAGGCCCACAGCATATCCGTAAGTCTCCTGGTTGAGGATGATCATAACGCCAGTAGAGTTGCCCGGTAGCCGCGTCTAACGCAAACAATCTGTTATAGGAGGAGGTAACATACATGATACCGTCATAGACCACCGGCGATGCCGCGAACTGACCCGTTGTTCCCGTCGGGAATCCCCAGGCAAATTGCAGCTGATCCACATTTTCGGGAGATAATTCGGTAATAGGGCTATGGCGGTTGTTGCTATAGTCGCCCCCATATTGAAGCCAGAGCTCCGGATTATCACTGTGTGGTTGCGATAGTAATTCGGTGGTGACTGCCCCCATACCGTTGCCTATAGGAGCATCGTTTAGCCAATGAGTGGTGCTGACCACCAAAGCCTCAGCCACATCATTTGGGTCTAAAGTTGCTCCTTGCTCACTAGCGAGTGTTTCGTTCACATCTAAGGTTTCGCTAGTTTCCGGGCTACATGCTGCTAAAAGAGCTATTAGAAAAGCGCTCATCCACGGCAGTAATGGAAGTGATAGAAACTGTGTTTTTTGCATGATACGTCCCTTTCTTTTTGGAGATCGAGTTAAACAGGGAGTTCTTGTGAACTCCGAGAAAGCACCTAGTCGGTAGCGAAGCATAATAACCCTGATTACTCTAGTCCAGTAAAGCTTCAAGCTGAATGACTTTTGGGCGTCGAAAAACGGCCTTCCTTGACAATACTTCCCGGAGAGGTCATGTTCTCATGCTACGTCAAAGGTCTGTTCGAATCCTAAGAATAGCCAAATAATAGAAGTAAAGAGAGGTCAAAATGATTACAACAAAGAAATCCGGCCCAGGACTCTTATTAAAAACCGGATTAGTGGGACTCATTATTTCTGTCCTATCTGCTGGTGCAATGGCACAGCGAGGATCGATGGCAGAATCGGGCAAGCCGGCTGCTCATGCTGGCCAGCAACCGATAAATAATTTACCGAATCCCTATGTGACAGAGCGTAATTTTGGCTCTTTACCGGATGGGCGTAGTTGGGGTTCTGTAAGTGCTATGAACGTTGATATTGATGGTGTGCACATATGGGTAGGCGATCGTTGTGGAACCAATCAGTGTGCAACGACGCCTGATATCAATCCAATTGTAAAACTGGATCCAAATGGCAGAGTTGTTGCTCAATTTGGTGCTGGACAAATTTTATGGCCTCACGGTATGGATGTTGATAGCGAAGGTAATATCTGGATTGCTGATGCCCGAGTCGCCAACGGCAATGAAATTAGTCAAAATCCGGCCGCCGCCAACATAGGTAGTTCAGTCCTGAAATTCAGCCCAGATGGTGAACTCTTGCTGACAATTGGTACGCCTGGGGAAGTTGGTGATCCGCCATCTCATTTAACTGATCCTAATGATGTGTTGATTGCTCCTAACGGCAGAATTTACATTGCTGAAACTCATGGTGCGCAATTCCAGGGTGAGCCTGGTGCGGATACAAAAAGCCGCATCACCATGTGGGAGCCAGATGGCACATATATAGGTCACTTCGGTGAATATGGATGGGATGATGGTCAATTCCGTTCGCCCCATAGTCTAGCTATGGACTCACAAGGACGCTTATTTGTGGCAGACCGTGGCAATAATCGCATCCAGATTTTCACTCAAGACGGTGAGTGGTTAGACACCTGGTATCAGTTCAGCCGCATCTCTGGTTTGTACATCGATCCAACCAATGACATGTTGTATGCCATCGATTCAGAATCCGATGAAAACTACAACCCTGGTGGTTGGAGAAAAGGTCTGCGAGTAGGAAATGCACGCAATGGTGAAGTACTTTATTTCGTTGCAGAGCATATATGCGGAGGAAGGGGTTTCTCCGGCATGGGTGGAATCGGCTGCATGGGTGAAGGTGTGACGGCAGACAAAGATGGAAATGTTTATGGCGGTGAAGTAGGTGTAATTCAAGGAGTGACTCGCTTTGTGCCGCGTTTGATTCCATAGTAGTTCACGTTTAAATCGAAACGGGCGTTGTCGCAGGACACCGTCCGTTTTTTCTTTAATTATTTGTTTTATTTTTAAGAGTAGTTATGAGTTCTCTATTTTCGCCACTTGATTTCAAGCGCGGCCCGAGTATGAAGAATCGTTTTATGCTTGCGCCATTAACCAATTTACAGAGCCATGAAGACGGCGTGCTTTCTAACGAAGAATTTCATTGGTTAACCATGCGGGCCAAGGGAGGCTTTGGATTGACAATGACCTGTGCCGCACATGTGCAGAGAATCGGGCAGGGATTTCCAGGGCAGTTAGGTGTTTTCAACAACAATCACGTTGAAGGATTAACACGACTAGCTAAGGCGATAAAAGGACAGGACAGTATAGCAATCTGCCAACTTCACCATGCTGGGATGCGATCACCGGAAGACCTAATCGGTGAAAAGCCTGTATGCCCGTCTTACAATGAGAAAACAGGTGCCCGGTCACTAAGTTATGAGGAAGTCGTGCAGCTCAGAGATGATTTTATCACTGCGGCAACGCGAGCTGAGGAAGCTGGGTTTGATGGGGTTGAGATACACGGTGCCCATGGATACGTGCTTTGTCAGTTCTTCGCGAGCACCATCAATGATCGGGAAGACGACTATGGTGGCAGTCTTGCGAATCGCTACCGTATCCTGTTCGAAATTATTGATGGAGTGCGTGAATCTTGTCGTGATGATTTTATGTTGGGTGTGCGGTTGTCTCCTGAGCGTTTTGGGATGAGCCTTGATGAAGTCACACAAATTGCACAACAGCTTTTTAATGAAGACAAAATTGACTTTCTTGATATGTCTCTTTGGGATGTTTTCAAGGAACCGAATGAAGAAGAGAAGCAAGGGCGAACCTTATTGTCATATTTCACCGATCTTGATCGTCAAAATGTGCGTCTAGGCATAGCGGGCAAAATTCGCACACCGGAAGAGGCAGAAAGGGCGCTTGCCGGAGGTGTGGACTGGATCATGCTGGGGAGGGCAGCAATCCTTCACCATGATTTTCCAGCGCAACAACAAAAAAACCCTAACTTCTCACCAATAACTCTGCCAGTACCAAGAGAGCACCTAGAGAAAGAAGGGGTATCCGAAAAATTTATAGAGTATCTAAGTTCGTGGAAGGGATTTGTTGCAGATAACTAGACACCTTTCTCGAATTTATTTGCGTTTGCACTAATAAATAGTAGGCTGACTCTAATCTCCAATAGAATAAACGCCTGGAATTGCAATGTTCAAAATTTTATCGGTTGCAAAATTCAATCTGACTAAGAAATTGTATTGAGAGCTTCATGCGAGCACTTTCCATTTTACGCTCCTCTGCGATATTTGTTCTATTTCTCTTATCTGCCTGTGGTGCGCCAGAAGAAAGCTTGGAATCGAGCGAAATAACGGCTGGCATTGCTATGCGGGAAGAAGTGGTAGGTATGCAAATCTTGGATGATCCTTTTATCTGGTTGGAGGAAGTTGAAAGCGACGATGCTCTGGCTTGGGCGGCGGAACAGAATGCTTTGTCTATTCCAAAATTACAGGGCGACCCCCGATTTGAAACGATTCGTTCTGAGATAGAAGCTGTACTAACTTCCGAAGATCGTATCCCGTCGGGTTCGCTGGTCAACGGTAATGTTTACAACTTTTGGCAGGACAATGATCACATTCGGGGTATCTTGCGACGCACCAGCCTGGAGAACTATGCGGGCGACAGCACACAGTGGGAAACTGTTCTCGACATCGATGAATTGGCGACCATAGAAAGTGCCAATTGGGTGTACAAAGGCCGCACCTGTCTTCCCAGTAATCCCAGTCGCTGCCTAATTCACTTAAGTGACGGTGGTAAGGACGCAGTGTCTATACGTGAGTTCGATCTTGATCTAGCTAATTTCATTGACGGCGGTTTCTTTGTGGGCGAGGCAAAAACTAATATCGATTGGGTGGATGCCAACACACTGCTTGTGGGTTCGGATTTTGGGGATGGATCACTCACAACATCCGGTTACGCGCGAACATTAAGATTGTGGAGACGGGGGACGGCTCTGGAAAATGCTGAGCAAATCATCGAGGTCGGTGCAGAGGATATGTCTGTCGGGACCTTCACTGTCATAGGAGAGGACTCAGATTTCAGCTTCATTGTGCGCCGACCCGATTTCTTCACTGAGGAAACCTGGTTAATGACGGAACAAGGCATAATCGCAAAATTACCCTTGCAAATAGATGCGAATTTCCAGGGTGTTCTTGGTCAGCGTGTGTTGGTGTTGTTGCGGTCTGACTGGACTTTGGATGATGGTGAAACGTATGCCGCCGGAAGTCTGGTTTCATTAGATTTGGCTGGAAGTATCACGGCCCAGGCTCCGGTGGGGATTAGTACTGTTCTTAACCCGCGAACTGATGATCAACTTGATGCTATAAGTGGAGTCGGTATCACTGGTGACTCGGTTTACATAACGGCGCTGAAAGATGTAGCAGGGATGTTGTTGCGCGTTCGGCCTGATGAAGATGGCTGGGAGGTCACCCGGATTGAGCTACCCGAGAACGGCGATATACGGATTATCTCTACAGATGATTACACTGATACCTTGCTGGTTAACTATGAGAGCTTTCTAATTCCGGACACGCTATATTTGATCGAAGGAGAGGCGGCCCCTGAGCCAATCAAAGCACTTCAACCACACTTTGATATCAGTAATTACGTAACAGAGCAGCACTTCGCCACAAGTATTGATGGTACGCGCATACCCTACTTTGTGGTACGCCCTATAGATGTTGTTATGGACGGTACTATTCCCACTGAGATGACAGCTTACGGCGGGTTTGAAATTTCCCGCACACCTGCTTACATGGGAGCACTTGACCAGGCTTGGCTAGAAAGAGGAGGTGCATATGTACTCGCCAACATTCGCGGTGGTGGCGAATATGGTCCGACTTGGCATCAGTCAGCTTTACTGGAAAACCGACAGCGGGTGTTCGATGATTTCATTGCCGTTGCCGAAGACATTATCGGTTCGGGACTGACCAGTTCGGAACATTTGGGTATTCGCGGTGGAAGTAATGGAGGTTTATTGGTGACTGCCGTGATGGTGCAACGCCCGGAATTGTTCAGGGCCATTATCAGTGCGGTGCCTCTTATTGACATGTTGCGTTATCACAAACTGCTGGCAGGGGCGAGCTGGATGGCAGAATACGGCAATCCGGATCTCCCCGACCATCACGCTTTCATTTCAGGGTATTCGCCCTACCAATTGGTTTCACCCGAAGTTAAGTACCCGGAAATCTTCCTATGGACCAATCCAAAGGACGATCGGGTCCATCCGGGGCATGCCCGCAAGATGGCTGCCCGCATGCTTGAGCAAGGCCATGACATAATCTATTTTGAGAATACCGAAGGGGGTCATGGAGGCGGAGCTAACCTAAACCAATTAGCCACTACTGACGCCATGCAGATCGTTTATTTCCTGCAGCAGTTGGTTGATAACTAAAGCTGGTAACAGGACAGAGTTTTTAGAAATACAGTGAGCAGTTAGCGGCTACTGGGTGTCGAGATAATATTAGAAGATGTCGGTCAGGTCATAGCTTCCTGGACTGACCGATCCAGGTTTCTGAGTGTGACACTTAATCCATAAAACATTGCCACAAGCACGACCAAGATTACCGAAGCACCAAGGATGGCATTGGCGGCACCGATATTATCTGCGGCAATCGCCATCGGGAATACACCGATCGGTGTCAATCCGAAGCTAAGCATCATAAAACTGCTCACCCGACCCCGCACATTATCATCTACCAATAACTGGATTGCTGTATTGTTTACGGTCTGGCTAGCACTGACGCAGACATTGGCTATCAACAAGGGCACGAGAGCGACATAGAAATTGGCAATTTGACTGAATAAACCGAGAAAGACACCGAACGCGATAGTGCTGCCGAGCATCAGGTTTAAGCGGTTGGCATTATCACCTCGTCGTACTATCCAAATAGCGCCGATCACTCCCCCTATGCCACCTGTTGCCATGAGAATTCCGACCCTGCTCTCCCCCCCTTGCCAGGCCTGTTCCGCTAGCATCACAAGTATGTTCTGGAAGGGCATGGCTAGGAACATCGGGAGCAGGCCAAACCCGAGACAAATGAGCACTGGGCGGTTCCTGACTATATAACCGAAGCCGTGAGTAATATCTGCCAGCAGGGGTTTCTTACTGCTATGAGATTCCGACGAACGGCTCTTGTCTATGCCGAACATACAGATTATGGCGCAACCGTAGAGAATAGATGCCAGCACGTAGGCTGTGACAAAAGAAGATTGGGCGATAATTACTCCCATGGCGGCAGGTCCCAACACGCGATTTAGATTCATAGCCCCACTTTGAAAGGCCATTGCGCTTTGTAAGGCCTGGGGCCCAACCACCTTCATAGTTATGGCCATACGGGCTGGCATGATAAAGGGAAAGGCACATCCCGCGACAAACGCAGTGCATAGCATGTGCCAGAACTCGAGACGACCGAGGAGCAGCAATATCAAGATGAAGATCTCGTTGGCGACAATAAGAGACTGGCCAATGACAACAAGCCTGCGCCGTTCAACCCTGTCTGTAATCGCTCCACCCAGCAACGAAGCGAATATCAGTGGTATAGCCACTACTAGGTTGATGTAGGCTAGTGACGTGGCCTGTCCAGTTAGTTCCCAGGCCAACAGGGTACGAGTCAGCATCTGGCCTTGCATAGCAAAGAAAAAAGCGACGTTACCGAAGAATAACCAGCGAAATTGAATGATTGAAAATACGCTATATGCGCTGGAACTGTTGCGCTCCGAATCTGCGACTGAATTAAAAATGCTACTCGCTCCCTGAATTGAGGGCGAAGTATAACTATGATCAAGGACTAACTCTAATTTGATATTGGTTAGGCAAGACCTGTGCTTGCAAAGTAGCGAGCGATCGTGAAACTATCTATAGCGTTTAGAGAAACGGGAGACCACATTCGTGGTAACACTTCAAGCCCTTTTTGGCTTAATGGTTTTTATTGGAATCGCTGTCCTTTTTAGCGAGCAACGTCGAATGCTAAATTGGCAACTATTAGCTGCCGGGCTTGGACTACAGTTCCTGGTTGCTTTTGTGATGTTCCGCTTCGAATTGCTGCAAGAATTACTTAATGCGCTAAACCGGGTGGTGATAGCGATTGCCGATGCAACCGAGACGGGTAGTCTGTTCCTCTTCGGGTACCTCGGCGGAGATCCTTCTAATGTTGCCTACCCATTTTCTATCGATAACCCAGAAGCAACGGTGATCCTGGCATTTCGCATTCTTCCTTTGATACTTATCTTTACCGTCCTATCTGCCATTCTATGGCATTTCCGAATTCTTCCCGTGATCGTGCGTGGTTTCTCAGTTGTGTTACGCCGGGCCATGGGTGTCAGTGGAGCAGTAGGGCTTAGTGCGGCTGCCAATATCTTTATTGGTATGGTGGAATCGCCAGCCCTCATTCGACCGTATATAAAAGGACTCACTCGTAGTGAATTGTTCGTGGTGATGTCTTGTGGTATGGCTACTATTGCCGGCACAGTCATGGTGCTTTATTCAGTGATTCTGGGAGAGGTGATTGATAATGCTCTAGGGCATATTCTGACGGCGTCAGTCATCAGTGCGCCCGCGGCCATCATGCTTGCGTTGATCATGGTGCCCGCGGCCCCAAAAGATTCAGCAAAAATTGCTGGTGGTGATGCGGTTGATATTAGCACCGACTACCATAACGTTATGGATGCCATCGTGAGAGGAACCAGCGATGGACTGAAACTCATGGTCAACGTGGGCGCAATGTTGTTGGTGTTTATTGCCTTGGTAGCTCTGTTCAATAGTGCACTGCTACTGGTACCTTATTCCAGTAACGACCCGTTCACTCTGCAAACAATACTGGGATGGATGTTTGCTCCCCTGGTTTGGTTGATGGGTATTCCTTGGCAGGAAGCACAATTAGCAGGCACATTGATGGGCATCAAGACAGCATTAAATGAGTTGCTAGCGTTTCTTGCTCTGGTCGATCTGCCGGCAGCGTCGCTGTCTGACAAATCTACAATTATTATGACTTATGCACTATGTGGCTTCGCCAATTTTGGTAGCCTCGGCATTATGATTGCGGGCCTCACAGGAATGTGTTCGGAGCGTACCCGCGAAATTGTTGCGCTAGCACCCAAGTCCCTTATTTCTGGGACCCTAGCCACTTGCATGACAGGAACAATTGCCGGGCTGCTCTCTTTCTAGCTGTTTAGTTGGTTCTTTAATTTGTTGGTGCTTTATAATAAGTTCTGCATTCCCTAATTGCGAAGCTACAGGAAAGGAATCATGTCTTTAAATCGCCGTATTTTTATGAAATTTGCTTCAATGACCGGCCTCGGTGCTGTTTCATACCCCATGACTTCAACGGCCCAAACCAGCGGTCTTCTTCCGGCTCCGATGATGCCACCTCCAAGCTTTGTAAATACCAACGGTATTCGAATGGCGGTGTATGAGAAAGGATCGGGGCCCGCAGTTGTATTCAGTCATGGCTTTCCCGAACTAGCTTTTAGCTGGCGTAGCCAACTCGATGCAGTAGCGGCGGCGGGCTATCATGCTATTGCGCCAGATCAACGAGGATACGGATTAACAGGCGGGCCTGAAGATCCGGCGCAATACGGTATTGATTACTTTTGTGATGACTTGATCGGTATACTGGACGCTAAGGGCATAGACAAAGCAGTATTTGTGGGCCATGACTGGGGGGGTGCTGTTGTCTGGGCAATGCCTCTTCTGCATCCTGATCGTTGTCTCGGTATTGTTGGCTTAAATACTTCCGCTAGTCGACCGGCTAACTTACCTCCTGTCGAAAACAGTGAACCTTCATTAATTGTAATGACGCCTAATTATTACTTTGCCACTTTCATTCCTCAGGGTCAGGCCGAACCGGTCCTGGAAGCGGATATAAGGAAGACGTTTGATTTTTTCCTCTCGAGAGGCGGTATATGGGATAAGGAAGCCTTTGCCCAATTGCCCGAGGATAGTGATGAACGGCAAATGAACTTACTGGCTATGCTGCAACGTGAAGATCCTCCAGGTGAGCCTTTTATGTCGGAAGAAGTCATGACTTATTTTACTGAAACATATGCAGCCACCGGTTTCACAGGGGGGTTGAATTGGTATCGTGCCAGTGTGCGACTTGGCGCCATACTGGCGAATGCGCCAAGTCGTATCGAAGTTCCCAGCCTTTATATTGGAGCTGAAAACGATGTAATCCTGCCACCATCATCCGCAGACGGGATGGAAGACTTCATCGGTGACTTGGAGAAGTATACGGTGCTGGATAGTGGTCACTGGACCCAGCAGGAAAAACCCAGTGAAGTGAACCGTGTGATTATAGATTGGCTAAAACGCAAGATAGCCTGAGCGAAAAATACTAAAACATTTGAAAGGAGCTGTCGTGAAAAAGCATCTGTTGGTGTTGACTGCGTTACTTGTCACTAATCTTTCGTACGGACAAATCAACGCCAAGCTTATGCGTTACATGGATGTGTCTGATAATCAGATTGTTTTCGTCTACGGCGGTGACGTGTGGTTGGTGGCCAAGCAGGGTGGAACCGCCATACAACTTACTAACTCGCCTGATGAGGAAAGTTATCCCAGATTCTCTCCTGATGGTTCGGAAGTGGCCTATACGGCGAGCTATAACGGTAACGAAGATGTATTTATTGTGCCGGCTACTGGAGGTATACCCACGCGCGTTACTTACCAGTCCCATGCAGACCGCATGGTAGAGTGGCACCCCGATGGAGAGCATATTTTGTTTGCTTCTTCGCGCGCTAGCGGTATCCAGCGAGTGCGAAAGTTTTTCCTGGTTAGTAAGGAAGGCGGATTACCAGAGCTTTTAAATGTACCCTATGGTGAGCTAGCCAGTTTCTCACCCGATGGATCTCAGTTGGCCTATGTGACACGGCTCGCAGAAGATCGTCCTTTTAAACGCTATCGTGGTGGCTACTCCTCTGATATTTATTTGTATGATTTAGAAAATGATACGGCAATTAATATCACGGACAGTAACGCCATCGATGCTAAGCCGGCCTGGGTAGGGAACAAGATCTTCTTTATCTCCGACCAAGGCGCCAACATGCGCCTTAATATTTATTCCTATGATATCCGAGAAGGATCCACTACCCAGATAACGGAATTTGAAGATTTTGACATCTCGTATCTTGGTGCGGGTAGCAACGACCTCGTATTTGAGGCCGGAGGTGACCTCTTCCAGATGAATATCGACAATATGGAGGTTCAAGCTGTTCCGGTGAACGTGGTGAGTGATCTTTCTGCTGAGATACCTGGAGCCGAAGATGTCAGTCGTCGCATTGCTAACATGACTGCGTCTCCCGGAGGAAAACGCATCGTGTTCGAAGCTCGTGGGGAGCTTTTTAATGTGCCTGTGAAGGAGGGTTATAGCGTCAACATGACCCAGAGCAGTGGCGCCTTTGATCACAATCCCGCTTGGTCGCCGGACGGCGAGTTACTAGCGTATTGGAGCGACAAGACAGGTGAATACGAGATTCATTTGCAGACAACTGATGCTAATAGCAGCGCAAGGCAACTTACCCGCCGAGGGAAGGGGTTTGGATACGATTTGTTTTGGTCGCCAGACAGCAGCAAGCTCGCTTTCATAGACGAGACCAATACTATCTTTCTAGTTAGTGTGGAGTCAGGAGAAATGGCCGTTGCCGGCAACTATAGCTGGAACATCGGGCATGGAGGCCGCTTCGCTTACTCCATAGCCTGGTCACCAGATTCCCGCTGGCTGGCATTTGCCCGGGGCCAGGACAATGCTAATGACGCCATATTTATTTATGATGCAGCCGAAGACGAATCGCATCAGGTGACAAGCGGTTATTACCAGGATACGTCGCCGGTCTTCAGCGTCGACGGCAATTACTTATTTTTCCTCACCAATCGAAACATGGAGGCGGTGTATTCCGACCTTGATGCGACCTGGATCTATCCGAATTCAGCCCAGATTGCTGCAATTAGCCTGTTGCCAGACACGGCAACACTGCTGCCCGTGAAAAATGATGAAATTGAACTAGAAGTGGAGGTCGATGAAGGCTTGGGCGAAATGTCAACCGAAGATGCGCAAGCGGAGTTGGCTGTGGATATAGATTTCAGCGACATTGAATCGCGTTTGGTGTTGTTACCGCCAGAGGCTGGCAATATAGGGCAGCTATTTCCTTTCCAGGACAAGCTAGCTTATCTCCGCCGGCCCAATAGCGGATCTACCGAGGAAAATTCTTCCCTGATGTTTTACGATTTTGAAGAGCGTCAGGAACAAACTGTGTTCGGAGATGTTGACCGTGCCGTTCAGGCCGCTGATGGCAAGACCATGCTGATTGCCAGTAACAACCGCTACGGCATTGTTGAAGTGGCGCCAGATCAGAAACTGGAAGAGTCGATTCCTACCGATGGGTTGGTCATGGATCTAGTGCCTCGTGAAGAGTGGGAGCAGATATTTGATGATACCTGGCGCCGTTACAGGGATTTCTTCTACGATCCAAACATGCATGGTATAGATTGGGCTGCAATGCGAGAACAATACGGTGCACTGCTGGCCGATGCACGCACTCGTTGGGATGTGCAGAATATCCAGTTTCATCTCCTGGGTGAAACCAGTGCTGGACATACCTACGTGCGCGATGGCGATGTGGAGCGCGCCGAACGACGAGAGACCGGTTTCCTCGGGATTGATTGGGCGCAGAATGACAACCTGTACTTGATTGGTAGAATTGTGCGACCGGCATCGTGGGATACCGAAGTACGTTCGCCGTTCGACTTGACTGGCGTGGGCGTGCAGCAAGGTGATTATATCCTAGCCGTAAATGGTGTTTACCTCGATACCAATAAGGATCCATATGCAGCTTTTGAAGGACTGTCAGCTGACACAATTTCCCTCTTGGTAAGCTCAACAGGTGAACTAGAGGATGCCCAATCCGTTACCCTACAGGCGCTCACCCAGAACCAGGAAAACGCACTACGGAATCTCGAATGGATTGAAAACAATCGAAAGATGGTGGATGAACTGTCTGGGGGTAGGCTGGGGTACATTTACATGAGTAACACTGCGGATCGCGGGCAGTTGGAACTAGTACGCATGTTCTATGGGCAGTTAGACAAGGAAGGTTTTATTATTGATGAGCGTTTTAATGGTGGAGGCCAGTTGGCGGATCGGTTCTTGGAACTGATGCAAAGGCCCATAGTTTACAATTTACACTGGCGCCATGGACGAGATCAAACACAGCCAATCAAGACCAATCCAGGGCCGATGGGTATGTTAATTAATGGCTGGGCAGCTTCTGGCGGTGATGGCTTACCCTGGGCTTTTCAGGAATTGGAAGCAGGGCCCATTGTTGGTGAAAACACAATGGGTATCTTGGTAGGTCCAGCGACTGGGCATACCTTGATTGATGGTGGTGGAATTACTGTTCCGGGCGCTCGTTTGTATGATAATGACGGCCATTGGTTCTGGGAAGGCGAAGGA
>Ga0209752_1000589_pt1 | contig 17542 bp, 15 predicted proteins | sample METZYME_3_250m_FD_187548 | JGI IMG/M metagenome (GOLD analysis project Ga0209752, IMG submission 187548) | Marine microbial communities from oxygen minimum zone in mesopelagic equatorial Pacific - METZYME_3_250m (SPAdes) (version 2) | ecosystem: Environmental > Aquatic > Marine > Oceanic...
TAGTTGAAAAATCTGTAAAAGGGATGTTGCCAAAAAATAAATTAGGAGCTCAACTTTTTAGAAACTTAAAGGTTTATGTTGGAAAAACCCATAAACAAGAAGGTCAAAATCCAGTTTTGATTAATTTAAATGAATTAAAATAATTTATGGAAGTGATTCACAAAATAGGAAGAAGAAAAACTTCAGTTGCGAGGATATACATGTCAAAAGGCAATCAAAATCACATGGTAAATGGAAAAAATTTAGAAGAATATTTTCCAACTGCAATATTACAATCCAAAATAAAAAAGCCGCTTGAATTAACTGATAATTTATCAACATTTAATATTAAAGTAAATGTTTATGGAGGAGGATTAAATGGCCAAGCGGAATCAATTAGATTGGCAATTTCTAAGGCTCTATGTGAAGTTAATGAAGAGTATCGTCCTGTGTTAAAAAAAGAAGGATTATTAACGCGTGACCCAAGGATGGTTGAAAGAAAAAAGTTTGGTCAAAAGAAAGCTAGAAAGAAATTCCAATTCTCGAAAAGGTAATTATCCTTTTCTTTTTGAAGGAATTAAGTTCATATATATATTGAAAACTTGTTGTCGTATTTCGCAATGCGAAAATTAGTTTAGCATCTAAATAAATACGATTTTAATAATCAACTGTTTATTGCTAATCATACGGAACGTAAACTAAAAAAAATGACAAAAATTGAAATCAAGCCTCTATTGGAGGCAGGTGTTCATTTCGGACACCTTACTAGAAAGTGGAATCCTAATATGGCTCCTTATATCTTTATGGAGAAAAATGGTATTCACATTATTAACCTTTACAAAACTGCATCTAAACTTGAAGAATGTATTCAAGCTTTAAATAAGATTGCTTCATCAGGAAGAAAAATTCTTTTTGTAGCTACTAAAAAACAAGCTAAAGAAATAGTAGGTAATGCAGCTATGGAAGTAAAAATGCCATACATTACTGAAAGATGGCCTGGAGGTATGTTAACCAATTTTGTTACAATTAGAAAAGCTGTTAAAAAAATGTCTGCTATTGATAGAACTAAACAGGATGGCACATTTGAATCACTTTCTAAAAAAGAAAAGCTTCAAATAGATAGGCTAAGAGGTAAATTAGAAAAAAACTTAGGTTCTATTACTGATATGACTCGTCTTCCTGGAGCATTATTTGTAGTAGATATTAGAAGAGAGCATATTGCAATAAGAGAAGCTCAAAAATTGAATATCCCAATTTTTGCTATGGTTGATACTAATTGTGATCCTAGGGAAGTAGATTATGCAATCCCATCAAATGATGATGCCTCTAAATCGATTAATTTAATTCTTAGTCATATTTCACAAGCTATTAAAGATGGTTTGTCTGAAAGACAAAAAGAAAAAGAAATGAATAAAATCATTGAAGAAAAAGAGGAAAAAAAGGCAAAAGAGGTAAAAGAAAAAGAAGATACAGAAAGTTCAAGTTCTGATAAGTCAACTAAAAATGATGATAGTAAAGGAGAGGAAAATAAAGCTGTTAAAAAAAAGAAAAGAGTTAGAAAAAAAACTACAACTAAAAAAGAAAAATAAAAGATGGGAAAAATAACTGCCTCTGAAGTTAATAATCTTAGAAAAATGTCTGGAGCAGGCATTATGGATTGTAAAAATGCATTAGTTGAATCCAATGGGAATTTTGATATTGCAATTGAAATTTTAAGAAAAAAAGGCCAAAAAGTAGCAGCTAAAAGAGCAGACAGGAACTCTTCTGAGGGAGCAGTGATTGCTAAAGTGGATTCAAAGTGTTTAAATGGGATTATAATTTCTTTGAATTGTGAAACAGATTTTGTTGCCAAAAATGAAAGTTTTGTTGCTCTTGCAAACCAGCTAGCTGAGTTAGGGTTAAACTACAACTCGTTAGAAGATTTTTTAAAATCTGAAATTGATTCAATGACTGTGAGCGAAAAACTGATCCAACAAACAGGAGTTATTGGAGAAAAATTGATTATAGGAAGTTTTGAAAAATTATCTGCCGCATATGTTGGAAAATATATTCATGCTGGCAATAAAATAGCTGCCCTTTCTGGATTTTCCTCCTCATTTGATGGAATCGAAGAAACCGCAAAAAATATTGCAATGCAAGCGGCTGCCATGAACCCTATTGCTTTAGATGAAAGCGGAGTAGACCAGCAAACAATTGATAAAGAAATAGAAATTGCGAAGGATCAACTAAGACAAGAAGGAAAGCCCGAAGCTATGCTTGATAACATAGCAAAGGGAAAGCTTAAAAGATTTTTTAAAGATAATACATTAGTAAATCAAGATTTTATAAAGGATAATAAGCTAAGTATCTCTGCATATATTAAATCAATACATTCAGATTTAAAAATTACAGGATTTAAAAGAGTTTCTTTAGTTTAATCCCATACTAAACTGTTTTATTCATAATAATAATTATAAAATCATTGATTATATTTACTTTAATAATTAATGATGTCCTATAAAAGAATATTATTAAAATTAAGCGGAGAAGCATTACTGGGAGATCGTCAATATGGTATTGATCCTAATAGAATTTCTCAATATGCTAAAGAAATCCAATCAATAACTGACATTGGTATAGAAGTAGCTATAGTAATTGGAGGAGGAAATATTTTTAGAGGTGTTTCTGCTGCAAGCAATGGAATGGACAGGGTACAAGCAGATTACATGGGTATGTTGGCAACTGTTATTAATGGATTGGCATTACAAAGTGCTCTTGAAGAAAATAATATTCAAACAAGATTGCAAACTGCTATTAAAATTGAGGCAGTTGCCGAAGCTTATATCAAAAGAAAAGCTGTTAGACATTTAGAAAAAGGAAGAGTTGTAATATTTGGAGGAGGAACAGGAAATCCATTTTTCACAACTGATTCAGCAGCAGTTTTAAGAGCCATTGAAATTAACGCAGATGTAATTATAAAAGGGACCAGAGTAGATGGAATTTATGATTCTGATCCAGAAAAAAATCTTGATGCAACCAAATTTGATTTTATATCTTTTCAAAATGTGCTCGATAAAAATCTTAAAATAATGGACTCTACTGCTTTTACTTTAAGTAAAGAAAACAACTTACCAATAATTGTTTTCAATATGAATAAACCTGGGAACTTATTGAAGCTTGTCAAAGGAGAACAAATTGGAACAACAGTTAATTAAATAAACGTGGAAGAAATTGAATTCATTATTGAAGCTTGTAAAGAATCGATGTCAAATTCTATTGACCATTTAGAAAAAGAGTTAATAAATATAAGAGCTGGAAAAGCAAATCCTTCAATGCTCTCAAGTATTAGACTAGATTACTATGGCTCAATGACTCCATTATCTCAAATTGCTAATATCAATACTCCTGATGCTCAAACCATCTCAATACAGCCATGGGAAAAAGACAAATTGCAAGACATAGAAAAAGCAATAATGGTCGCAAATTTAGGGTTTAATCCTATGAATAATGGCGAATCTGTTATAATCACAATCCCTCCATTAACTGAAGAAAGGAGAAAAGAATTGGTAAAAATAGCCAAGTCAGAAATTGAAAAATCTAAAATAAGTATCAGAAATTCAAGAAAAGAAGCTAATAATGATATAAAGAAAATTGATATATCTATAGATCAAAAGGCTATTTCTGAAGATGACATCCAAAATTTAACTGATGAATTTATTAAACAAGTAGATAAAATTTATTCTGTTAAAGAAAAAGAAATTCTCTCTGTTTAATTTTAGAAGATTTTATCAAATTTTAATTTAAATACAAAATGATAAAAACTCTATATTTGAATATCATAAATTTCAGATTATAAAATGAATAATTTTACAGTTAGCAGTTTATTAAAAACAGATCCGAAATCTCAAAAGGTAGTAATAGAAGGATGGGTAAAAACCATTAGAGCAAATAGGTTTCTTTCCTTAAATGATGGATCCTCCTCTGAAAATATTCAATGTGTTGTTGATTTTCAAAATACAAACTCTGAAATTCTTTCAAAAATAAACACTGGAACTTCGATAAAAATTGAAGGTTTATTAGTTGAAAGTCAAGGCAAAGGTCAAAAATCAGAAATTAAGGTAGAAAAAATTGCTGTTCTTGGTGAATGTGATATGAACTCCTATCCAATTCAACCAAAAAAACATTCATTAGAATTTTTAAGAGAAAACGCTCACCTTAGGGTAAGGACTAATACATTTAGTTCTATAATGAGAGTCCGCTCTAACTTATCTTTTGCAATTCATAAGTTTTTTAAAGAAAAAGGGTTCTTCTATGTTAATACGCCTATTATTACTGGAAGTGATGCTGAAGGTGCTGGTGAAATGTTTAAAGTAACTACATTGGATATAAATAAAAAAAATCAAGTTAATTATGACGAAGATTTTTTTGGGAAAGAAACTAATTTAACAGTATCAGGCCAACTTGAAGCAGAAAGTTTAGCAATGGGACTTGGAAAAGTATATACTTTTGGCCCAACGTTTAGAGCTGAAAATTCAAATACTTCAAGGCATTTAGCAGAATTTTGGATGATTGAACCAGAAATGGCGTTTTACGATCTCGAAGATAATATGGATTTAGCAGAGGATTTTATAAAGTTTATTATAAAAGATCTTATAAATGAATGTAAGGAAGATCTCGATTTTTTAAATCAAAGACTTATAGATGAGGATAAATCTAAGCCAATGAATGAAAGAAATGAACTTAATTTATTGGAGAGATTAGATTTTGTTATAAAAAATAATTTTAAAAGGATCACTTATTCCGAAGCATTTGAAATATTAAAAAATTCTAAACCAAACAAAAAGAAAAAATTTAAATTTCCAATTTTAAAATGGGGAGTTGATTTTCAAAGCGAACATGAACGTTTTTTAGTTGAAAAACACTTTAAAAAACCTGTAATTATATACAATTACCCAGCAAAAATAAAGGCTTTTTATATGAGAATGAATGAAGATAAAAAAACGGTCAAAGCTATGGATATACTTTTCCCAGGTATAGGAGAAATAGTTGGTGGTTCTCAAAGGGAGGAAAGACTTGATGTTTTAAAATCACGTATAAAAGAATTAAAAATTGAAGAGAAGGAATTATGGTGGTATCTAGATTTAAGAAAATATGGGACAGTAAAACATAGTGGGTTTGGTCTTGGTTTAGAAAGATTAATCCTATTTGCAACAGGAATGTCAAACATTAGAGATGTAATTCCATTTCCAAGAACACCTAAAAGTGCTGAGTTTTAAGATATCTTTTCCTTTCAAAGTGTTTTTGTATTTTTATTTGAATTAAATTTCAATGCTTAATCAACGTTTACAATTAAAATTATCTCAAAAATTATCTCCTCAGCAAATCCAATTGATGAAATTAATTCAATTGCCTCTGCAAGAACTTGAACAACGTCTAGCAAGAGAAATTGAAGAAAATCCTGCCTTAGAAGCTGGTAAAGAAAATGATGAAAATTTATTTGATGAATCAAATGATTATAATGAAGCTGAAGAGAATTCAAATGAAGACGAAATTAATGTTGAAGATTATCTAAGTGATGATGATGTGCCTGATTATAAGTTAAAATCCAATAATCATAGTCCAGATGATGAGGAAAAAAACATGCCTTTTATTTCTGGTGTTAGTTTTAATCAATTTCTAAAAAATCAGCTTCAAACTTTTTCATTTGAAAAAACCGACTCTGAAATTGCAAATTTTTTAGTTGGTAGTATTGATCAAACTGGATATTTGAGAAGGGATTTGCTAGATATTATAGATGATTTAGCTTTTACAATGGGTATTAATACTGACATTGATTCAGTTAAAAAAATCCTTAAAACGATTCATTTACTAGACCCTCCTGGTGTAGGAGCTCAAAACCTAAAAGAATGCTTATCCATACAATTAAAAAGAAAGAATTCATCCGCTAGTATTAAAACTGCGATTAAAATTATTGAAGATAATTTTGATATGTTTACTAAAAAACATTATAAAAAGATCATTTTAAAACTTAGTATTTCTGAAAATGAATTAAAAAATGCAATTAAAGAAATTGAAAAATTAAACCCTAAACCAGGATCAGCTTTTTCAGAATCAACAAAAATAAATGCAACAATAATTCCGGATTTTACTATTGAAATAATTGACAATAAATTAAATCTCACTTTAAATTCAAGAAATGCTCCAGATTTATATGTTTCTAATGAATATAAAAATATGTTGTCTGGATACCAGGAATCTAAACAAGTATCTAAATCACAGAAAGAAGCTGTAGTTTATATTAAACAAAAATTGGATGCTGCTAAATGGTTTATAGATGCAATTAATCAAAGAAATCAAACTCTATTATCAACCATGAAAGCAATCATTGATTTTCAAAAAGATTACTTTTTGTCAGGAGATGAAAGTAATTTAAAGCCTATGATTTTAAAAGATATTGCTGAAAAGATTGGAATGGATATTTCAACTGTTTCAAGGGTAGCTAACAGTAAATATGTAGACACGCCATATGGGATAAAATTAATCAAATCATTTTTTTCAGAGGGTATCACTAATGATCAAGGAATAGAGGTTTCAACAATAGAAATTAAAAAAGAGTTAAAAGAAATTATTGAGAAAGAAGATAAATCTAAGCCTTTAACTGACGATCAACTTACCAAAATAATAAATAAAAAAGGTTATCCTATTGCAAGAAGAACAGTTGCAAAATATAGAGAAATAACAGGGTTTCCCGTAGCAAGGCTTAGAAAAAAATTATAATGGAGGAGCTATCCATAGTTATAGTTAATTATAAAACATGGGAAAATTTGAGCTTATGTTTAGAAAGTATTTTAAAGCAGTCTAAAATTGAGATTAAAGTAATTGTTGTAGATAACAACTCTAAAGACAATCAAATATCATTTTTTAAGCAAAAGTATGACTGGGTTCATTGGATTGAAAATTCTCAAAATTTTGGATTTGCAAAAGCATGTAATATTGGCGCCTCTTTTATAAAATCTAAATGGTCATTGTTTTTAAATCCAGATACAATTTTAGAATCTAATTCAATGTCTTCCTTAATTAAATATTGTGATGTCAATTCTGAGCATAGAATAATTGGCATCAAACAATTTGACCAAAATAAAAATCATACGAATTCATTTGGGGTTTTTCTAAACTTTTGGACCTTGTCAGGTATAATAAGGTCTTTAATTAGAATTAAAAAAGGATCTTATAGATCCATGAATTTAAAAGAAATTGCTAATCCTGATTGGATTTCTGGATCATTTGTATTGATAAGAAAAAAAGATTTTGATCTCTTAAATGGATGGGATGAAAATTACTGGATGTATTATGAAGACATGGATTTATGTAAAAGAGCTGAAAAATTTAACTTAAAAGTTTCCTTGCTTAATAATTGGAGTTGTATTCATTTTCATGGTAGATCTTCAAAAAAAAATAATGAAATAAAAATTATCACTAAGTCTGAAGTGATTGTTTCTTCACACATCTTCCTAGAAAAGCATTCAAAAAAATCAATTAAATACTTAAATCATTTACTATTAATAACTCTTCAATTAATAGAGCTGCTAATTACAGGGCTTTTTTCCTTATCTAAAAGAAAAATACTAATCAATAGTATAAATTATTGGATTAAAGGAATTTTTAAAAATATTTGGAAAACTAAAAGAAGTCAATTTTAGTCATTATTAACTTCTGTATAATATAAATTCAATCTCATTCTTTTACTATAGTTTTCAGCACTTGGACTTGGTCCAATCAAAACAGTGCCTAATGGATTGATCACTGAAGAAGAGGGAATGAAAGTCATAAGGTCAGACTTTTCAACTTCAGTATTCATAGAACTACTGATATCAGAACTTACTACTAATCCTAGTCTGACATTTGTAGAATCTTTCCTTATTACATTTTTTATGTGTTCACTTATTCTTATTTTATACATCAAGCCTTTGTCATCTTCATCCAATTCGATTATCCCTCCATGAATTACCTTATTCTCAGATTCTTTTGGACCATTACTATTATCAATAAAATAGTCAATCACAGGCGCTTTATTTTTTATATCATATAAATATAGTCTTGAGGGCTCAATAATACCTCCATTTGATGACAACATCTCTTTGTCTATATACATTGACAAATTAGCTTCATTAACTAACCATTGTTTTGCCCTTATTTCCTCCAAAATATCAATGCCATCATTATTCTTAAATAATTCTATTTCAGCCATTACTCCTTCCCCTCCTTTAAGATATACAGATTTAGGGTTATTAATTGTATCATAGACTTCAGTAAATATAGAAGCTGGGTATGGATCATTTTTAAATGAATTTATTTTATACCCTTCCATCTTTAATTTATATGTTTCTTCTGATTCTTCAACAACATCATCTGAGGTATCGTCAGGAGTATCCTTTTTATCATATTTTTGATACCCATATACTAGTCTTACTTCTGCTTCATTAAAATCTAAAATCATAAGTAACGGATCTGAAAAATCATATGCTTTAATCACTAAACCTTTTATAAATAACTTAAAATTTTCATTATTAGCTAAATCTTGTGAGCCTTCATTATCAATAATTCTTTTTTGAAAGAAATCTTTATCTAAAGAAACTCTTATTCTTGGCGTTAATCTCTCTTTTATAGCTTCCGACTCATCCTCATCAGGAGTTTCTGGATCATCTTCCTTCCAAAAAACTAATTCTTTGGAATTAATTTCTATCTCATCATCAAATAAAACAGTTCCTGAAAAATTTGAAGGAATTTCATTATTTGAATAATACTTTTGATATTTTTCAAAATTAGATTCTGGATCATAAGCCCTCAAGTAATAGTCAAGTTCATTCACCTTAAGTTTGAATTTTGCTGCAGAATTCCCCATTAAAGAATCCAGTTCATAAACTGTTGCATTACCATCAGGATTTATTGATTCTGTATCTTCTCCATCTAAAATACCATCTCCATCCGTATCTGGATTTAACGGGTTCTGTCCTGTTTGTTTTTCAGCTATATCAGATAAACCATCACCATCACTATCGCTTTCGGGATCAGTACTATCCACATCATATAAGTTTATTACCCCGTCATTATCATCATCATCAACATTTGTAAAAAAAGGTATATCCAAAAAAACATCTTTCAATGTTTCTTTTTCAGGAATACATGCAATATTGTCTTCCATCCCATTTATTTCATCATTTTCATTGAAAATTCCAAAGACAGGAGATACAGTTTCCATTGCTAATTGTGACATATATGTCACTTCGCTTTTACCATAAATATTGTCTTTGTATGTGCCTAATTGAAAAGTCTGTATCTGATTCACAACATATGGAGGAATTTTTTTCATTTTAACAAAGACTGGAACTTCCTCTACATTAGTATTAAAAGCCTTGTTATTTATTAAATTGATCCCAATAGTATTATAATCCTTATTACAAGCAGTTATAAATATTACAATTAAAACAAGATATTTAGTATAATTCATCCAGAATTTAATTAAGAATTTTTGTTTTATAAAAATTCAAATATTCTTCTTTAAAACCTTCAACAAACCCGCATTTTAAAATTGGCTTATTGCTAGAATTTGCAAGTTCCAAAATAGCCTTATCTACCTTTTCTTCGGTTAAAACAACTCCATCAGAATTTAAAACAGCATTTTTAAATAAATTTAAATACGTAGCATCATTTAAAACATCTAAAGTTTTACTTTCAACCTCATCAAATTTAATTTTCTTAACGATGTTTGAATTTAATTTTCCGTTAATTTTATTTCCATATATAGAAACAACCACTTTGGAGTTATTAAAAAGAGGTTCGTCTTTGTAATATTCCTTTAAATACAGTGGCAATAAAGATGCTATCCACCCATGGACATGAATTATATCAGGAGACCAATTTAATTTCTTTATAGTTTCTACAACTCCCTTAGCAAAAAAGATAGCTCTTTCATCATTGTCCTTATATAGTTTTTTATTTTTTTCATTATAGTACAGGCCTCTATTTTTAAAATATTCATCATTATCAATAAAATAAACTTGCATTCTCTCCTTTGGGATAGATGCTACTTTGATAATTAAAGGCATATCAATATCATCAATAATTAAATTCATTCCAGAAAGTCTTATAACTTCATGTAACTGATGTCTTCTTTCATTAATTATACCATATTTAGGTATAAAAATTCTTGTTTGCCCTCCATTTTCATTAACCATTTTAGGCAAATTATATGATAAAGATGAAATATCGTTGTTTGGAAGGTATGGAATAACTTCAGAAGACACAAAAAGCACTTTTTTTCCATTCATAAAATCCTTTCTTTTAATCTATATAATTAGAGAATGCAAAATTACAAAAATTATGTTAGATTTAGCCTAAAATAAGCTCTATATACAGTGTTAAATTTATATTAAATGCCCATATTTTTCAGAAAAGAAGAAGTTACAAAACTAATTAAGCAAACTATCTCATCAGAAAATTCTATTGGACTAGTTCCTACAATGGGATCACTGCATAAAGGTCATTTATCACTGATAAAACAAGCAATAGATAGTAATGATATAGTATGGGTAAGCATTTTTATAAACCCTACTCAATTTAATAACCAAAAAGATTTCAAGAAATATCCAAAAAATTTAGCAAAAGATATTGACTTAATTGAATCTATTTCAGATAAAATAAATGTTTTTGTCCCAAATGAAAAAGAAATGTATAATGGAATGCCAAAATTACAAATTTATGATTTTAATAATCTTGATGTTGAACTAGAAGGAAAATATAGAAAAAAACATTTTAATGGAGTTGCCACAATTGTTTCAAAACTTTTGACTCTTTTTAAACCAAATGATGTTTATTTTGGTGAAAAAGACTACCAACAAACCCAAATTATAGGACAACTTATAAGGCTAGAAAAAATAAATGTTAATATAATTATTTGCCCTACTGTAAGGGAAAAAAATGGACTAGCATTAAGTTCAAGAAATAATTTATTATCTAATTCTGAAAGAGAAGAGTCTTCAATAATATTTAAAAGTTTAACTCTTTTGAAGAAAAATTTTAATCATTTAAAATTAGAATCAATTAAAAAATCTATTATTAAGTCCATTCAAAAAAATAAAAAATTCAAAGTGGAATATCTTGAAATAGCTGATTCTAAAACTTTACAAATTCATAAAAAAATTAATCCAAAGAAATCTTATAGAGCATTCATTTGTGTGAATATAAATCACGTAAGATTGATTGATAACCTTTTATTGAATTAATATATATTTGCGCAATGCAAATTGAAATTTTAATATCAAGAATACACAGAGTAAATGAATAAAAATTTATTAATTAAAATAAAAATCTTTTTGCCACTTTCCTTTGGTATTTTTCTTGTTTACTATTCTTTTCAAAATTCTACTTCTGAAGACAAAATAACTATTTTAAACTCCATTACTAAAGCAAATTATACATTCGTTTTTTTATCAATTTGTATTGGAGTTTTAAGTCATTTATCAAGAGCGGTAAGATGGAAATATTTAATCCTTCCTTTAGGCTATAAGCTAAATATATTAAATTCTATTATGTCAATTTTTACAGGCTTCTTGTCAAATTTCGGCATACCAAGATCTGGTGAAATTTTAAGAGCAAGCTTAATATATTATTATGAAAAAATTCCATTTGAAAAGAGTTTTGGGACAATTGTTACAGAAAGAATTATTGATTTTTTTATTTTATTAAGTTGCATTTTTCTTGGTCTTAATATTTCATCTAAGGTCAAACTACCTGATTCTTTTTTAAGTTCTGATTTTATTCTTTATCTAATTTTATTTGTTGCAATTGCCTGTTTAATTTTTATATCAATTTCAACCAAAAATTTAAGGATTAAGTTTTTCATTTTTTTTCATGGTCTAAAACAAGGGCTTCTTTCTATTGTTAAAATGGAAAATAAAAAATCTTTTTTTTTTCATACTATTTTCATTTGGACATCATACTTCTTCATGTTATACATCATTAAATTCAGTATGCCTGAAACCTTTTCTCTTGGATTTGAACCAATTTTTATTGCTTTTATTGCTGGTGCTATTGCTATGACACTTACTAACGGAGGAATTGGCTCGTATCCATTAGCAATTGCTTCAATAATAAGTCAGTATGAAGTTCCTTATGAGGCAGCTCTAGCATTTGGGTGGATCGTTTGGACTTCTCAAACTATAATGATAGTAATCTTAGGTTCTTTATCTTTTGTTTTTTTGCCTATATTAAACAAAAAATAAATCTTATTATAAAATTTAATGGATGGCTAAATTAAAGACAGCCTTTTTTTGTCAAAATTGTGGAAGTCATTATCCAAAATGGATGGGGCAATGCAGTGCATGCAAAGAATGGAATACTTTAATAGAGGAAGCAATTCAAAATCCCAAAAAAGCACCTATTGGACTTTCAAAAATACAAGCTTCATCTAAACCAACTAAAATACAAGATATTGATAACTCTGATAATCCTAGGTTAAATTCAAAAGATGAAGAACTTAATAGAGTATTAGGAGGGGGTATTGTTCCTGGGTCTTTAATTTTAATTGGAGGTGAACCAGGTATTGGAAAATCTACTTTACTTCTTCAAATTTCTTTGTTTTTAAATATAAAAGTTCTTTATGTTTCTGGGGAAGAAAGTAAGCAACAAATAAAACGTAGAGCAAACAGAATAAATTCTAATTCAAAATCATGCTATATATTAAATGAAACTAATGTTGAAACCATTATCCAACAAATTAATTCAATTGAGCCAGAACTTATCATTATTGATTCTATACAAGCTTTACAAACTGATACAATTGAAAGTAGTCCCGGAAGCGTATCCCAAATAAAGGAATCTGCGTCTCATTTTTTAAAATATGCAAAAAAAACAAATCTTCCTGTTGTAATGGTTGGTCATATTACTAAAGATGGTGTAATTGCAGGTCCTAAAATTTTAGAACATATGGTTGATGTTGTTCTCAATTTTGAAGGTGATAGAAATCATATATACAGAATTTTAAGATCTAAAAAGAATAGGTATGGCTCTACAGCTGAAATAGGAATATATGAAATGCTTAACGATGGATTACGTCAAGTTAGTAACCCTAGTGAGTTACTTATTTCAAATAATAAATCTCCTTTAAGTGGTAACGCAATAGCTGCAACAATTGAGGGAATTAGACCCATCATGATTGAAATTCAAGCACTAGTAAGTTCTGCTGTTTATGGCACCCCTCAAAGGAGTACTACAGGGTTTAATTCAAAAAGGCTAAATATGTTATTAGCAGTATTAGAAAAAAAAGCTGGTTTTAATCTTGGAACAAAAGATGTTTTTTTAAATATTACAGGAGGAATAAAAATTGAAGATCCGGCAATTGATTTAGCAGTAATTGCTGCAATACTCTCAAGTAATATAAATATCCCTATCCCCCATGGTATATGTTTTGCTGCAGAAATCGGACTTTCTGGTGAACTTAGAAATATTTCTAAAATTGATCAAAGAATAAACGAAGCTGAAAAGCTTGGCTTTAAATTTTTGATACTCTCAGATGCAACCAAAATCTCAAAAATTCCTAAAAAAATTAAAATATTGCAGTACTCTAGAATTGAAGATCTAATTAGAAATTTATTTAAGGAGCGGGATTAGGAAGAAAGGTATATTGCATTAATTATAAATTTAATTCTACTACAATAGGGCAATGATCTGAATGATAAATTTGATTTAAAATATATGAAGATTTAATTAGTGGTTTTAATGTTTCACTAACCATATTATAGTCAATTCTCCAGCCTTTATTATTAGCTCTAGAATTTGCTCTATAACTCCACCAACTGTAGTAGTGAGGTTGGGGATTAAGATGCCTAAAAGAGTCTATAAAGCCTAAATTCATAAAGCTACTAATCCAAAGCCTTTCTTCAGGTAAGAATCCTGATACTTTTGCATTTCTAACAGGATCATGAATATCTATTGCTTCATGGCAAATATTATAGTCTCCACAAATTACCATGTTAGGAATTATTTTTTTTAAATTCAATATATAATCATAAAACTCCTTCATATACTTAAATTTATATGCTAATCTATTCAAATTAGTTCCTGAAGGTATATATAGACTCATTACTGAAAAATTTTCAAAGTCTACCCTTAAGTTTCTTCCCTCAAAATCCATATGATTAATCCCAGTTCCATATTGTATTGATAAAGGTTTATGTTTAGATAAAATGGCTACACCACTGTATCCTTTTTTTTGAGCAGAAAACCAATAGTTGTTTTTATAGCCAATCTCATTAAAAAGATTCAAATCTATTTGATCTGTATTAGCTTTTATCTCCTGGAGACATATAACATCTGGATTATATTCTTTAAGCCAATCTAAAAACCCTTTTCTAATAGCGGCTCTTATTCCATTAACATTATAAGAGAATATTTTCATAGGTAGCCTACAACCAAGATTTAATACTTAAAGTAGATTCTATTTTTTTCAATATACCCTCAATACTCAATCTCTCTTGAGTCATAGAATCTCTATCTCTTAAGGTAAAAGTATTATCTTCTTTTGATTGATGATCTACAGTAATACAATACGGTGTGCCAAGGGCGTCCTGTCTTCTATATCTTCTTCCTATAGCATCTTTTTCATCATAATTTACTGTATATTCTCTTTTTAGTTTTTCCAGAATGCTTTTGGAAATTTCGGGCAAGCCGTCTTTTTTTAATAGTGGCAAAACGGCAACTTTAATTGGAGATAAAACAACAGGAAATTTAAGTACTTTTCTTGATGTTCCATCTTCCAGTTTTTCTTCGCAGAAAGAATTAGAAAATATTGCAAGGAACATTCTGTCGAGGCCAATAGAGGTCTCTACTACATAAGGCACATAACTTTCATTGCTTTGAGTATCAAAATATTTTAATTTTTTGTTAGAAAATTTTTCATGATTTGATAAATCAAAATCTTTTCTTGAATGAATTCCCTCTAATTCTTTAAATCCAAAGGGAAAATTAAATTCGATATCACAAGCTGCATCTGCATAATGGGCTAATTTATCATGATCATGAAATCTATAATTTTCTTTCCCTAGACCTAAAGATAAGTGCCATTTCATTCTTTCTTCTTTCCAGTTTTCATACCATTTTTTTTGTGTGCCTGGCTTTATAAAAAATTGCATTTCCATTTGCTCAAATTCCCTCATACGGAAAATAAATTGTCTTGCAACAATTTCATTACGAAAAGCTTTTCCTGTTTGAGCAATTCCAAATGGAATTTTTAATCTACTGGTTTTTTGAACATTTAAAAAGTTTACAAAAATCCCTTGAGCAGTTTCAGGTCTTAAATATAAATCCATAGTACTATCAGATGATGCACCTAGCTTTGTTCCAAACATCAGATTAAACTGTTTAACTTCTGTCCAATTTTTAGAACCAGAAACTGGGCAAACAATTTCTAAATCTTCTATTATTTGTTTTAGAGCAACTAAATCATCTTTTTCAAGAGCAAATGAAAATTTAGAATAAATAGCTTTTATTTTTTCATTATTTTTAAGAACCCTAGGATTAGTTTTTATAAATTGATCTTTTTCAAATTTGTCTCCGTATCTTTTTTCCGCTTTTGAAATTTCTTTTTGAATTTTAGATTCTAATTTAGAAATATGGTCTTCTATCAAAACATCTGCCCGATACCTTTTTTTTGAGTCTTTATTATCTATTAACGGATCATTAAATGCATCTACATGTCCCGAAGCTTTCCAAATTGTTGGATGCATTAAAATAGAACTATCTATTCCAACAATATTATCATTTAATTGAACCATCGCTCTCCACCAATAATCTTTTATATTATTTTTAAGTTCAGTACCATTATGTCCATAATCATAAACCGCACTTAATCCATCATAAATTTCACTTGACTTAAAAACAAAGCCATATTCCTTAGCATGGGATATTACTTTTTTAAATTTTTCTTCAGATGTCATATTAACAAAAATAGTAGATATATTTTAATAAATTCTATTTATATTATTTTAATGGAATTCGAAAAAAATAATTGTTAATTTGTGCTAAGGTCTAAATACAATATGAAGAACTTTAAATTCTTATTTGTTTTTATTAGTTTACTTTTTTTCACTCAATGTGCTAAAAGAGGAATTCCTGAGGGAGGGCCTAAAGATGAAGATCCTCCAATTCTTATAAATGCTATTCCAGAAGAAAATTCTGTTAATTTCAAAGAGAAAAGAATTCGTTTATTTTTTGATGAATATATTCGGCTGAAAGATTTTAGAAAACAATTAGTTGTATCGCCTCCGATTGAAAAAAGTTTATACTCAATTTCTCCTCAATCTGGGGCTTCTAAGTATATTCAAATAGATATAAATGAAACTCTACCAAAAAATACTACCTATGTATTTAACTTTGGACAAAGTGTAGTTGACAATAATGAAGGGAATATATTGCCATATTTTAAATATGTTTTTTCTACAGGAGATTATATAGATTCACTAAAAATTTCTGGCAATATAAAAAATGCTTATAAAAGAGAGCCTGACAATTTCATAACTGCCTTGCTTTACCCTGTGAATGAAAGCTATACAGATTCCATAGTATACAATAAACTTCCGACTTATATTGGCAGTACTCTTGATAGCACATATTTTGAGATAAGCAATTTAAAAAAGGGGAAATATCTTTTAATAGCTTTAAATGATTTTAATAATAATTACAAATTCGATCCTGGAATTGAAGAAATAGGATTTATAAAAGATTTCATAGAAGTGCCTTCATCAAAGGAACTCAATATCAAACTATTTAAAGAAGAGTTAATTTTTAAAAGTTTTAAACCTTTTATAGAAACTAAAAATAAAATAAGTTTTGGTTTCAAAGGAAATTACGATAATGTAGATATAGAATTGCTCGATAGTATTTCTAATAATTTTAGGTCAACAATTACAAAAAACAAAGAAACTGACACCTTAAACTATTGGTTTAAAAATATCAAATACGACTCATTACATTTTGTTGTAAAAAATAATAATGATAAAGACTTTTTTACTGTTAAGTATAAAGAAAAAGAAAAAGATTCACTGATTCTTACTCCATCAGAAAATAGTACTTTAAATTTAAATGACAAGTTTAAATTATATAGCAATATCCCTATTGAACATATTAATAATGATTTTATTTCGTTGTTAAATAACGATTCAATATCTATCCCGTTTGATTCTAAAATTGATAATAATAAATTTGATGTTATTTTTGATTTTGAAGTTCTTCCTAATGATAAATATATCTTATCATTGCTTCCTAGTGCAATTAATGATTTCCTAGGATCAACAAACGACACCATTAGCTATGAGTTTTCTACAAAAAGCAGATCAGATTATGGCACTATAAAACTTAAAGTTCAAAATGAAAAAAGCTTTCCAATAATTGTTCAATTAACTGATACAGAGGGAAAAGTTTTAAGAGAGAAAATATTGTATTCAATTAGTGATCCATGTGTTTTTAAAAATTTAACACCTTCAAAATATTTCATTAGGACAATAATTGATGAAAATAAAAATAAAAAGTG
>Ga0209752_1000590_pt1 | contig 17531 bp, 7 predicted proteins | sample METZYME_3_250m_FD_187548 | JGI IMG/M metagenome (GOLD analysis project Ga0209752, IMG submission 187548) | Marine microbial communities from oxygen minimum zone in mesopelagic equatorial Pacific - METZYME_3_250m (SPAdes) (version 2) | ecosystem: Environmental > Aquatic > Marine > Oceanic | place...
GTTGACCGGACTTGCTTCTTAAAGCCTACCGTTGCGGGACAGTGTCGGATTTCGACCGACTTCCTCTTTTAAACCCTGTAGGGCACTTGCACCATTTTCATATTCTGTTTTTAACAGCTCCATCAAACCATGACCGCAATTAATTTGTCAATAATTGAGTATGAACATATTAGTCTTCTGTGGTTTACTGGGGCTCCTCTAAGGTATTAATCTCAGCGTTTAGTATGGACATTTCTGATCCGTCTTCTAAGGCAGGTGGGGGTGGTGATTCCGGAAGTTGATCCATATCAAACATTTTTTCCAGTTCTGCGACCCCTAGTTTTTCGCGACCTTCTTCGGTTATATCATACCGGGCCGGTATTAACCTTCCTATGATGACATTTTCTTTTAAGCCTGACAGAACATCTCTTTTGCCAGTCACAGCTGATTCCGTTAAAACTCTCGTTGTTTCTTGAAATGATGCGGCAGCTAGGAAGCTGTCCATATGAAGCGAAGCTCGAGTTATCCCTAAAAGTATAGGTACAGCGGTGGCAGGATCTCCTCCTTCAGCGATTATTTCACCATTCTTATGTTCGAATTCTTTTCTGTCCATTGGATCACCAGGTAGGAATTCCGTGTCTCCTGCCTCGTTGATCTGGACGCGTCTTAGCATTTGTCGAATTATAGTTTCTATGTGTTTATCATGAATGGGAACGCCTTGAGATCGGTAGACTTTTTGTACTTCTTCGATCAGGTAAGATTGGACCGATTCTCTACCTTGTATTTCTAGGATTTGTTGCGGGTTTTTTGGTCCCGAGGTAATAGCTTCCCCCGCTTCCACTTCGTCACCGTTAGTTATCTCTAGGTGAGAAGCAGCAGGTATGGCATATTCTCTCTGTTCCTCGTCTGTCCATGTAATTGTTATCGTCGCACCTTCTATTCCAACAGTTCCTGAATTACGGGCATGTATTACTGAATCATCTTCTGAATCTTTTGAAGCTGCTATTGGGGTTCCAATTATTACCGTACTGCCCTTTTTGACTAGAGGTTTATATCCCTCTAGAGCGTACTCATCCACCAATTCTTCTGCATTGATTATTCGTGCAGTTCGACCTTCTGGCGTTTCGAGTATCTCCGCTTTTCCTGAAATCTCTGATAAAACAGCTGCTCCACGCGGTGACCTCGCCTCAAACAATTCTTCTACTCTAGGTAACCCGCTAGTTATATCTGCTCCAGCCACTCCCCCAGTGTGGAAAGTTCTCATTGTCAACTGGGTTCCTGGTTCTCCAATACTTTGTGCAGCTATTATCCCAACAGCATCTCCAATCATTATTGGTCGCAAATTTGCCAATGAAAGGCCATAGCACATTTTGCAAAGGCCTTTTTCAGCTTGGCAAGATAGAGGAGATCGTACTTCTACAACCGTTACCTCTAGCTCTTTTAGTATCTCTATGTCTTCTTCCTGTAACGCTTGGTCGGCTTCTATTATTATTTCACCGGTTTTAGGATTGGCCACTGGAGATGCGGTGTATCTGTATTTTATTCTGTCATAAAATAGATCCTTGAGAGTATCATCATGATAATCCTCTACCGTAATGCCTCTGCCAACTCCGCAGTCCTCCACCGTTATTATGACTTCTTGGGCTACGTCAATGAGTCTTCTAGTAAGGTAACCGCTATCTGCTGTCCTTAAGGCCGTATCTGCAAGTCCCTTTCGAGCGCCGTGGGTGGATATAAAATATTCAAGTACGGTTAAACCCTCTCGAAAGTTAGATTTTATAGGTCTATCTATGATTCTCCCTCGTGGATTTGACATCAAGCCTCTCATTCCTGCCATTTGCCGGATTTGAGCTATGTTTCCCTTTGCACCAGAGTTTGCCATCATGTAAATTCCGCCGTAGTTAGGCAAATCCTCAGCTATGACCTGGGTCAATTTATCGTTAGCATCGGTCCATATTCTGACTGTGGCGTTGTAACGCTCATCTTCTGTTATTAGCCCATCCATATACTGCTCTTCAAGCTGAGTTACTGCTTCTTCTGCTTCACTCACTATTTCTGACTTCTTTGGCGAAACTTTGACATCATTTATAGCTATAGAAACCCCTGATTTTGAGGAATTTCGGAATCCCAGATTCTTAATGTCGTCCAGTACCACCGCAGTTTCTTCATTACCTAGAAGTCGGAAGCAGTTGCCGGTTATCTCTTTTAGCTTATTTCTTTCAACTTCTTCGTTGACGAATGGTAGGTTATCTGGGAGCACACTGTTGAATATTATTCTGCCAACTGTGGTGTCTATTAATTCCCCAGAATTATTTCTGGCAAATATTGGGGCCCTAAGTGAAACAGCACCGACTTCGTGAGCCAAAATAGCATCTTCAAAATTACTAAACTTCTTTCCTATCCCATGCGCATTTTCATCAATAGATGTCATGTAGTAGCACCCCAGAACCATATCTAACGATGGGGTAACAATAGGTTCTCCAGAGCTTGGAGCAAGCATGTTAAATGTGCTTAACATTAATTTTCTGGCTTCCAACACAGCGATCCTCGATAGAGGCACATGTACTGCCATCTGATCTCCGTCAAAGTCTGCATTGAAAGCTGTGCATACTAATGGGTGAACTCTTATTGCACTACCTTCAATCAGCACTGGCTCAAATGCTTGTATCCCAAGCCGATGAAGGGTGGGGGCTCGGTTTAGCAATACTGGGCGATCTTTTACCACTTCCCCCAATATTTCCCAGACCTCTGACCTGTTACGTTCCGCCAACCTCTTGGCACTTCTTATATTGTGAGCGTAGCCCTTTAGTACTAGTCGATGCATTACAAAAGGTTTAAATAGTTCTAAGGCCATGCGTCTTGGCAATCCGCATTGATGGAGTTTTAATTCTGGGCCAGCGATAATCACTGACCTTCCACTATAGTCAACTCGCTTTCCAAGCAGATTTTGTCGGAATCGACCTTGTTTTCCTCGCAACAGATCTGAAAGGGATTTGAGCTTATGATTATGACTACCAGCTACAGCTCGACCTCTTCTACCATTGTCAATCAAGGCATCAACCGATTCCTGTAGCATACGCTTTTCATTTCTGATAATTATTTCAGGTGCTTGCAATTCAATAAGTCTACTGAGCCTGTTATTTCGGTTTATAACTCTTCTGTATAGGTCATTTAGGTCACTTGTAGCAAAGCGTCCTCCGTCAAGTTGGACCATTGGACGTAAATCTGGTGGCAGGACTGGCAGATTGGTGAGTATCATCCATTCTGGTTTATTCGTACTTTTCCTGAATGATTCTACAACCCTAAGCCTTTTTATCGCCTTTTTGCGTCTCTGACCTGAAGTCGACTGCATTTCTTCTTGCAGTTCATCCCTAAGGTCGTCGAGGTCGATGTGGTTTTCAAGCACATACAACACAGATTCCGCTCCCATTCCAGCCTGGAACACCCCAGGGAAATTATCTCTATTATCCCTGTATTGTGTTTCTGTCAATAATTTTGTTACATGTAGTTCTTCTAGGGAGGAAATCTGATTTTCTATAGCACTTAATAACTCCTCATATTCATCGTTTATTTCGGCTATAAGTTCCTCGATTTTCTGATCTCTTTCTTTTTGTAAACTTTCTATCTGACCTTCAGTTCCTAATTGTTTCTCGGAAGATTTTTTATCCTCCTCCCCATTATCAGAATTTTCTTCATGTAATAGGCCTTGTAAAGGTTCTATTTGTGATTGGTACTCTTCTGTGAGGGTATTCTCCGCACTTTCAATTTTAGATTCTTTTTCTAAATTCCCCTCTTCTAAGTTTGAATGCAGTTGTTCTAACAGCTGACCTTTTAATTCGACATCAAGATCTGTTATCAGATATTGGGCGAAGTAAAGTACGCGGTCTAAATTTCTAGGGGACAAGTCTAAAAGTAACCCCAACCTGCTGGGAGTGCCTTTTGAGAACCAGATATGAGCCACAGGTGCAGCGAGGTCAATATGCCCCATTCTCTCTCTTCTGACCTTGGAACGAGCCACCTCGACACCACACCTATCACAAGTGACGCCTCTAAATCTTATTTTTTTGTATTTACCGCAGTAACATTCCCAGTCTTTGGTTGGGCCGAATATTCTTTCACAGAACAAACCATCTTTTTCAGGCCGTAGGGTCCTGTAGTTGATTGTTTCTGGTTTAGTTACTTCACCCCAAGACCATCGTTGTACATCATTGGGGGATGCCAATGAAATTGATATTGCGTCGAAATCATTTCCAGGTTGAGCCATTTCATATTCTCCATAGCCGTTAAGAAGTCGGTGTAATTATTTACCTAGTCATCCCCACCAGGTACGGGTTGGTCACCTTCAATTGATTCTGGTTCTTCATTTGTTTCTGAATCTCCATCTGGTTCACTGTCATTGCTGTTGAGGCTCCCTTCAAGTAGCGCCAAAGGATCAGAGATGGCAGAAGAATTAGAGAAAAGATCATCACTACCTCCAAGCTCTTGCTCCTCTATCACGTCGTCATTTTCTAACTCAATAGATAGAACTAGACTTTGCAATTCTTTCATGAGCACGTGGAAGGATTGCGGTATACCTGGCTGGGCAACGTCTTCTCCTTTCACGATTGCCTCATACGTTTTAACTCTTCCTATCTCGTCATCTGATTTGATAGTTAACATTTCTCGCAGGTTGTGGGCTGCACTGTATGCTTCTAAGGCCCATACCTCCATTTCTCCAAATCTTTGTCCACCAAGTTGTGCTTTACCCCCCAGTGGCTGTTGAGTTATCAGGGAATAGGGCCCAGTGGCTCTGGCGTGGATTTTATCTTCCACCAGATGAATTAGTTTCAACATGTATATGTATCCGACAGTCACAGGTTGATCAAATACATCACCGGTCCTACCGTCGTATAGTGTGGACTTACCCAGAACTGGAGCGGCTAGGCCATAATCTCTGTTAAGCACCAAGGCCTCTTCCATGAGATCATCAACCGACATATCAGTCGTATTTTTATTCGCTACTTCATCCATCCATATTTTCAAACAGGCATATCTGGCAGAGTTTGGCTTGGAGGCTATGAAAATTTCTTCAAAATCGAAACCTCTTTTCTCAAGAAACTCAGATATCATCCCGAGGTCAATCACCTCCGAAGCATTATCTACAATTGCTCTTGCAGGGACTGCTCCTGATTGGTCGATTATCCATGCCTTTGCTAATTCATCTTCGATGGCGGAATCTTCTGCACCGTCAAATACTGGGGTCTTAGCATCGAACCCTAATCTCTTTGCTGCCCAACCCAGATGGGTTTCCAGTACCTGCCCCAAGTTCATTCTTGAGGGAACCCCGATAGGGTTAAGTATTATGTCTACGGGCGTGCCGTCCGGCAAAAAAGGCATGTCTTCTTCAGGTAGAATCTTGGCGATTACCCCTTTGTTACCGTGTCGGCCGGCCATCTTGTCGCCTTCAGTTATTTTCCTAGTATGGGCTATCCATACTCTGACGAGTTTGTTGACACCAGGAGATAGATCGTCACCGTTGTTCCTATCTAGTATTTTGACATCGATCACCTTTCCTCCTTGTCCGTGAGGTACGTACAAGGAAGAATCTTTTACGTCACGGGCCTTTTCTCCGAAAATAGCCCTAAGTAATTTTTCTTCTGCAGAAAGTTCAGTTTCTCCTTTGGGTGTGATCTTGCCAACCAGTATGTCCCGATTTGATACCTCGGCACCTACTCTAATTATCCCTTCCTCGTCCAAATTTCTAAGGCTATCTTCACCTATGTTCGGAATATCTCGGGTAATTTCTTCTGGGCCTAATTTGGTGTCTCTTGCTTCAACTTCATGTTTTTCGATATGTACGGATGTAAATTTATCTTCTTTTATTAACCTGTTACTGAGAATAATTGCGTCTTCAAAGTTATAACCTTCCCAAGTCATGAAAGCTACGAGAACATTTTGTCCCAATGCCAACTCTCCGTTGTCTGTGGAGGATCCATCAGCAAGGACATCACCTAATCGCACCGTTGTTCCTTTATCGACAATCGGTCTCTGGTTGATACAGGTGCCTTGGTTACTTCGGTGGAATTTTATAAGTGAGTGTTCGAATTTCTTACCATTTGCATCTGTTACAACTATCTCGTTTCCAGTAACACTAGTAATCTCCCCTTCAGCCTTAGACATCAACACCTGTCCACTATCCCTTGCCACCCTCATTTCCATACCAGTTCCTACAAGAGGTTTTTCTGGTTTTAATAGCGGCACAGCCTGTCTTTGCATATTGGAACCCATAAGAGCACGGTTAGCATCGTCATGTTCCAGAAACGGGATCAGAGATGTAGATACACTTACTAGCTGTAATGGAGATACATCCATGAATCGCACGGAGTCGGTTTGTTCCATGCCAACTTCTTCCCCCCTCCTAGTCTCAACCCTATCGTTAAGAAATTCCCCTGCCTCGTTGATGGCTGAATTGGCCTGGGCGATGTAATAATCTTCCTCGTCATCAGCAGCTAAATGAACTATATCTTCGATATCGTTTGAAACGTAGGGCTTAACCTCGATGATTTTATTCTTTTGTGCCGAAATTCTTCCTGCTGTCCTAACAGATATCTGTGTTCCCGCCTTGATTATAGTTCTACCGTCCTCCGCCTTTATATCCTCAGTTGGAGTATGGCCTATTAGTTCATGGGGATCGCCATTATCGACTTTCGTGAGTATTTTTCTATACGGTGTTTCGATAAAACCAAACTCGTTGGTTCTGGCATATGTGGCCAGTGAAACTAAAAGTCCAATGTTAGGTCCTTCTGGGGTTTCAATAGGACAGATCCTTCCATAATGAGAATGGTGTACATCCCTGACGTCAAAACCAGCTCTTTCTCTGGATAATCCACCAGGGCCTAATGCCGACAAACGTCTTTTGTGGGTCAGCTCAGCCAGGGGATTTGCCTGGTCCATGAATTGTGACAATTGAGATCCCCCAAAGAATTCTCTAATTGCTGCGACTACTGGCCGTACATTAATCAGAGCGGCCGGAGTAGTACTCTCCGGATCAGGCTGTATAGTCATTCTTTCTTTGATTACCCGTTCCATTCGCAGTAATCCTACTCGTACCTGATTTTGAATTAATTCACCTACCGCCCGGACCCTTCTGTTACCTAAATGGTCAATGTCATTTGCGCGACGTTCCGAGTTGTTAACTTGTATGAGACGTTTTAATAGGTTGACAATGTCCTCTTTTGCAAGAATACGATCTTCCAAATTACCATCTCTATGTGCGTTTTCAGCTCCCTTTAGGTTCCGGTCCAATTTGTACCGACCAACTTTACCTAAATCGTAACGTCTACTGTCGAAAAAGAGTGAATTAATTAAAGATTTTGCATTTTCTGGATTAGGAGGTTCGCCTGGCCTCAAGCGCCTGTAAAATTCCACAAGTGCTTCCTCTCGGTTTGTAACACTCGCATCTTTATCAATCGTGGTCTGCATAAATGGATGATCTGGGTTGTTGTCCACATCTTTGAATATTTCTAGGATTTCTTCATTGGTTTCATATCCCAATGATCTGAGGAAAGTTGTGACGGGGGTTTTCCTTTTCCTGTCGATTTTTACGTATATGACGTCCCTATTGCTGGTTTCGAATTCGATCCATGCTCCTCGATACGGGATCATTTTTGCAGATGCAAGAGGACGCCCAGTTGCTGCGTCCCTATCGGCAGTAAAATATACCCCAGGTGACCGCACTAGTTGGCTCACTACGATTCTTTCGGCCCCGTTTATGATGAAGGTTCCGCCCCTGGTCATGATAGGAATATTTCCCACATATAGGCGCTGCTCTTTGATTTCACCCATGCCTGGTCCGGCTGCGTTGATTTGAAGGCTTACCGTCACATACAAGGCAGCTTCAAATGTTTTTTCCTGGGTTCGGCAATACTCTTCAGAGAGCTTTGGGTCTTCAAACTCAAAATCTACGAATCTTAGAGAAAAACGTGGATTCTGGCCTTGGTTATCCTCTATTGGGGATATTTCTTCAAAAAGCTCACTCAAGCCGGTCGTGGTAAACCATTTGAATGATTCCATTTGAACGTCAATCAGGTCAGGGACGTCCAAATTCGTCTTAATTTTGGAGAAAGATTTCGTTTTTGGGAAAACAACACGGTTATCCTGCAATGCAGAAGAGGTCATTAGACTTACACTCCTTGAGGGAAAGAAAATTTCCAGTTATTACGGGAGAAAGCACTCTTCTAAGACAGAAGAGCGGTAATTTAAAATCGCCAAGATAGGTGGATTTGTTAAAGCGTTTGTGCAACGTAGCGCATGTGTAATCATACAGTCTACCATTCTAGCTACGACATGCCACAGTTGTCAATACTAAAAAGTGTGGATAGCAGCTAGTATAATTTTTAAAGTTCGAGCTCATTAAAGGTGCACAAAATAAATTGTCAAATCGAAATCAGAACAGGGGCATTTTGCATGCTGATTTCGATGCTTTTTATGCTGCTGTGGAACAGCGAGATTTTCCGGAGTTACGAAATAGACCAGTAGTGGTTGGAGGAAGTCCGAGTAGAAGAGGGGTTGTCGCATCCGCTTCTTATGAATCCAGAAAATTCGGGATTAAGTCCGCCATGCCGATGAGCACCGCTTTGAAAAAATGCCCCGAAACTGTGGTCGTATCACCAAGATTTGTAGTGTACCGAGAAGTTTCTAGGCAGGTAATGGAAGTATTTAGAGATATTACTCCTTTAGTTGAACCACTATCTTTGGACGAAGCATACTTGGATGTAACCCATTTAATCGCCAATAATATCAGCCCACCTCAAATTGCAAGGAATTTAAAACAGAAAGTTTGGTCAAAATTAGGGCTGACTATTTCTGTTGGGGTTGCTAGTTCCAAATCGGTGGCCAAGATCGCTTCCAGCATCAATAAACCTGATGGACTCACCATAGTAAGACCTGGAGGCGAGATACCCTTTTTGTACCCGTTGCCCGTTGAGGTTTTATGGGGAATTGGTCCGAAAACTTCAGCTAAATTGCATCTGCTATCAATAGATACTGTACAAGATTTGGCCTCGCAACCCATGGAAATACTTTCTGGCATTTTCGGAAGTAACGCTACTCACATCAAAGAAATTTCTAATGGGATTGATACTACAGCGGTGATAACTCAACGGGAACGTAAATCAATTAGTTCTGAGACTACTTTGTTAGTGGACACTTCAGATGCGGAAGATCTTAACGAGATAGTCATGAGGTTAAGTGGTGATGTTGCCGAATCACTACTGAAGAAGAATATGAGAGGCCGGACCGTAAAGTTAAAACTCAAAAGATCGGATTTCACTGTTGTGACCAGGCAGAAAACGATTTCGGAAAAGGTGCAAATCTCATCTGAAATAGCAGAACCTGCCCTGGAGCTTTTGAATTTGGAGTTAGAAAATTCGCATGAGAAATACCGCTTAATCGGAGTTGGTGTGTCAGGATTTGCAACCTCTGAAAATCTTCAAGATGAGATGCAACTGAGGTTCGAAGGTCTTTAAAAATTATTTATTATCTATTTGAACTGCCTCTATTGGATCAAAGGGCTTGAAGCCAAAAACGTGTGAGTAAAAGTAAAATTCGGCTTCTAACGCACGCTGGATATTTTCTGACTTCCTGAATCCATGCTGCTCCCCCTCGAATTCTAGGTAGGACACGGGTATACCTTTTGCTTTCAGCGATGCATACATTTTTTGAGATTGATTAGGAAGTACGATTTTATCCTCCAGTCCCTGAAACAAAATTACAGGGCAAGACAAGTTTTCTGTGTGGTTAATAGGGGAACGATCGAGGTATTTTTGCCTTTCTTCAGGGTATTTTCCAACCATTGAATCAAGATATCTTGATTCAAACTTATGTGTCTCTTCAGCTAAGGCAGTAAGATCACTAACACCATAGTAACTTGCCCCTGCTGCAAAGAAATCTGTGAATGCCAGACAAGCTAATGTTGTAAATCCTCCTGCACTTCCACCCCGTATAGCGATTTTTTTGGGGTCGACTAAGCCTTCTGAAACAAGGTAATTACCTCCATTAACACAATCATCTACATCACTTATTCCCCAGTTACCGTTCAGGGCCTTTCTGTACTTGGTCCCATATCCAGTGCTTCCCCTGTAATTGACGTCTAAAATCGCAAATCCTCGACTTGTCCAGTATTGAATACCTAAATTAAGGGTATTTGAGGTCGATCCAGTCGGTCCTCCGTGACTGAGTATTATGAGTGGAGGTTTGGCTGATTCAGGAGCTTTATAATTCACATTCACGGGGGAATAATAGAAGGCGTGGCATTCTTGGTTATTGGTCGTTGAATATTTAACGGGTAGTGGTTTTGAAAAATGAATCGCTTCTATGTCGTTTTTCGTTGATACTTGTACTACTCTGAGTTTTATGCTGGCTTTGGTCTCATACGTAAATAAGGAATATGAATGGTCAGGCGAACCAGCAACGAACAGTGCTTTGCCGTTACAGGCCTTCAGACCGGTTCTATGTATCTCAGTGATATCAATATCGACATCTATATCAACAAAGTCACAGGAAATTGGATCCAATAAGGCAACTTTCCAAAACCCCAGTCTACTGTAGGCGCATATTATTTGGTCATTGGTTATGAAATCATAAAATCTGACACCCAGCCCCCACTGTGCTTGAGTGAATTCAGCGTTTATAGGGGTCAGATTATGGGATTTCTTGCCCTCATATTTACATATGTTCCACCAACCGGAAAGGTCTGATATGTAATGCAAAATACCATTTGGAGACCATAGTGGTTGGCAAACAGATTCCCCGTCCCCTGCGATCTTCTGAGGATTGTAAAGTTCTGAATGCTTCAAATCAGCCACATAAAGCTCAGTGGCATCCCAAGGCATGTTGGGATGGTTCCATTGAACCCAAGCAAGCGTCCGTCCGTCAGGACTTATCACTGGAGAAGCATAGAAATCAGCGCCAGAGGCCAGAATCGTTACCTCTCCATCATTTTGTATATCAACTGAGACTATGCAATTAACAGGTTCATCTTTGTTATCATGGTTTTCGCCGACGTAAATAATTTGTTGTCTTTCCGCATCCATTGTCCCATCAGCGAATCTTAGAAGCGGTTCATTTGTAATTTGAGTGAGATTACCACCAGTCAGGTTAGTTTTATATATTTGCTGGTTCGAGAAATTGGAGAAATACACTTCGTCTTTATGTACTAGATAGGACCCACCGCCATATTCGTGAACCCGTGTCCTCGCATTGTACGATTTAGGAACAATTTCATTTTTAGAACCGTCGTAAGTCTGGTACATTATTGTGCAACGACCGCCTTCTGTCGGTCTCATTTCCTGCCAAAATATGCCCTCATTTGATATGAATAGATCTCCGATACTTATCGAGTCAGAGATAATTGACTCCGTCGTAATTGGAGATTCCCATGAACCATAAGGGGCAATTTTTTTCCCAGGCATGATAATTCCTATCCGGAAGTGATGGTAGCTAGGTAATTGAAATAATTTTTCTTACGGTCCGTATTTATGGACCAGTTAACAGGTATCAATTGGTAACCGTTTTGGTAATCACCAAAGGCTGCGTTTCCGCCTGCTCCTTCACCTGGATCAAAGTACCCCCAGCCTGCAAAAGAATTGATTGCGCAATAGAAGTTGTTTAATTCATGATCGAATTCAAAATGGTCGTCTTCATTGAATAAGATGGGCATATCATGCCACTCTGTAAGCTTCCTGGTTTCCTCTACCATTTCTGAAATTCTTTTGGGATCAATAACACCGTTTCCGTGCATGAGGATAAAATCGGATGACTTAACCACATTGTTCTCAGGGATAGTATTCCCGCCGTAGCTGGTGCCAACTAATATTCTTGTCGAATCGTATTGGATGGATTTTACCAAATCTATGAGTTCATGAACTCTATGAGGTTGGAGAATTTCGTGTTCATATTTTGGGACACTGCATTCGTTATTGATTTCTATCACAACGTTCTCATATCCACTGGTTAGGATCCACTCACAGGTATTTTGAACCGCCGATTTCACTGATGATTCGTCTCTAATTCTTTCATCTTGTCCGAAATAAAATAAACCTAGAATAAGCACCATCGATAATTTATCAGTCTCTTCGATTATTTTGCTGAGCCTGCGAATGTATTCAGGCTTTAAGCTGCCGTCAGGATTGAAACCCGAACTATTCCACGGTTGAGATTCAGGGGATGGCAGCCCTTCCCATATTTCTGAATCTTTTCCTGACATTCCCCACTCTTTCATAAATTCCCTGAATTGATTCAGTCGGTAATACCCAAAGGGTGCTCCCCCTTGTAAGTTAACTGTGACGGCTGTCAATCCTTTTCTTTTGTATTCAGGCAACATACTGATAAATTCGATGGTGTTCCTGTCTGGGTTCCATTCGGCTGTATCAGGGTATTTCCAAAGATGACGCGTGTAGGGATTGTCATCGTCAAAGATTGCGTTCACCATTCTTGCATTTAGTAATAAACCTTCTATATTGATACCTTGGTAGGTAATGCCTCGATAGGTATGTACGCCATCTATCAACCATTTTTTACCACGAATGGATACCCGGGTCATACTTTGCTTAATCCTTGCTATTCTCTTTGCTTTGCTACTCTTCGGGACCCGCCCATATCTGAGCCAGGCAATGGTACGGTACCAACTATTTCTTCGGTTTCAAATTTATTTATCGTGTCTCTGCTGTACCCAAGTAGTTCTTCTAATATGTGTTCGTTATCTTGACCAAGACAAGGTGCTGGGTTGTGAGTTATTCGTCCTTGGTCGCTTTCGAACTTAAATATTGGCCCACTCATGGGGTAGAGACCTGCAGCTGGATGGTCAACTATTTGGAAAAAGTCCCTTTCGTTTAAATGAGGGTCTGCATATGAATCTGCACCGCAATCTATAACAACTCCAGAGCTTATATTTGCAGCTTGCAGAAGTGCTAACGCATCATACCTATCTAGGGTAGAAGTCCATTCATTTATCACATTATCAAGGTGATCATGGTTTTGAAGTCGGGTTTCCACAGAATCGAGATCTGTGTCCTCTAATGTGTCATCTGCAATAATTGTTTTAAGTTCAGACCATTCTTCGTCTGTTTTGATACTTATTGCTATCCAATTATCGTCTCCAGAACATTTATATACCCCCTGAGGGGCAAAATCTGGATGACGATTACCTCTTCGTGTTCTTATTGACGATGTCATTTGATTCTCAAGGTATATTTCTCCGAGATGGGTCATAAACGACTCGGCTTGCGACAAATCTATGAATTGGCCTTTCCCTGTCTTTGCTCTATATACCAAAGCTGAAGCAAGGGCCATTACCCCGTTTATAGCTGCCACAGCATCCGGATGATGAACCAGTGAATTAGAAGAGTGGTCCCTATCAGGATATCCTCTTAAAAAGGAGTGTCCTGTAATTGCGTCTATTGCCATTCCCATACTGCGGTAGTTGGCGTAAGGACCGTCATTTCCATAGCCTGGCATCAACATGTAGATGATATCGGGTTTTATCTTTCTGACCTGTTCATAGCTGAGTCCAAAATTTTCCATTACTGTACGTGAATAATTGCAGAAAACAACATCACTTTGCGAAACCAAATCTTTGAAAGAATTTAATCCCTGACGGGTTTTCAGGTCCAGAGTGAGGCTTTTTTTGTTTCGATTTATAGCGTTGAAATTTGACTGTCGATTCCACGGCTCCTTCCCTGGGTCGGCATTGGGATATCCTCCTGCGTTGGCGGGAGGATTTATTGGTCCTCTTCCGATTCTCTGAATAGATTCAATTTTGATTACCTCGGCTCCCATGTCACCAAGTAGACATCCACAAAACGGTCCAGCCCATATTTCAGACAGTTCGAGGGCTCTTATTGAAGATAGGGGCTGACTCACTTCTGAATTCATATGATATTTTCCATGGCAAGTATTTCTATTTGGTCATCAGATAATTCTAATAGTTTCCTAAGAACTTCATTTGTATTTTGGCTGAGTTTAGGAGCGGCTTTAATTGATGAGGTGGGTGCATTTGAAAATCGGAAAGGATCGCCCGTCATGCGTAGAGTTTGTCCGTTCGGATGATCCACATTTTGAAAAAATCCTCTAGCCTGAAATTGTTCGTTTTTGTGAACTTCTTCAGGCTGGAGGATTGGTGATCCGGGAACTCCAGCGGCTTGGACGGCTTGAAAAATTTCTTCCCTCGTTTTATCGTCCACCCAAGCTTGGAATATAGCTTCTAAATTTTCCCTATTTTCTGATCTCTTGATGGTGTCATTATATTTCGGATCTGCCATCAGATCTTCTCTGTTAATCATTTTGGCTATATTTGGCCACATCCTTGGACCTAAAGGAAGAAAACTAAAATATCCATCTTTACATCGAAAAGTTCCCACGGCATATGGTTCACGGGCACCAGACGCCGAGGTTCTCGGTTGCGATCTTGGATCAGGTTCGCCAGCATATATAAATGGTGATCTTCTTCCAATTTGGTGGGGGTGACCGGCCATACACTCTTGTATGGAAATATCTAACCAGTCTCCATGACCAGTAAGGGTTCTCTTAAATAGAGCCGCTGTAGTGGCGGCGGCGGCGGCGTTACCTGCGAAATATTGGGCTATTTCACCCGAGTATCGGAGAGGTTCTCTATCAGGTAAACCCTCTCTATACATAGCCCCTGTCATAGCAAACAAGGTTAATTCATCATAGTGAAAGTTTTTGTATGGTCCTGTTTGGCCGTAAGGTGTAATTGAGGTGAAAATAACCGACGGGTTGGATTTTTTAATTTGATTGTATGCCAGCCCAATTTTGTCTAAATGTCCTGGTTTCTGGGTTTCGACTACGACGTCGCAAACTTTCATCAAAGCGGCCAAAATACTTTGGCCCTTTGGGTCATCTAAATTTATGGTGATGCTTTTTTTCCCGGCATTTAGATGGAGGAACAGTGGACTGTCACCACTCTGATTACCTGGGTTACTGTTGGTCCATTTTCTGAGTGGGTCCCCACTGAGTGGCTCTACTTTGACCACCTCACATCCATACAATCCTAATGTTTTTGCACAAAAGGAGGCAGCCAACCTGTCTGACAGGTCCAAAACTATGATTTCTTCAAGGGCACCATAAGGCATATTTCAGATATAAACTCTAGCTAAATAGTAAGTGCCATTGTCCATATGTATGTAAGGGGTGTCAAACTTAGAGGTCTAGTTCAAAAAGTGGCGGAATGGATCCCAAATTGGCAATCACAAATTTGTTATAAATCCCGCACCTTCATGATAATAACCCCATCGGCTTCATATATTTTCTCGAGTTTCCCATCTAGACCTTCATATATCTTTCTTAATCCACTGTCAGGATAATACAGTTTTTCAACCTCTCCTATCACTATATATTTGACTCCATATTTATCTATGAGATTCCCTGCTAACTCAAAGCCAGGCGTGGTGTAAATAGCATTTACATCGGCCATTCGGGAGTTTATTTCATTGCGATATTCCCACCTTTGTTGTTGTTGATGCCATTCCCATCCAACGACTGTTGGAAGGCCAGTATGGATTGAGATTCTGCTTCCCCACCGATAAGTCGGGGTTACACCTTCCAAAATTACTGGGGATCCTTGAATGTTGTCTCTAATCCAACGGATTGCTGTCATATCGGCGGATAAATTTACGTCACCATTTTCATCCTTATAAATGCCATCTCTGACGAATTCATATCCATCAAGAGTAAATGTTGTTACTGATTTGTAGAAACGATCTTGTAATCTGTCAACCGTTCCAAACATTGTATAAATCAGGCTGCTTGATATAAGTAGAAAGATAAAAACGACCCAGCAGTATGAGAGAGTCGATTTAAGCGAAAAAGACATTAGTGTAATTAATTGGTATAAGAAGTAGGCTGCTGCTATACCTAGAATAATCCAAACATGCAGATAAAACTTAAATACGGTATTCATCCTGTCTATATCACCTTCAATTCTCCAGATATCTACACCTATCACCACTGAGAAAGCCCCGATGGCAAGCAGGCAAGGAAAAAACGAATCAGAGTAGGAAGATTTGGAGTTCTTAAATTCCAAGAAACAGTAACTAACTAATACGAATATCATCAGCATAGATAGAGGAATAGCGCCTCCCAACATTCCGGATGACAATGCGACTATGAGATATCCGAAGAGCAAGACAGTAATCAAGATCAAAGCAAGAAACTTGGGGTGGGAACTGTATATCCTTTCTGTTAGATGTTTAGCCGAAAATCGAATCACGTTTTGGTGAGCTATGAATGGAAACACGGAATAAAGGCACCAAGAGAAGGCTATGGCCAAAAATAAACCGTTTATTGATATAAATTGGGAAAACGTCGTGGTATTTGTTGTTTTTTCTATCCAATTGAAAAAAGTTATCGAATTAAGATGATAAGGAAGGAAGGAAAAGTAAGCTATGGTTAGTACATATGCAGATTTCCAAATCACCCTAAAAAATACTAAAGAATTTAATCCTCCTATTTGTCTGAGTTCAGCTATCAATAAAGACCCCATAGCTATAACTGTATAAATAGGTACGTCCCACGTGTTTATGGCCGCCAAGCATCCTACAGACAGGCCTAATACCGATAAGGTTGGCAAGGATTTCCACCATAAATTACCGAAATCATTGCGCGTTATTTGTAGTGCTAATCCCATTACTAGAAGGGTAAATGGTATGGAAATTAAGTGGGCATGAAGGTCTGAAAAAAGGAATGTAAAGAAAGGGAACTCTGTAATTTCATGGCCAGGTGGGTCGGGCAGCATCATGCGACTGCTTCTCCAGTAGTCAAAGTCTGTAAAAATATTGGATCCATATTTTATAGAATCCCAAACTTGGTAAAGTCCATCAAGATTACCCAAAACACATACGAAAAGAATAGAAAATAATCCGGCTATCACAGGGTTAATTTTGTTCGGATTTTTCTTTCTGGAAAGAATGTTCCTTCCTATTGAATACACAGAACAGGTGGTTAAAGCGAAGAAAGTCGCGATCGCTAGGTTATAAGCTACTTCTGTCGTAATTCCGGTCAGATGGATCAAAGAGGCTACGATAAACTGACCCCAGTAGTAGTAATTCAAGTATCCTCCTGAAAACCACGGGTCATATGGAGGCATATAGGTTGATTTAAGCACCGCATTGAGGTAGGCCATATCCATTGGTTTTTCCCCGCCCCTGTAAGGGTGCCAGAGGTCAGGGTTCATCATTCGGATAAGAGTAAATGCTAAAAAAGAGCCGAGGAACAGGATTTCCAGACTTATTATTTTTGACCAATTCGCTGAGATATATTTGAAAATTTCCCGATATTTTTTAATTGTTATACATATTGAAATCGTAGATACCAATGCTATGCCGAACCAGAGAGACGATTGACCAAATCTCATTATGTGCAGACTAGATAAAATCCAGGCTGTAAAGCACACCATTAGTAAGCCCAATGTTTTCGCAAACAAGAATCCTTTGTCGTCAAATGTGGAAAACATAAGATAACCAATAGGAAATGAAATTAATGAAATAAGTGTCAAACAG
>Ga0209752_1000593_pt1 | contig 17506 bp, 14 predicted proteins | sample METZYME_3_250m_FD_187548 | JGI IMG/M metagenome (GOLD analysis project Ga0209752, IMG submission 187548) | Marine microbial communities from oxygen minimum zone in mesopelagic equatorial Pacific - METZYME_3_250m (SPAdes) (version 2) | ecosystem: Environmental > Aquatic > Marine > Oceanic...
CCGCGCTATGTAATGGGGATGGGGACTCCGAACGACATTATCGAGGGGGTGGCGCGAGGCGTTGACCTTTTCGATTGTGTGATACCGACACGCCACGCCCGTAACGGCATGGCATTCACCAGCGAGGGGCGGATCTCGATTAAGAACCAGCAGTACGCTGCCGACGAAGGGCCGCTTGATCCTGCTTGCAACTGCCCCACTTGTCGACGTTATTCGCGTGCCTATTTGCGCCTATTGATGGTCCGCGGGGAAATGTCGGCAGGCATCATGCTGACCTGGCACAACCTTTTTTACTACCTTGACACCATGAAAAGCATCCGGCACGCTATCGCTTCGGCGAACTTCGCCGAATTTCGTCGCAACATCGCGGCTGGCAGGGCTAAATTGTCTGGTTGAGCTAAATTCCGTGCTGCCATTCCGGGTCTTCCCGGATTTCCAATCGCCGGTTAGCTTCGGCGTCTCGAACGAGGTCAACAGAAGACGTGCGTGCGTTCTTGATGATGGCTCAGGGGCAGAGTGCTTGGGCAAGTTTTGTGCCGCTGCTCATTATGCTGGGCATCTTTTATTTCTTGCTAATTGCACCTATGCGTAAGCGACAAAAGCAACAGGACCAGATGATCAAAGACCTTAAGTCTGGCGATACTGTGCTCACGGTCGGTGGAATATATGGCACCATCGTGGGAATCAAGGACGACCGGTTGACGCTGCGCATCGCGGACCAGGTCAAGGTCAACGTCGCCAAGTCGAGCATTTCCGGACTTGATACGTCAGCGACCAACTAGACAGGTAATTCCCCCGGAGCAGTGACCATGTCTCGGAACAATCTCTATAAGCTCGGGTTGATCGTAGTGATTAGCGCCTTCTGCCTGTTTCTTTCCTACCCGCCCAGCGAGCAGATTAATCTCGGACTGGATCTTCGAGGTGGTATTCACTTGGTGCTCGATGTTGTCGTAGAGGAGGCCGTTGCCGGGCAAGTGCGAACGGACATGGGGCGTTTCCAAGAACGCTTGGAAGATGAAGGCGTGGTGCCGTCGGAAACTATTCTCGATTCCGATGTGTCGTTCAGCATGACGTTCAACACAGAGCCTCTGCGTGATCAAGCAGAGGTGGTAGCGGCTAACATCTTCACGTCATCATCTGGCAATGATTCCTATAACGTAAGCCTGTCGTCGAACCCGCCCACACTCAAGCTAAGTCTGGATGCGGCTGAGCAGGAGCTGTCGAAGGATGCCGCTGTCCGTCAGGCGTTGCAAACAATTCGCAATCGTATTGATCAGTTCGGCGTTGCTGAGCCGGTGATCCAACGCCAGGGTATGGCCGGAACTCGCATTCTTGTCCAACTTCCCGGCGCCGAGGATCCCGAGCGTGTCAAGAACCTCCTGCGCACGTCGGCGATTTTGCAGTTTCGGCTTGTCCAAGCAGGACCGGCGCAGACACGCGAGGCATTGGTCGCGGCGGCTGGAGGCCAGCTGCCTGTGGGCACCGAGATCGTGGAGTCGATTCCCGAGACCGTTAATGGTGTCGAGATCCCCACGCTGTTCTACCTTCTTGATATCGTCCCGATTGTCGAAGGTGGCGAGTTGAAGGACGCGCGCCTGTCGCAAGATCAATTCGGACTACCAGCTATTGGCTTCACACTCGAAGCAACGTCGGCTCAGAAGTTTGGTGAGTTTACATCTACCAACATCGGTCGTCTCCTTGCCATCGTTCTCGATGACCGGGTCCAGCAGGCGCCATCCATCGAGGCGCGCATCGATGGCGATGGAATCATTAGCGGACAATTTACGCTCGCAGAGGCTGAAGACAAGTCGCTAATGTTGCGTTCTGGCGCACTGCCTGCATCGATCGAATATCTTGAAGATCGGAGCGTCGGCCCGTCGCTCGGGAGGGAGTCGATCCGCCAGGGTGTGCTCGCGGCGATCATCGGTATGTCGTTGGTCGTCGTGTTCATGCTCATCTACTACAAGGGAGCTGGCATCAACGCGGTGCTGGCTCTGGCACTCAATCTCATCATTGTAATGGGGGTTATGGCCTCACTGCAGGCAACGCTGACATTGCCGGGTATCGCTGGCTTGATCTTGTTGATCGGCATGTCCGTCGACGCGAATGTACTGATCTTCGAGCGCATCCGTGAGGAACTTGACCTCGGCAAAACGGTTCGTTCTTCGATCGATGCCGGCTTCTCGAAAGCATTCTCGGCGATTCTGGACGCTAACCTAACGACGTTAATCGCTGCGGCCTTTCTGTTTCAGTTCGGTACCGGCCCCGTAAAAGGGTTTGCGGTAACAATTACCATTGGCATCGTTGCTTCCATGTTCACGGCTCTGTTTGTTTCTCGTCTTATGTTCGCGATTTGGACGTCAACTCGTCGCGAAACATTGAGTATCTAATGCGCCTAATAGGCAAAACCAATATCGATTTCCTTGGGAAGCGTGGCATCGGGGCGATGATCTCGGCCACGTTGATTCTAGGGAGCATCGCCTCGTTTGTTTTTCACGGGGGGCTGCGCTACGGGATTGACTTTGCTGGTGGCTCGCAGGTCATCGTTTTATTTGCTGAGCGGCCTGAACTCGATGTATTGCGTGACACTCTGGTAGCCGAGGGTATTGAAGACCCGACTATTCAGGAATTCGTCGCACAGCCCGGAAGAGAGGAAGTCCTCATCCGTACTCCGCTTACGGACGAAGGAAATGCTGGGCTGCTGGGCGAGATCTATTCAGCGCTGAAGGTGTTCGACCCGGTGGAGGTGAGTGTTAGCCAGGAACTTGATTTCAACACGGTCAGCCGCGAGGTAGTTGCCAGCCGTCTCCTCGAGGTAAATCCCTTGGAGTTTAATACCGTTGTTGATATCGACGACGCGCGTGCGGAGTATGAGCGTGTTGCCGACTTGGCCCTAAGCGCTCGTGACCAGGTCGGTTTGCTTTCTTCTTGGGATGCGGTGGAGGGGACCGACATCGATCCACGGATCTTGAGTTGGATACAGGCCACGTTCTACTTCGGTGGCTATGCTGTCGTCGGCCAGGATTTCGTTGGGCCACAGGTCGGGGCGGATCTTCGCCTGCAAACAGCATACGCTATGTTCTGGGCGCTCCTGGGCCTCCTCGCCTACATTACCTATCGCTTCGAATCTCGCTTCGGTTTCGCCGCTGTTGTTGCCCTCGTCCACGATGTCTTCATCGCGGTTGGGGCCTTCTCGATTGCCAATCGGGAATTCAATCTGCCAGTTGTTGCAGCGTTTCTGACCATTATCGGTTATTCGCTTAACGACACCGTTGTTGTCTTCGACCGCATCCGTGAGAATCGTCAGACACAGCGCCGCATGCCGCTTGCTGAAAGCATCAACCTCAGCATCAACCAGACACTCTCTCGCACTGTGTTGACCTCCGGGACCACTCTGATAGTCGTGCTTTCGCTTTTCTTCTATGGTGGGCCGGTGATCAACAACTTTGCGTTCGCTCTCTTGATCGGAGTTCTCGTGGGTACTTACTCCTCGATCTTCGTCGCGAGTCCGGTTTACTACGAGTTATCGAAGCGGGCGATAGCGAAGAAGAAATAGCGGACGTCCGACCGGATAGTCTTATCTTGAGACCTTGAACTCCTTTGGGAACTTTCTTTCGAAGGTTTCTGGCTACGGTGAACCCACTGGGACCGTGGCGATAAGTGATCAGGAAGAATTGAACTTGGTTGCAGCTCGTCTCAGTTCCAAGAAGTAACTTTCTCTGGTGCTATTCTGAACAGATGCGATTCCCTTCTCTGGGTACAAAAACGAAACGTTCGGTAACGATCGAAGACGTCATCGAGCAAATGTCCGAGCGGTATTCCGTGGACGACCAAGACCTGGTTCAACGGGCACACTTATTTTCGGTTCGGGCGCACCACGGACAGTTGCGCAAGTCTGGAGAGCCCTATGTAGTGCACCCATTGGCAGTCGCGATGATCTTGGCAGAGCAGCGACTAGATGCGACATCGATCGCCGTTGGCTTGTTACACGACGTCCTTGAGGATACACAGGCTGATTCCCAGCGAGTCCAAGAAGAATTTGGCGAAGAGGTTCTCAGTCTGGTCGAGGGGGTCACCCAGATCAGCAAGATCAGCTTCACGACTCGTGAGCAAGAACAGGCCGAGAATTTTCGCAAGCTCCTCCTGGCAATGGTTGAGGACATTCGGGTCCTCTTCGTTAAGTTAGCGGATCGATTCCACAACATGCGCACGCTTGCGCATCTTTCACCAGATGCTCAGCTCCATAATGCGCACGAAACAATGGAAATCTACGCACCTTTAGCGCAGCGGCTCGGCATGGGCCGGCTACAAGTGCAACTCGAAGATCTTGCGTTGGAGTACTCCGAGCCGGATGCTTACCGTGAACTCGTCAAACAGGTCGAAAGCCAGCCACGGGTCCGCGATGCGTTCATTGCTCGAGTCAGGTCACGTATTGAAGAAGAACTTTCCAGCCAGAAGATAGAGGCTAGAGTTGAGCACCGGGTCAAGGGTTACGCGAGTTTGCACAAAAAGCTCTCGGCTAGTGTCCGCGAACTCGACCAAATATACGACGTCGTCGCCTTCCGAATAATTACCGACAACGTAAAGAATTGCTACGCGTCGCTGGGGCTTGTGCACGGGCTGTGGCGGCCGGTCCCTGGGCGTTTTAAGGACTTCATTGCCATGCCGAAGTCAAACATGTACCAATCACTGCACACCACGGTGCTTGACGAGGGGCAGCCGTTCGAGTTGCAGATTCGCACGGAACAAATGCACCAGGTGTCAGAAGAGGGCATCGCGGCCCACTGGCTGTATAAGGAAGGGCGTGAAGGGCGTGCCGTCGACACCCAGCAGTTCCAGTGGTTGCGTCAGATCGTTGACCGGCAGCGGGAAATCCCAGATGCACGGGAGTTCCTCTCGTCACTGAAGGTTGATCTCTACCCGGGTGAAGTTTACGTGTTCACGCCGAAGGGCGAGGTGAAGGTGTTTCCCACTGGGGCTACGCCGATTGATTTTGCTTATGCCGTCCATACGGAAGTTGGGCATCACTGCAGGGGATCCAAGGTGAACGGTAGCTTGGTGCCACTGCGTACGCCCCTCAAGAATGGCGACATTATTGAGATCATCACCAGCGGCGATGCCCATCCGGCGCGCGACTGGCTACGCCTGGTGAAGACATCGCGTGCGCGTAGCAAGATTCGCACCTACATCAACCGCCGTGAGCGTGAAAAGAGTATTGAGATAGGACGGCGGATTTGTGACAAGCAACTGCGTCGTTACGGCCTCAACCTGAAGAAAACTATCGCCGCCGGGTCGTTTGACGAGATCGCGCCACATTTCGGGCTCGCAATGGGTAGTGACGTATTGGCTTCAGTGGGGTACGGAAAGATCTCCGCCAAACAGGTCGTTGATCGGCTTCTGCCTCCAGAAAAACTGGACAAGGAAGTGCCTGAGTCGGAGGGTGGCATCATCGGTGAAACTGTTCGCCGCATCCTTCGCTGGGGTGACGAGCCGATTGTCAGCGTTGAAGGGATGGATGACATCTTGGTGTCCCGTGCGCGATGTTGTAGCCCGATCCCGGGTGAGCCGATCGTTGGTTACGTTACCCGCGGGAAGGGTGTTTCTGTTCACTCTGCGGCCTGTTCTAACGTTGATCAGCTCCTGATGAACCCGGAGCGGGAGATCCCAGTGGCCTGGGGAACCTCCAAGGGCAGCATACAGCCTGTCAATCTCCAGGTTGAGATCGAGAATCGGCAGGGGTTGTTGGCTGAGATCACATCGAGGATCTCGGACGCCAAAACTAACATCCGCCATATCGACTCGCGGGTCGAGAACAATCATGGGTGCATCAATCTGATTATTGACGTGGCCGATCTTGACCATTTGAAACGTATTACACAAGTGTTGCCGAAAATCCCGGGCGTGGTTCGGGTAGTGCGCACCGGGATGCGTTAGCAGAGTTTGGGAGCATTCCTTGGGGCCCTTTGAAAGAATATCGTTGGCGCCATCGTTAAAATGAAAAAGGAGAAATGAGTGCGTGTACATGAAGTGATTCATACGGACGAAGGACCGGCCGCTCTCGGCCCCTATTCTCAGGCCACCAAGCTTCCCGTCGGGGATAGGTCGTTGGTGTTTGTTGCAGGTCAGATTGCACTAGATCCAGCAACTGGTGAATTGATCGACGGATCAGCAGGAGAGCAGGCCCACCGTGTCATGCAGAACGTACAGGTGATCCTCGAGGAGGCTGGTAGCTCACTTAATCAAGTGTTGAAAACCACGATTTTTCTTACCAGCATGGATCTTTTCGGCGAAGTCAACGAAGCTTACGGCAGTTATTTTGTCGATGCGCCCCCGGCAAGGGCCACCGTGGCAGTAGCCGGGTTGCCGAAGAGCGTCAAGGTGGAGATCGAAGTAATGGGATATTGCTGAGTGTGCTTCCGGGTGAACCTCTCATGTAGTCTCTCTCTTGCCAGAATTTCTCCCCCCCCGATACCTCAGGGTTAAGATCCAGTGGGTATGTTAATCATTAGGATTTGGGCCCAGGGCGCACTAGGTCAGTATCTTTGCTCTCCCCATGAAACTGGTTAGCATCGATCAAGTTTGTTTATAGGAATTGCGACAGCCTGAGGGTGCGGTAGGCAGGAGACGGGCTTCGCTCACTTTGCTCGAGCAAACTCTGGCCAACAGAAATTCAATGAGCAAGGTCGATTGAAGGGGGGAGACAACGGGCTGTGACTCCGATCCACTATGCACAGCGCCGCCGCCAGGTTCTGTCAGCTGTTGTTGCTTCCGGGCTCGAAGGTGCCTTGCTGACCACGCCCGTCAATGTCCGTTACCTGACGGGGTTTACAGGAACCAATGGTTGGCTCCTGATGACAGCCGAGCAAGCCTTCTTTTTTACCGATCCGCGCTACCAGCAACAAGCGCTTGCTCAAGTAGGCGAACTTTCAATAGTTATTGCCCCAAGGGGCTTGCTGAAAACGCTCGCGGAGGCTGTTGTGCCTAGCGGCATCCAGCGTGTTGCTTTCGAACCCCACTATGTCACGGTGATTCTTAGAGAGCAGCTCGAAGCTGTGGCCGAAGTGGAATGGGTACCTTTTCCCATGCTGGTTGAAACACAGCGTTGCTGCAAAGACGCTGAAGAGATTGAGGCGATACGGGCAGCACTACTGGTAAGTGAGGCAGCGTTCCAAGAAGTAGCAAATCGTCTGGTGCCAGGGCAGACAGAAATTGAGATCGCATCGGATCTGGAACTCTACTGCCGCCGTCATGGTGCCGAAAGCATGGCGTTCGAGACGATTGTTGCGTCAGGGTCCCGCTCGGCGTTGCCACATGGTGTTGCCTCCACACGCTGTATTGAAGAAGGTGGGCCCATAATGATTGACATGGGTTGCAAGATCGATGGCTACTGTTCTGACCTGACCCGCATGATCTGGTGTGGTGGAGTGCCAAGTCGGCGTTGGCTTGAGGCTCACGATGTTGTCAAGCGCGCCCGCTCTGCGGCATTGGAAATGATCGGGCCAGGAATTGCTGCCATCGAAGTCGACGCTGTTGCCCGAGCAGTGATCCAGGATGCTGGCTATGGTCCCGCGTTTGTACACGGCACCGGCCACGGCGTCGGCCTTGAAATTCACGAGAGCCCGAAGGTTTCTAGCCGCAGTGACGGGCAGTTGGAGGTTGGTATGGTGTTTACCATCGAGCCGGGATTGTATTTGGAAGGTGAGTTCGGCATAAGGATCGAAGACATGGTGTGTGTCACAGAGGATGGCTGTGAACGCTTGACCACCTTAGAGCCCGAACCTATGCTTCGAGGGACCGCTTAGACCGGTTTTCGGCCGTATTTGGGGGCACATCAGCGTGAAGCTGTTCATCGAAGGTGAAGAGGAGATGGGCAGCCCATCTATGAGCAAGAAATCGTCAAATGAAAGCTTGGTCGATCTCGACCAGATACGGGAACTGATTGATCTTCTCATCGAGAAGGATGTCAGCGAACTCGCCATCGAGCGCGAGGGTGTACACGTCAAGATTCGCAGGGGGGTCGCCGAAATTAGTGCTCCTCCTGCACCTGTACAAGTTGTCTCGGTCCCGACTACAGGGACCCCGACCATTGATGATCCGCCCGCTGCAGATGACGAGTCGCCGCCGGCTGTCGAGGCGATTTACGCGGGCTGCTTCATTGTTACGTCTCAGATGGTCGGGACTTTCTATAGGTCACCTGAACCTGAAGCCGATGCCTTTGTTGAAGTCGGTGATGAAGTGTCCGAAGGTGATCCTCTGGGGATCATCGAGGCCATGAAGTTGATGAACGAAATTGAAGCGGAGATAGGTGGCGAGGTTGCCGCTATCTTCGTAGACAACGCGGAACCGGTCGAATTTGGTCAGCGCCTCTTTGCTATCCGCCAGGCCGGATAACCCTGTGTTTCAGTCGATTCTGATCGCGAACCGGGGGGAGATTGCTCTTCGTATCATCTGGGCGTGCCGCGAACTTGGTATCAAGACGGTCGCAGTTTACTCGGAGGCCGATCGAGACTCGTTGCACGTTAGCTTTGCGGATGAGGCGATCTGTATCGGTCCGCCCCCGGCGGCTGATTCCTACTTGAGCATCCCAGCGGTAATCTCCGCAGCCGAAATCATGGGGGTTGACGCGATCCATCCTGGTTATGGCTTCCTGGCCGAAAACGCCGAATTTGCGGACATTTGTGAGACCTGTGGCCTTGCGTTCATTGGTCCGAGCACCGAAGCGATCCGCAATATGGGTGACAAAGCAATGGCTCGAAAGACGATGGGAGCCGCCGGGTTGCCGCTCATCCTTGGCAGCGAAGGCGCTGTTACGGACGAAAAAGAAGCTGGCGTGTTTGCCGATAAAATCGGCTACCCGGTTTTATTGAAGGCGGCTGCCGGTGGTGGAGGCAAGGGCATGCGGGTTGTTTCGGCCCCTGATGAGCTGTCTAAAGCGTTTCGCACTGCCAGTGCCGAAGCCGAGGCGGCTTTTGGCTCGCGCGATATCTATGTGGAGAAGTACATTGCTTGTCCGCACCACATCGAGGTGCAGCTGCTTGGCGATAAGCACGGCAACCTAATACACCTAGGTGAGCGAGAGTGTAGTGTGCAGCGCAAATACCAGAAGCTCATCGAGGAGACGCCGTCCCCGGCGTTATCAGAGGAGTTACGGGAACGGATCTGGTCCGATGCTATTAAGGGAGCCCAAGCCATCGACTACAACAGCGCCGGGACTATGGAATTTCTCGTGGACGAGGACGGTGCACACTATTTCATGGAGATGAACACGCGTATCCAAGTCGAGCACCCTGTAACTGAACAGGTCACGCTCATTGATCTGATTAAGCAACAAATCTGCGTTGCGTTTGGCAAGAACCTCCCTTTTGGACAGGAGGACATTAGATTCAGGGGGCACTCGATTGAATGCCGAGTCAACGCTGAACATCCCGAAACTTTGACCCCGAGTCCTGGGCAAATTACTGCTTTTAATGTTCCCAAGGGACCTGGTGTCCGAGTTGATACGGCGGCTCACGAGGCAGCTTTCATTTCGCCATACTACGACTCGATGATTGCCAAGGTTATTGTGCACGCTTTCAATCGCGAAGAAGCTTTGGTGCGTATGCGACGTGCGTTGGGCATGTTTGTCATTCAGGGTATCGACACTAGCCTGCCGCTGTTGCAGCGTATCGTTGATCATCCTGGCTTCGCGGCAGGTAACTACAACACTCATTTGCTAGACGACCTGCTTCCCGCGCCCCAATCAAAAGCAGTAGAGAGGGCAAGTTCCTGAGCGCCGCAACGCCGCAGTGTCTCCCATCTCCTGTTTTGCCGATCATTGATCCACTCACTACGGTTTCACTTGTTGAAGCGGTGCGGGCGGTGGCTCATGGGGGCGCCAACTGGGTTGAGTATCGAGACAAGGAAACCGATGATCGACGTGTCTACGAGCGCGCAGTGACGATGGTCAGTGCTTGCCGGGAGCTCGATGTACGGTTGCTGATCAACGATCGTGTCGACGTAGCGCTGGCGGCTGGAGCAGATGGAGTCCATCTCGGCCAGGATGACCTTCCAGTGTCAAAGGCGCGCGAGTTACTTGGTACTGAAGCAATCATCGGAATTTCCGTCGACAACGGGGAGGAGGCACAAGCTGCGGAGCTCTTGCCGGTGAACTACATTGCTATCGGCCCCGTTTTTGCCACATCATCCAAACCGGACGCAGGGGCAGCAGTCAGCCTTGAAGGTGTTCGCCAGGCTGCCGCCTCGATCAGCAAGCCGTTGGTTGCAGTTGGCGGCATAGACCTTTCGAACACAGGTGCGGTCGTGGCGGCTGGATGTGACTGCGTGGCAGTGCTCTCGGCATTGCACGGATCTGGAGGCCTGGAGCACATCACCCGACAACTGATGAACGCGGCCGATGACGCCTTCTTACTGCGAGACAATTGACGTGGTCGTGTAGGGCCGCATAAAGTCCGGCATCATGACAAAGACTGAGAGTTTTACTTCAAGATGGGCGTTGCTGATTGCTGCCCTTGGTATGGCCGTGGGTACGGGCAACATATGGCGGTTCCCACGTATCGTGGCCAACAATGGCGGCGGTGCCTTTTTAATCCCGTGGCTGATCTTCCTGTTCTTGTGGGCGATTCCGCTGCTAATGGTGGAGATTGCCATGGGCCGGCATACCCGCCGGGGGGTGGTCGGGGCGTTCGGCAGGTTGATGGGGCGCCAGGCGACATGGATGGGTGCCTTCGTCGGCTGGTGCACGATGGCGATCACCTTCTACTACTCGGTGGTCGCCGGCTGGTGCGTCAAATATCTGATCGCGGCGGTTACCGGCGAGCTGTCCGGCGTCGAGGGAACGGCCTACTGGGAAGGATTCCAGACCACCGTCTGGCAGCCGGTGTTCTTCCATTTTGTCGCCATGGCGGCGTGTGCGCTCATCCTATACCGCGGTGTGGTTGCCGGCATCGAGCGCGCCAGCAAGGTTCTGATCCCTGCCCTTTTCGTGCTCCTGATGGTCGCCGCGGTCCGCGCCTTGACCTTGCCAGCGGCAGCGGGGGCGGAAGGTCCGATTGCTGGCCTCGAATTCCTCTTCAACCCCAACTGGTCGGATCTGCTCAACTACGAAATCTGGCTGCAGGCGCTGACGCAATCGGCCTGGTCAACCGGAGCCGGTTGGGGCCTGATGGTCACGTACGCGGTGTACTCGCACAAGAAGGACGACATCGTCGGCACCGCAATGACGATCGGGTTGGGTAACAATTCCGCCTCGATGCTGGCAGCACTTGCCATCATTCCCACTGTGTTTGCGGTTCTTCCGTTTGCTGAGGCTCAGGCCGCTCTCACGGAGAGTGGCCCGGCCAGCACCGGGCTGAGCTTCATCTGGGTACCGACGTTGTTCAGCGAGATTATCGGCGGCCAGTTCTTCATGACGCTGTTTTTCCTCGCCCTGGTGGTGGCAGCGTTCTCGTCGATGATCGCGATGCTCGAACTCGGTGTGCGTATCTTCATGGACTTTGGGATGACACGACAGAGAGCCGTTCTTTCGATTGCCATGGGCAGCTTTGTGCTCGGCATCCCTTCGGCGATTAACCTAAGTTTTTTCAGCAACCAAGACGCAGTCTGGGGAATTGGACTGATGGTTTCTGGCTTCTTCTTTGCAATCGCCGCCAGAAAATTCGGTGTTGCGAAGTTCCGAGAGGAGCTCATCGCACCGTCCGACAACGACATTCCTGTCGGTCGCTGGTTTGATTTCGCCATCAAGGTGCTGATGCCGCTGCAGTTTGCCGTCCTGATTGTGTGGTGGCTGTATCAGGCGGCGACGTCGGGGGAGGCCTGGTGGGACCCGTTCGGCGTCTTTACCCTGGGAACCTGTCTGTTCCAGTGGGGCGTGGTCTTGTTGATCTTTTACCTGGCGAATAATCGGATGGCCGATGCAACATTGGGTGACGGGATGGCCGACCGACCGACCCTGGGTTGATGATGTTGGGACTTGAGAGGAGGTAGCCGTGCAAGCGACAACGTTGATCTTCATGGTTTTAGTGCTTGGAGTTCTTTGGGGTGGGTTCGCGGCACTCCTTGCACACTCTATGAAATCCGAGAAGCGCCGGGCCTTAGGCAGCGCGGACCGGCTGAGTACTGGAGGGAATGGTGACTGACCAGGAAGCACGCGGTGCGTGGAGCTCGAAGGCCGGATTTCTCCTGGCCGCCGCTGGTTCGGCGATTGGCCTCGGGAACATTTGGCGTTTTACCTACATCATGGGAGAAAACGGCGGCGCTGCCTTCATCCTGGTGTATGTCGCCTGCATTATCTTGATTGGAGTACCGCTTTTCCTCGCAGAGCTTGTCCTCGGTCGGAATACTCACCTCAATCCCGTTGGAGCCATAGAGGCGATCAAGCCGGGGACGTCGTGGAAGTGGATTGGAGCTCTGGGTGTACTTGCTGGGGCGTTCCTGTTGTCGTTTTACAGCGTAGTTGCTGGGTGGGTCATGGCCTATGCGCTGCGCGCGCCGTTCGGAACCATTAGCGGGCTGGCGAGCCCAGAAGAAGCGGGGACTTACTTCGGTGCCCTTTCCAGCAACGCTTCCCAGAGCCTCATGTTCCATGGCCTGTTCATGATCGCCACCGTTGTGATCGTGGCCCGGGGAATCAAGGGCGGTATCGAGCGGGCGAGCAAGATCATGATGCCGATTCTGTTCATCTTGCTGGCGGCACTGGCAGTGCGCAGCCTGACCTTGACCGGCGCGGGCGCCGGCATTGACTTCATGCTGCGGCCGGACTTCTCTGCTCTGACGCCGACGGTGGTGCTGATCGCGATGGGACACGCTTTCTTTACCCTCAGTGTAGGGATGGGCACGATGATCACCTACGGCTCTTATCTGACGCCGGAGCACAACCTGCCCATGGCGAGCCTGCAGGTCGCCTTCATGGACACGTTGATTGCCATCGTGGCCGGTTTCGCGATCTTTCCGGCGTTGTTCGCGTTCGGCATGGAGCCGTCCGAGGGCCCCGGGCTTGTGTTCGTGACGCTCCCCGTCGTGTTCCACCAGATGCCGGGCGGCATGTTGTTTGCCAGCATGTTTTTCGCGTTGTTCTTTATGGCGGCGCTCACATCGAGCATCTCTTTGCTCGAGGTCGTTGCAGCGTATTTCATCGACGAGTTGGGCTGGGTTCGCTCGAAGGCCGTGCTGATCCTCGGTGTAGCGATCTTTCTCATGGGCATACCCGCAGCGCTGGCGATGGGATCCTGGGGGGGTTGGTCGATAGCCAGCATGCTGGGAGCGACTGCGGGGGAAGGTGCGCTCGGTAGTGTCGGCATTTTTACACTCAACTGGTTTGATCTGATCAGTCACATAGTGTCCGACTACATGCTGCCGGTCGGCGGTTTCTTCCTCTGTTTGCTGGTTGGGTGGTTTTGGAACCGTGCCACAGTCGAAGCGGAGGTTTTCATTGGCAGCCCAGGTTTTCGCTTTATGACGCTTTGGATCAACCTGCTGCGCTGGTTTGGCCCGCTGCTTATTGGGCAGGTGCTGGTCCTTGGGATTCTCGCCGAGTTCCCGCAGTTGGAGCAGTTGGTGGACACGCTGCAAGCGTGGTTTGCGGGACTTGATATCCTAGTAGCGTTGGCCGTGATCGTCGTGTCCCTCGTGGCGGGTGGCAAAACCCGTCCCACTGAGTTTAGGGAGTGAAACTATGGAGTTTGATGATTCCGGGCAAGAGATGCGGCAAGGCGGCGGGCAGACCACTACAGCTGAACTGAATCCATGGGTTTCAATATGGACCCAGCCGCGTGCCACGATTCAACAGATTGTTGATTCGGACCCGGAACAATCGGTGTTGATATTGGCGGGCATCTCTGGGTTTGCGAGCACGTTGGATAGTGTCCGTGATGCAGGTCTTGGCGATGGGATCCCATGGTTTTATATAGTTCTTATTTGTGCGTTGATTGGTTCGCTTCTGGGGATAGCGGGTCTATACGTTTTTAGTTTCCTGCTTCACTGGACGGGGAAGTGGCTTGACGGGAGAGCTTCCCAACCACTCATTCGTGCTGCAGGAGCTTGGGCCCAAGTACCGATAATATGGGGCTTACTTCTTTGGGTTCCTTTGATTGCACTATTCGGCCAGGATCTGTTTCGGTCCGGTTCGTTTGGCCTCGAATCGAACCCGTTTTCCCCCTATCTCTTTCCTATTACCTCGATTGGAATTGTCTTAGGGGTGTGGAGTCTCGTTCTTTCTCTACATTGCCTGGCACAGGTCCAAGGGTTTTCTGTCTGGAAAGCTCTGGGTAATTACGTTCTGGTGATCGCAGTAGTTGTCATACCAGTTACCGTAATTTTCGTGATCTTCTTGACTATGCTCGGGATCGCTGGTTCCTCCCTTATGATGTAGTGAGGCCCGCCAGGGAACACGCTCAGTAAATTTAGCGACCAAGGTGGCGCTCGGACCATTCTCTGGTCACGCAGAATGAGTGAGTGACCGCGGTCACGCGGAGAACATTACTGGTGAACTGGACCGTCGAGCCTGCCCGGCATCTCAGTGGAGACATCGTGGTTCCGGGCGATAAGTCGATCTCGCATCGCGCCGTGCTCCTTGCCTCGGTTGCTGACGGCGAGAGCGTCATTGACGGGCTAGCCGACGGGCAAGATCTTGCTTCGAGCATAGAAGCTATACGGGTGCTCGGTGCTGAGGTCGACAAGGAAGGGGCCGACATACGCATACGTGGTTGCGGACTTGAGGGGTTGCGGCCAGCGAATCAGACGATCAACTGTGGCAACAGCGGAACCACGATGCGACTACTCGCCGGGTTGCTCGCTGGCCAGCACTTCACGTCGACACTCACCGGGGATGCTTCATTATGTAGTCGGCCGATGCGCCGTGTGGCTGAACCGTTGCACGCCATGGGGGCTTCAGTTCGAACTAGCCGTGACGGGACACCGCCGCTCGAGATCGCCGGCCCCGGTTGCTTGCGTGCTATTACGTTTCGTCCAGAAGTCGCCTCGGCCCAGGTAAAATCATGCGTTTTGTTAGCCGGTCTCTATGCCGACGGCCCTACTACGGTCGTGGAAGGCTGTCGCACCCGTGACCACTCTGAGCGTCTGCTGGTTGCCATGGGTGCAGACGTTTCGATATTGACAGAAGGATCAGGCGGCCGGGTGACGATCCAGCAGGGAAGGCCACTCGGTACTATCAGTGGCCGAATTCCCGGGGATATTTCGTCGGCGGCATATTGGCTTGTTGGGGCGACGCTGTTAGAAGGCAGCCGACTGCGACTGCCTGGTGTTGGGATGAACCCGACTCGTGCGGCGATAGTTGATCTACTGGTTGATTGGGGGGCGGATATCCAGATTGAACCAACCGAGGAGTGGTGCGGTGAACCAGTGGCGGACTTAATGGTCCGGGGGGTTGGCCCAGTTCTGGCCGGCGGGGTAATTGACGCCGACATGGTTCCCGGCCTCATTGATGAATTGCCTTTGATCGCTGCACTCGGTGCTATGACACTCGATGGTGTCGAAATCAACGGTGCGTCTGAACTCCGTGTAAAGGAAAGTGATCGCATTGCAACAACGGCCGCGGCGTTGCGCAGCCTCGGTGTGGTTGTCGATGAGTACCCGGAAGGGTTGGCGGTCGCTGGTGGGCAGGCGCTGAACTCTGGGACCATCAACGCCGCTGGCGACCATCGTATTGCTCTGGCTATGGCCGCTGTCGGTTTGACAGCCCACGGGCTGGTGACGATCGAGAACGCCGAAGCGATGGCGGTATCGTATCCGGGCTTTGCCACGGTGCTTGAGTCGGTGGCCCAGAGATGAGCGATCCGGTGGGGAGCGCGGTGCTAGGCGACCGACCCCAGGTTCACTTGGCTGGTTTCATGGGCAGTGGCAAGAGCACTGTTGGGCGCTTGGTGGCACGTCGGTTGCTGTGGAACTTTCTCGACCTGGACGGTGTCATTGAACGACATGAGGGGCGGTCCGTTAGCCGTATTTTCGAGGAGTCGGGCGCGCGGCACTTTCGGGACGCAGAGCGCCACGTCTTACGGCAGGTTGTGTTGAAACCGGCAACCGTTGTAGCTCTTGGTGGCGGTACTTTAATCAACCCGGAAAGCCAGGCGCTTTGCCGGGAGCGCGCTGCGGTGGTTTGGCTGCGGTGCCCACTCGAAGTGCTTGAGAAGCGTCTGCACGATACGGCCGCGCGGCGCCCGCTATGGGGCGATCGAAAGGCACTCCAGGCGCGCTTCGACGAGCGTCTCGCTGGCTATGAGTCCTCGGAGTTTTGCGTCGATGCTGATGCCCCGCCGGATCAGGTGGCCGAGTGCGTCGTCAAGTTGCTTGGCGCCGTGCCGTCGGACGATCAATAAGCCTTTGCGAAGATCGCCACGTGCTTAGCGGGCTTGCCGCAGATCACGCAACCGCCATCGGGTTTCCGATCGGCTAAGAGGCAGCGAATGGTTGCCGAGGTGTCTTCCTGAATCCGCTGGGCCTCGTTGACCTCGTCACCACACCAGGGAGCCTCGATAAAGCCACGGGGCCCGTCCATGATTTCCTTGAACGAGTCGTAGTCCGCTGCGGTACGTGTGTTGGCTGCGACGAACGTGCTGGCTCGCTCGAAGAGGTCGGCTTGTATCGATTCGAGTATCTCCGTGGCTACCTCTGTGACGGTTTCCAAGGAGACGAAGGCTTTCTCTCGGTTGTCGCGGCGTACCAGAACAGCTTGTTCCTTCTTGACGTCACGAGGACCGATTTCAGCACGCAACGGTACACCACGTAACTCCCATTCGTTGTATTTCCAGCCAGGGGTATGTTCCTCGCGGTCATCCAGATGTGCTCGAATACCGGCAGTAGCAAGCATGTCCCGTAGAGATCGTGCGGCAGGAAGGACTGTTTCCTCAAATTGCTTCCCCGGAATGGGCACGATGACGACTTGATATGGAGCCACACGAGGTGGCAACTGCAGTCCTTGATCGTCCCCATGGGTCATAACCATGGCCCCGATCAGCCTTGTTGTTACCCCCCAAGAGGTAGTCCACGCGTAGACAAGTTCCTGGTTTTTGTCCTCGAACCGGATATTGAACGCCTTGGAAAAGTTCTGGCCGAGGTTATGCGACGTTCCTACCTGCAACGCGCGCCCGTCACCCATCAGTGCTTCGAGCGTGTAGGTTCGAAGGGCGCCTGCGAACTTCTCACCCTCACTTTTAAGCCCGGTGATCACGGGCACAGCAAGATCTTCTTCGATCAACGAGCGGTATATCTCGAGAATCCGCAGGGTTTCCTCTTCGGCATCTTCCTCGGTAGCGTGCACGGTGTGTCCCTCCTGCCAGAGGAATTCGGTTGTGCGGAGAAAAAAACGTGTCACCTTCTCCCACCGCACAACGTTGGCCCACTGGTTGATCAGGATAGGAAGATCGCGCCACGAGCGAACCCACTTGCTATAAAGACTGTTGATTATCGCTTCCGAAGTGGGACGGATGGCCAGCCGTTCTTCGAGTTCGTTGTTACCCCCATGCGTTACCCATGCTACTTCAGGCGCAAAACCTTC